>OKFN01000010.1_pt1 | contig 94091 bp, 80 predicted proteins | sample 1614661 | NCBI WGS metagenome assembly OKFN01 (sample SAMN04436961, study PRJEB24849) | human gut metagenome | biome: human gut; feature: NICU; material: stool | host: Homo sapiens | place: USA: Saint Louis, MO | collected 2012-10-09 | reverse complement strand
GGGTTTCCCCGCCGTACTGGCGGGGGTGGCGGCATGGGCGGTGCTGAGGTGGACGTCGTTAAGCGCGGCTCCTTTGGCGGCCGCCCTCACACTGGCCGCGGGCGCCATGCTCGCCCGCGCCCCCTGGGCAAGCGGCGCCTACGCCGGCGACTCCGTCTTGGTGACCTGCCTGTGCGCCGCGGCCTTGGCCTGCGTGCTGTGGCCGAGCAACAACCGACGCCCCGGCTCCTCCACCACCACATAGCTCACCGCCGACACCAGCAGACTCAGCACCACCGTGGCCACGAGGACCACGCCAAAATGGGCCACCGAGCCGCTAAACATCGGCACCCCCAGCAGCGGGAAGACCACCGCGAGCACCGCAACGTGCCACAGAAACAGCGAATAGGACCAGCGGCCCAGCGCTTGGAAAACCTCGCTCGCCAACACGCTTTTCTCCGCGCGCGGGGCCAGCGCCACCGGCACCAAAACGCACGCACCGAACACTGCACCGACAATGATGCGCCGCGCGAACTCGCCCGGCTCCGGATGCTCCAGCCCCCGCGGGCCAAACCATTCGCGGCTGGCCAGCCACAGGCAACCTGCCGCCAGCAGCCACCACGCCCACCGAATGCGCAGGGCCCGCTCCACCCAGCGCGGAAGGCGCAGGCCCTCCGCCTCTGCAGCGAGCAACCCCACCACGAACCAGGACGCATACGCCGGCGGCCAAATCTGCGAATTGACGTCACCTTTGTCGAAGTCCGTCACGAAAGGCACAAAACCCCAGCCCCAACTCAGCACTGCTGCAGCCAGAAAGGCCGCCATCCGCTGCTGCCGGTTCCACCCCCTCATGAGCCAGGCCAGGGCCGGCAGCACGAGGTAGAACGCGAACTCCACGCACAGCGACCACAGCTGGGTCAGACCCGGCGCGAGGCCATCGACCACGTAGATCTGCGTGCTCGTGAGGTTGCTGAGCACTTGGGTGAGGGTGACGGAGTGGGCGTCGGGAAGCAAAGCGAGCACCAGCACCACGCACACCAGGTAGGCGGGCGCCAGACGCGCCACGCGTGACCAGGCATAATCCTGGGTAGTGTGCAGATGGCGGCGGCGCCACAGCAAAAAAGCGCTCAACGCGAAAAAGACCGCCACGAAGTAATCGAAGCGCTCCACAATCCCCCATCCAGTGCCGGTTTGGAAGGAAACGTGGGTGACCACGATCCCCAAGGCCGCGCATCCGCGCAATCCATCCAGCTCGGGAAGGTGGCAGGGTACAGTCTTTGAGGAAGCCAAAACGGTTTTCTCCTTCCTCCGGCTAAGATTCATAGGGCCATGACGCCACAAGCGAACTGATTGGAACTTTACTGTAATGAAGCGGCTGATTAATTGGAGCTCGCGGATGACGAGGGTGATCGTCGCCGCGACTGTCTTCCTTCTACTTGGATCCGTCCTCCCGCCGCTGTATAAGAATCAGGCCCGTCCGCTGCCGCTCAACCTTAATTTCACGGTCACCACCGAGCCCGCCACCGGGCCCGCGCTGAACATCCTGCGCGCGCTGCACCACGAGAAGCCTGCCGATCCCCACGGCGACCCGGCCTGCGAATCGGAGCAGGCTCCGCTTTATTGTTATATCGAGGACCGGGTGACCACGCTCGAGCGCGTCACCACCACCTCCGCTACTAACGACGACGCCGTGGCCTCCGCAAATTCTTCGCTCAAGGTCGAGGCCGACGGTAAGACCATCGCGGAGTTCAACGAGAGTTCCCTGCTCAACCGCGAATCTGCCTATCCCATCCCAGGATTAAATAGCTCCCAGCAGTTCAACATCACGACGCTGGGCACGGGTGCTTCTTCCATGGACTTCGAGCGCGACGGCATCAGCTACTTCTTCCCTGCCAAGGCAGAACAGCGCAGCTACCCGTACTTCGACCCGATGACGCAGACGGCCGCGCCCATCGACTTCACGGGCACGGAGAAGCGGGAGACCATCCCCACGTACTCCTTCCACCAGGAAATCGACCCGGTTTCAGTGGTGGACTCGCTGAGCTTTGCGCAGCAGGACAACCTAGAGCAGCTGCGCCGCTCGGGCCCTGCGAAGGCGATGTTTAAGCCGGAGTCCCTCGAGCGCTTCGGGCTGAGCCCCACCGAGCATGTCATCCTCGAGCCCTTCTACACCGTCAAGCGCGACGTATGGGTTGAACCCACCACCGGCACCATCCTGGACGTGCACGAGGACATCAAGATCTTCCTCGCCACCGACGCCGACCAAGCCCGCCAGATGGTGGAAGAAAATGACACCGCAGACCGCGCGCTCTTCCAGGCCGACATGTCGTGGTCCGAGGCCACCAAGCAGGAGCGCCTCGATTCGGTACGTACCACGATTGAAAGCGCGAAGATCCTGAGCATCGTGGGGTGGGTCGGCAAGGTTATCGGCGTGGTTTTGCTTGCCTATGCTGCCTCGTTGTACATGCGCCGCCACCGTGACCGCGCATAGCTGGAGCCGCCGCGTCCTTGTCGCGTGGGGTCTCCTGCTCGTCGGCGCAGTGTGCTGGCCTTTCCTGGTGCCGGGCGAGCTGCTGTGGCGTGACATGGCGTTGCTCCACCACCCGGGCCTGACGGCCACGAACTTTGGGCTGGGTACCTTGCCTGCCCGCAACGCACCGCAAGATGGGGTCTTGGCGTTGCTGGGCGGCGATTGGTTCGCGCGTGTTCTGGTGCTGGCCAGCGCCTTGGCCAGTGCGTGGGGGGCAGCAAAGTGGGCGCACACTCCGCTGGCGGCTGCTGCCGCGATGGCGTGTGCGGTGGCCAATCCTTTCGTTCTTGAGCGCCTTCTGCAGGGGCAGTGGTCGCTGGCGGTAGCCGCGTGGCTCGCGCCAGTGCTGGCGTGGGCCTGCCTTAACCGACGCCGCGCCGTCTCCTGGCTCGCGCTCTGGGCCTCCTCGCTGACTCCCACGGGCGGGGTCTTCGGGGTGGTGATTGCGCTGGTCACCGGCCGCTTCCGGATTGCCGCAGGGGGCGTGTTGCTCTGGTTGCCGTGGCTGGTGCCAGCGCTGTCCAACAACTCCGCACCTGGTTCCGCAGCCGCGCAGGTCGCCGCTTTTGCTCCCCGCGCGGAAGGCTTCGTGGGCACCGGGGGCGCACTGCTGGGCTTGGGCGGAATCTGGAGCGCCGACGCCGTGCCTGCCTCCCGCTTCGCGCTCGCGGGCCTAGCCGTCGCGGCCTTGGCGTTCATGGGGTCCCGGCACCTAGAGCATGCTTGTCGGCGCCCCCTTTACCTCCTCGCCGCCCTCGGCCTCGGCCTGGCCTGCGGGACGTGGCTCTTCCCCGGCGCGCTGGGGTGGTTTATCGCGCACGTTCCTGGCGCGGGCCTGCTTCGCGACGCCTCCAAGCTCACCCTTCTCGCCATCCCCCTCTACGTCGCGGGGTTGGGGGCGCTGCCGAATCTGCCTGCCGCGGTAGGGCTCCTCGCCTGCCTCCTGCAAGCCCCCGGCGCCCCGCGCGACCTCGCCGTGCTCGCCCCGCGCTCCGAACAACCCGTGGTGGACCAGCAGCTTGTCGACGCCCTCGACGGCCGCGTCGCCTTCTTCCCCGACCGCCCCTCGCTGGTGAGCCTGCCCGGTGGCGGCGTGGCCGTGGACCCGTATTCCAAGGCGTTAAACAAGCTCGAGTCGGGCGAGCTCATCGTCGATGGCGTGGTAGTGGACCAAGCCCAGCCGGCTTACGTCGCCGCCCACGATGCCTGGCAGCGCCGCGATATGGACGCCCTGGAGGAACTCGGGGTGGGAGCCGTGGTGGTCGATAGCCGCATCGTCGCCGAGACCGCCGCGCCTGCCCCCGCGGTGCCGTGGGCTCTGACCACGCTCTGGCTCCTGCTTGCTAGCGCTGCTTTTCCACTAGCTCGCCAAGCAGCTTCTCGAAAGCCTGGCCAGTCTTCTCCCACGAGTACCTAGCCGCCAGCTGCCGGGCATTCTCGCCCAAACGACGCCGCTCATCTGGGTCTTCCACCAGCTTCTGCACGGCGTGGGCGAACTCGTCCTCGGTATCGACGAGCACGCCGGTCTCCCCGGCGACCACGCTATCGCGCAAGCCAAACGTGTAACCCACCGTGGGAACGCCGTGCTGCGCGGCCTCCATCACTGCCAAACCCCAGCCTTCTTTGCGCGAGGGCATGAGATGGACGTCGGCAAGCGCGAGCAAAGCGTGCTTGTAATCCTCAGTGACCTGGCCGCGGAAGCGCACCCGCTCGGCCACCCCGGTGCACGCGGCATACTCGCGTAATTGCGCCTCCCACCAGCCGGAACCGATGACGTCGAGGACCGCGCCCGGCATGCGCGCCACGGTGTCCATGGCATGCTCAATCTGCTTGTGCGGCACCAGCCGCGAGAGCGTGACCAGGTGAATTGCGGTCTCGCGCTCCAGCGTCGGCACGTGCGCGGGCAGCGGATCCACACCGTTTTCGATGATGCGCGCGCCCCTGATGCCTAGGTCCTCGAGGTCGTGCTTCGAGGCCCGCGAGACCGTCACGTAGGGGCTATTACGGTAGACCCGCGGCGCCACCTTCGACTCAAGGAACCAGCCCAAGCGCGCCAGCAGGAGGCCTGCAACCGGCCACTGCTCACGGTGGCAATGGTGCGTGAGCAGAACCGTCGGCGCTGGCGAGACCAAGCGCGCGAAGAAGGGAATGCCGTTTTGGGTATCGACGATGACGTCCACGCCCTTCAGATCCCCCAACCCCAGCCGGCCGGCGAGGATAGCCAGCCACGCGCGCGGATACACGCTGAACTTCGCTCCCCCGCGGGAGTAGAGCACGCCCGCCCGGCGCTCCCGCTTGGCGGCGTTCATGTGCCGGGCGGTGCGAAAGACCACCTCGTGGCCCTGCGCCGCCAGGTACTCACCCACTCGCTCGAGGTAGCGCTCCGAGCCACCGCCCTGCGGGTGGGTGGAATCGCGCCAGCACAGTAAAAGAATTTTCATGTCGAGCTACTAGCCTAGTGGGTTATGAAACAAACCCGCGCCATGGCCACGCTTGCGCGTTCGTGGCGGCTACTGCGTTCCTTCCGCTTCGAACAGACCCGGCCTGACATCTTCTACGGCGGCCTGGCCTCCGACACCGCCCTGCTTGTCGACGCCCTCTGCACCGACCTCGGCCTCTCCCTTTCCGGCGCGCGCGTGCTCGATGTGGGCGGCGGGCCAGGCTACTTCGCGGAGGCCTTCGCTGGGCGCGGGGCGCGCTACTTTGGCATTGAGCCCGATGCGGGCGAGATGTCGGCCGCGGGAATCCAGCTGGCCAACGCGGTGCGCGGCGACGGCACGCAGCTGCCCTTTGCCGACTCCACCTTCGACGTCACCTACTCCTCCAACGTGGCCGAGCATATCCCGCATCCGTGGGATATGGGAGAAGAGATGCTGCGCGTGACCCGGCCCGGTGGGCTGGTGATCTTGAGCTACACGGTGTGGCTGGGGCCTTTCGGCGGCCACGAGACGGGCCTGTGGGAGCACTACGTGGGCGGCGCCTTCGCCCGCGACCGCTACACCCGCCGCCACGGGCACCCGCCAAAGAACGTCTTTGGCACCTCGCTTTTCGACGTCTCCGCGCGCGAGGGCCTCGACTGGGCCACCGCGCATGACGCTTTGCTCACCTTTCCGCGCTACCACCCCAGCTGGGCGTGGTGGGTAACGCGCGTGCCTGTGCTGCGCGAATTCTTAACTTCGAACCTCGTCATCGTGCTGCGCGCCTAGAGTTCTCTCGCATGCAAAAGGGCCTCCCCGCTTCACCATGATGGTGGGCGGGAAGGCCCTAAGTTTTGGCTTAGGCGTTCTCGACGCGCGACTTCAGTGCGCGGAACTCATCCCAGACCTCGGAAGGAACGCGGCCGCCCAGGAAGTTGAGCCACTCGGCGTTGTCTTCCATATCGCCAGCCCAGTCAGCGGCGTTGACGGCCAGCGCCTCGCGGACATCCTCGATGTCGAAGTCCAGGCCCTCGATGTCGATGTCCTCAGCGCGAGCGGTGTTGCCCACGACAGTCTCGACGGCGTCGACCTTGCCTTCGATGCGGTCCACGATCCACTTCAGGACGCGGGAGTTCTCGCCGAAGCCCGGCCACAGGAAGCGGCCGTCTTCGCCGCGGCGGAACCAGTTAACCAGGAAGATGGACGGCATGCGGTCACCGCCCTTGACGCCCATGTCGATCCAGTGCTGCAGGTAGTCACCAGCGTTGTAGCCGATGAACGGCAGCATCGCCATTGGGTCATGACGCAGTGCGCCGACCTTGCCCTCTGCTGCGGCAGTCTGGCCGGAGGAGAGCAGGGAGCCGATCATGGTGCCGTGGTTCCAGCTGAATGCCTGGGTGACCAGCGGAACGGTGTCCGCGCGGCGGCCGCCGAACAAGATGGCGTCGATCTTGACACCCTTCCAGTCGTCGAACTCCGGTGCGGCAGTTGGGCACTGAGAAATCGGGACACAGTAGCGGGAGTTCGGGTGTGCAGCCTTTGTGGTGGATTCAGGGGTCCAGTCGTTGCCGTGCCAGTCGATGAGGTGCGCAGGAGCGTCGCCCATCTCCTCCCACCAGACATCGCCGTCGTCGGTCAGCGCGACGTTGGTGAACAGGGTGTTGCCCGGCTCCATGGTCTTCATGGCGATCGGGTTGGAATCGTAGTTGGTGCCTGGCGCCACGCCGAAGAAGCCGTTCTCCGGGTTCACGGCGTAAAGGCCGTCCTCGCGCAGGTGCAGCCACGCGATGTCGTCACCCACAACTTCCGCAGACCAGCCCGGGATGGTCGGGGTGATCATGGCGAGGTTGGTCTTGCCACAAGCAGACGGGAATGCAGCAGCGACGTGGTAGTTCTTGCCCTCCGGGTTGGTCAGCTTCAGGATGAGCATGTGCTCAGCCATCCAGCCCTCTTCTTTACCCATAACAGAAGCGATGCGCAGCGCGTAGCACTTCTTGGCCAGGATGGCGTTTCCGCCGTAGCCAGAGCCGTAGGACCAGATTTCCTTGGTCTCTGGGAACTGGGTGATGTACTTGGTGTCGTTGCACGGCCAAGTCACATCCTCCTGGCCCGGCTCCAGTGGAGCGCCCACGGAGTGCAGTGCGTGGACGAAATCGCCCTCAGCACCAATCTTCTCCAGCGCCTGTGCGCCCATACGGGTCATGATGCGCATGGACAGGACCACGTACGCGGAGTCAGTGAGCTGGACACCCAGCTTCGGGTCAGGATCGTTGATAGGCCCCATACAGAAAGGAACCACGTACATGGTGCGGCCCTTCATGGAGCCGCGGAATGCCTCGGTCATCTCTGCCTTCATGGCTGCCGGCGGTGCCCAGTTGTTGGTGGGGCCAGCGCCTTCCTCGGTCTCCGTGCAGATGAAGGTGCGGGACTCAACACGTGCGACGTCAGACGGGTTAGAGCGAGCGAGGTAAGAGTTCGGACGCTTTTCCTCGTTCAGCTTGATGAGGGTGCCCTTTTCCACAAGCTCCGCTGTGAGACGTTCTGCCTCTTCTTGGGAGCCGTCGACGAAGACCACTCGCTCCGGCTGGAATAGTTCGACACTTTCGCTAATCCAAGAAATGAGTTTTTCGTTGCTCGTTGGCAGCTCGCCAACGAGGCCTTTAATGGTGGCGGTCATCTAAGAATCTCCTAGTGGTCCGGTTCGTGAGGTTGTATATCGCCAAGGGCCATGCGCTGCACACAGTCAGAGCACACGTCCCCCATGGGTCATTCACCTCAAGATTAACCCCACGTCGGTGTGAATTACCGCTAAACTTTGGCATTCAAAGCCAATGTGGTTATATCCACACCGTTCACCACAACTTAACCAAGCGTACGCCGGTGTGACATTAAGCATATGTGACTTTTGCCCACCCCAATATGGGGCTGAAATGTCGCGAGTACCGCGTTATTTTGTACGGAACAACTTACCCCCTCGCAGCTCAACCCGGTTATATCCGGTGCGTAATATGCGTACGAATGCCCCCCCCCCTGGCCTAGCGGCGCGGCACTTTGTTAGTTACCCAGACACAGGGAACAATATATGGGCAATGAATACTGCAGATAATCCTCAAAACTCCCCAGCTGGCGAGATGCCACACGGCCGCCCGCTGCAGACCGACTTCAACGCTGAATTCGGCAACGATCTTGATTACCCACGCCTCGGCAACGTCACCTTCCGCCGCGGCACCCTCACCGACAACCAGAACGCCCTCTTCGAAGAGCACTGGCCGCGCCTGGGCAAGATGCTCGCCGACGAGCGCATCGACCTCGACGAATGGTTCGGCCGCAGCGGCGCCAAAACCATTGTTGAGATTGGCTCCGGCACCGGCACCTCCACCGCCGCGATGGCGCCGAAAGAACAGGACACCAACATCATCGCCGTTGAGCTCTACAAACCTGGCCTGGCCAAGCTACTGGGTTCCGTTGTGCGCAACGACATCGACAACATCCGCATGATCCGCGGCGACGGCATCGAGGTCATGGTCCGCATGTTCGCACCAGAGTCCCTCGACGGCATTCGCGTCTTCTTCCCGGATCCCTGGCCCAAGGCCCGCCACCACAAGCGGCGCATCATCCAGTCCGGCACGCTCAACCTCTTCGCCTCCCGCCTGAAGAAGGGCGGCGTCCTGCACGTAGCCACCGATCACGCCGGTTACGCCGAGTGGATCACAGAGCTTGTCGACGTCGAGCCCAGCCTCGAGTTCAAGGGCTGGCCCTGGCCCGAATGCCCGCAGCTGACCGACCGCCAGCTCATCACCAAGTTCGAGGGCAAAGGCCTCGAAAAAGACCACGTCATCACCGAGTACCTGTGGGAGAAGAAATAATGGCCGGCTCTTATCTGCTTGTTTGGGACGCCCCCAACATGGACATGGGGCTCGGCGCCATTCTGGGCGGCCGCCCCACTGCAGCGCATCGCCCGCGTTTCGACGCCATCGGCCGCTGGCTCGTAGAAATCGCCCTGCAAAACGACGCCCGCCCCGAGGCCGCGGTCTTCACCAACGTCACCCCTGGTGGCGCTGATGTCATCCGCCCCTGGGTCGAGGCCATCCGCAACGTAGGCTTCGCGGTCTTTGCCAAGCCCAAGCTGCACGAGGACGACGACGTCGATCCCGACATGATCGCCTACATTCAGGAAAACCGCGACAACCTCGACAGCGTGATCGTCGCCTCCGCCGACGGCCAGAACTTTCAGTCCCTCCTCGAGGAACTCGCCGCCGAGGGCAAGCCGGTGTGCGTCCTCGGCTTCCACGAGCACGCCTCCTGGGCCGTGACCCACGAAGACATCGAGTTCGTCGACCTCGAGGACATCGAGGGCGTCTTCCGCGAGCCGCTGCCGCGCATCAACCTGGACAATCTGCCCGAAGGCGGCGCCTGGCTGCAGCCATTCCGCCCACTCACCGCCCTGCTCAAACAGCGTTAGGAGAACCATGTTCTATGCTTGGGGCCGTTTTTCCTACGCCCACCGCAAGGTCGTCCCACTCGTCATCGTGGGACTTATCCTGCTGCTCTTCTTCGGCTTCGGCACCCGCCTAGGCGAGCGCATGAGCCAGGAGGGCTGGGAGGACCCGGGTGCGGCGTCGACAAGCGCGGCGAAAATCGAGCAAGAAACGTTCGGCCGTGACAATTCGGGCGACGTCGTCTTGCTCTTTGCTGATCCCGACAAGAACTTCGACGCCGCCAAGGCGCACCTCGCCGAGCTCAAGGCCAACCACCCGCAGGAAATCGAGAGCATCACCAGCTACTTCGATACCAAGAACCCCAACCTGGTCAACCGCGACCACACCACGGCGTTTGCCGCCATCAGCCTCAAGGGCGACGGCGAGCAGACCCTCAAAGACTTCCGCGCCATCGAGGACGACCTCACTGCCACCGACGTCCCCCTCGAAGTAGGCGGCGCCACCGCCGTGGCGGACGCCCTCGACGAAGGCATGGCCAACGACATCTCCCGCGCCGAAAAGGCCGCCCTGCCCCTCGTGGGCTTGCTGCTGCTCTTCGTCTTCGGCTCTGTCGTGGCGGCGTTTATGCCGCTTGTCGTCGGAGGCCTGTCCATCCTCGGTTCCCTGGGCATCCTGTCCGTCCTCGCCGGCTTCCAGCAGGTCAACGTCTTTGCGCAGGCCGTCGTCACGCTCCTCGGCTTGGGATTGGCCATCGACTACGGCCTGTTCATGGTCTCCCGTTTCCGTGAGGAGCTCGACAAAGGCCGCGATGTCCGCGAGGCCGTGGCTACCACCACCGCCACCGCGGGCCAGACCGTGGTCTTCTCCGCGGGTATGGTCGCCGTGGCTCTGTCTGGGTTGTTCCTCTTCCCGCAGGCGTTCCTAAAGTCCGTGGCCTACGGCTCCATCTCTGCGGTCGGCCTCGCGGCGCTGCTTTCGGTGACCGTGCTGCCTTCACTGTTTGGCCTGCTGGGCAAGAACATCGACAAGTTCTCCGTGCGCAAGACCTCTCGCCGCGCGCGCCGCATCGAGGACACCTTCTGGTACAAGCTGCCACGCTGGGCCATGCGCCACGCGAAGCTGATGACCGTAGGCATCTGCGCCCTGCTCATCGCGCTCACACTGCCGGTCCTCGGCGTGAAGTTCGGCGGCATCAACGAGACCTACCTGCCGCCCACGCACGAGACCCGCATGGCGCAGGACAAGTTCAACGAGGAGTTCCCCTCCTTCCGCACGGAGCCAGTCAAGCTCGTGGTGACGAATGCGACGAACGCGCAGCTTGTCGACGTCGTCATGCAAGTGCGGCAGCTCGACGGCCTCACCAAGCCCATGGGCCCGACCACGCCGACTAAGGACGGCACCACCGTCCTGGCCGCAGGTATCGAGGACCGCGACGATTACGCCCGCATAGTGCACGAGCTGGAGCAGATTGAGGCGCCGGAGGGCGTTGAGCTCTACGTCGGTGGCACGCCGGCGATGGAGGTGGAGTCTTTGGACGCGCTCTTCCACAAGCTGCCCTGGATGGCGCTGTACGTGGTGGTAGCGACGTTCCTGCTGATGTCGCTGGTATTCGGCTCGTTTATCTTGCCGCTTAAGGCCATCTTGATGACGCTGCTTTCCCTCGGCGCCACGTTGGGCATCCTCACGCTCATGTTTGTCGACGGCTTCGGTTCCGGCGCCCTCAACTTCACCGCAGGTCCGCTCATGAGCCCAATTCTGGTGCTGATTATCGCCATCGTCTTCGGCCTCTCGACGGACTACGAGGTCTTCCTGGTCTCGCGCATGGTCGAGGCCCGGCGCGCGGGGCAGTCCACGGATCATGCCATCGCCAGCGGTACCGCACACACCGGCGGCATCATCACTGCGGCGGCGCTCATCATGATTGTGGTGGCGGGTGCCTTCGGCTTCTCCGACATCGTGATGATGAAGTACATCGCGTTCGGCATGATTTTCGCCTTGGCTTTCGACGCCACCATTGTCCGCATGCTGCTCGTTCCCGCCGTCATGCACTTGCTGCGTGAGGACAACTGGTGGGCCCCGCGCTTCCTCACCCGCCTGACCCACCGCCTGGGCGGCGACTCCCCCGAGCCCGTCGCTGCGCAGCATCCTGCTGTGGCTGCAGCCCCGGCCCCAGCACCCGCGGCCAGCCAGGTACTCGCGGAGGAGGGGGCGTCGGCAAGCACGGCGAACGAAGCCGCCGTACGCGGGGACCGCAGTGCCGATACTGACGAGGAGCTCATCCCCTTCTCCGAGCTGGTCAAGCGCCTCAATTCCACGGATGGTCGATGAAGAAGAACTGGCTGACCTGGATAATCTCCCTGCTGATTCTGGCCGCGCTGGCGTGGTTCTTCCGCGACCAGCTGGACTTCATCTCCGAGGGATTGCGCCGTCTGCGCCACGCCAAACCTTTCCCCGTGGTGCTGGTGGTGTTCTTCGCGCTGCTGTCCATCGCGGGCATGGCGGAAGTGATGAAGCGACTCATCGGCGCCGGCGGCGTCAAGGTCCCATTGCGTGAAACCTACGCCATTACTCTGGCCTCCAACGCGTGGTCCACTACCCTGCCCGCCGGCCCCGCCTTTTCCGCAGTGCTCACTTTTCAGGTGCAGCGCCGCTGGGGCGCGTCGTTGGCGCTGTGCAGCTACTTCCTGTTCTTGTCCTCGATTGTTAGCTCGATGTTCCTCGCGCTCATTGGGCTCGGCGGGGTGTTTTTCCTCAATGCCGATATGGCCTTGGGATCGCTTATCACCACGGTTGTCCTCATGCTCGCGGCACTCGGCGGCATCTTCTGGCTGACCTCGCACCCGGTGACCCTTGAGCGCTGGCTGCGCAAGCTACGGCCCGGCCCGAAACGGGACCGCGCGATTCAGGAGGTCCGCAACCTCGGCGAGGTCCACCTTTCACGCGGCCCCTTTGCTGTGGTTGCTGGTGCGTCTCTGGTGCACCGCCTGGCCGATATGGCCGCGCTATGGGCTTCCGTGTGGGCGGTAACCGGGGAGATTCCGTGGCTGCGCGCGGGTGCTGATGACACCACCCTGGCCGGCGTTGCACTGGCCTTCCTCGCCGCGAAGCTGGCTGGCTCCGCGCAGGTCACCCCGGGTGGTCTGGGCACGGTGGAGGCCGCGCTCATCACCCCTCTGGTGGCGACAGGCCTGACCGTGGTGCACGCCACCTCCGCGGCCATCATCTACCGGCTTATTTCTTTTGCGCTCATCACTATCATTGGATGGGTCATCTACTTCGCTCACTACGCCCGCGATGGCTTTTCTTACGCGGCGTTGAACCGGAAGGAATCCTAAATGCGCGTTGCCCCGCTTATCGACATCCTCGCTCTCGCCTTCTTCGCCATCCTCGCCCGCCTGGCGCATGGTGGCCTGAGCTTTAGCTCCTGGGTTGATGCCTTCTGGCCGTGGACCGTGGGCGCGCTCGTGGGCTGGGTCATCATCATGGCCACGAAGCTAAGCGGCCTGTGGAAGGAGGGCGCCGTGGTGTGGCTGAGCGCCGTCATCGGCGGCATGGCTTTGTGGATGCTGGTCAACGGGCGTCTGCCGCACTGGTCCTTCCTCATCGTGGCCACCGTGATGTCCGCGCTATTCTTCTTTGGCTGGCGCGCCATCGCGGCCTTTGCGTCCCGCTCGCGTGCCTAATTGCTCACGGTAATCCGCAACTTACCCATTGCGCGATCCAGAATATCTTCCGGATCTTCTCCACCGCAGGCATGCGCTACGAGGCAACCAAGTCGCTCTGTTGAAGAACTCGCAGTCTCCACCCTTACACCAGGTTCCGCTGTGCAATAGCCAGCAAGAATTCCTGGCTCCGATAGCGCTTCTTCGACCCCACTAACGGCTGTGATAGTTCCGGGAGGGACTTGGATATAGCGAACAGCGCTACTGTGACCATCGCGCCGTTGAGGAAAGACAAATCCATCGTTAAGAGCGTTTTTTCTACCGTGCTGGCGCAAAGCATCTGCAATGAGAGGATCAAAAATGTTTGCACCATGTACAGAACTGACAAGTAGGTGAATGAAGTCGCCGCCTGGGCGCACATGCCCTTCACCTAGAACCACCCCCTGGCCGTCCACCCACCAGCCCTCGACATGAAAGAGCCCCGCGTTCAGTCCCCATGTGTTTAGGGCAGAAATGACAGATGCGGCTATCTCTTCTTCATGATCGGAGAGAAGGACGCTAGGGTAACGGTGGCCGATTTCCACCACGCCCTCAAGCCTCTTATCAGTGATACCGACTACGACAGGTTCGGAGGCGTAGAAGTATCCCTCCGCTGAAAACTCAGTGCCTTGGACGAATGTTTCGACGAAGCCGTCCGACAGTGTTCGGAGCGCCTCCCTCGCACTCTCGAGATCAGTGTGAACACTCACTCCAGCACTACCTGATCCGCTGCGGGGCTTCACGACCCAAGGACCTGGTATATCTCGCGGTTCCTCTGCCGTCGCCGGTTGTTCGAAACCAGCATCGCGCAAGCATTGACGAGCCTCATCCTTCCGCTTCAATCTAGCTACGTCCTCTGGAGCGTTACCAGAATCGTCGAGAAGAGCGGTCTGATATGTGTAGTCTTCGCGGAAGCATACGTAGCCTTCACAGTCACTGTATCCAGTTGATTCCTTCCGAGCGAGCGCCTCGTCGAGGTTCTTCCCGTCTAATTCGATGAGCTCTACGCCTTGGCGAGCAGCGGCATCTCGAAGCATGCCTAGCTGATGATGACCGTGCGGCATCCGAGGGAATGCGCCGACCAAGCCTATTCGTTGCTTATTCAACGACGACCTCCACTTCCCGAAGTCTCGATTCAAAAGCTTCAATCTCTCTCCGAGACGCCGCGACTACTACAACTTCCGCAAGGATTGAACTCAATGTGTCGGCAGGGGGTTGCGTAATCACATCGCCGACATGCACGTGTTGTTGGGATTCTACGACGATAGGAGCAGTAGGAAGCTGACCCATAGATTTAAGTACTCCCTCTTTATCAGTATGTAGCTTGAATGTTGCCGCCACATAGCCATCACGGGGCACTGCAAATGAAGGTCTTTGCCCCGTTGCAATGCGTACCAAATCACGAGCGAAGGATACACCGGTTACCTGCGGTACCAAGTGGGAGGCAATGTAGTCTCCACCTGGTCGAGCAGCAATCTCGACCAACTTAACTGTTGATGTTCTAGCATCAAAGAAGAATTCCATATGGAACGCACAATTATTGATTCCGAGGGCTTTGATTGTCGCTTGTAGAAGCGGCTTCACCGCATCCTGAATGCCCTCTACGGCCGATGGAAAAACCTGCCCAATTTCCAATCGAAACTTAGCTGTAGTCGTTTTATCTGTCACGCCTATGAGATGAACGTCCCCCTCGTACACATATCCCTCAGCGCTGTGTTCACTTCCGGTCAGTAACTCCTCCACTACCATCGGTCCGCCCCATCGGGACACCGCAGCCGAGACTTCGTCCGCCGTATGGCACAGGGAAAACCCTCGAGATCCAGAAGCATCCACTGGCTTAACCACACACGGGACCGTGATTCCTGCACCCTCCATTACCGATTGTGCATTATCCCCCGGCTCAATAAACGAAAAGGAAGGAACCATATGCGGTGCGATACTTTGCACGGCCTTTCGCATCTCAAATTTGTTCCGTGCCTTCAGAGCAGCGGCCTGCGATGGTGCAGGAAGGCCGAGTTTATCGGCAAGCAAGGACACCGTCTCTACATCACGGTCGCTGAAAGTGACAACTCCACGGATGTCGTAGCGGGATGACAATTCATCCACTGTTGCAGTGACAGCATCTTGGTCATTGGTATCGAGCTGCACTGTCTCTACGATGCCGGCAGGTCGAACTTCCTTGTCAGTGAGAAGCACCGCACCATCAGATGCTTCGAACGCTGGTGTCCATTCCGCTGCAGTCCTCCGGTGGTTGAGATAGAGAACTACATCGTTGGCCATCTTGAAACGAACCTGCGATGCACGGCGAACTGCGTCCGCATGCGTATCAGCTTCCACGAAACCTACTCTGTCCCACGAACATGCTAGTTCGGAGACCCAGGTATTCGGTTCAACTGTGATAACGCCATGTCCCGTTGGATCTTCAATGCTCCGTACCAAACCCCGCGGCGCATGAATGAAGCGAATAGCTGCTGAAGAACTAGGTTGTTGTGGCACTGAAACCGTATATTGGCACATAGCACGTGCCCACTGCTCATAGAGATTTACTCCCCACGCCCGACCAATGAGAAGCATGATTCGGTCGCCTGGTGGGCGGCCTGCGCATTCGATGGGTGTGGTGCCCTTGAATTCGGCATGCAGTAGAGCGGTCTGCACCCCCAATTTCGACACCAAGTCCCGCATGGCCTCCTCCACCCCAGGATTGTGCTGTCCTACTTCGTGTCCTAATTCCACGGCACCGCTAGTCTCTTTGCTCGTAATGTTCAGAAACACCACATCACCATCGACTACGAGGCATTCGGCCGACGTCTCATCTCCCTCTATCAAGCTCTCGCAAATGTAGCGAGTATCCCATGGTCGGCCCGCTTCCTGGCGAGGTTCGCGTGCGGTCGACGTATGAGTCCACGCCGACGAAATTTCTTCTGATGAACGAATGATTGAGACACCAAGTGAGGCTTGACGGTTCGCTGGCTTAATCACACAGGGAGGCTCGAAGATGTCGCTTTCGCTCTTAACCTCAGTCCATTGAACTCCGCCCACACAGCGGCGGAACGCAATTTTATCTCGTAAGGGAGCATCTTCCCCTGCATGCGGCAGGCCGACGGCGCGAGCTGCAGCATTGGCAGCACCTACGGCATACTCCAAACCCGGCACGATGCCATCGATATGCGTATCCTTTAAAAGCTCACGGATGCATTCAACAGCTGCATCAGAGTTGTTCTGATACTCGCACCACTCCCACCGCGAAAGAACAGATCGAATTCGAGGATCAGCAGATCGCTTTTCGAGTCCCTTCTTTTCATACAGTGAACGCTCCTCTACCACGATGACGCAGAATTCTGTGTCTGCCTCGGCAAGAGCGCAAAGTGCCTCGTGATTATAGCCAAACATCGCTAGCGTCAGCGTTCGAGGAGAACTGCCGGAACCATCTGCAAAGCGTTCGTTCAATTTCATATTCATCGCCTTTTTCATTGATCTGTTTGTTGGTTTGTCAGTTTCAGTGTCAATAGCCGCGCTCTCAATGCTTAGCCGAGGATGGACCCTTGTCGCATTGTTTAGCGTCATGTTCTCCACTCATTAAGCGCACAACAAAGCAGCAGACAATAAGCACGGCAGCAGACAACGCGATCCATTGAGGAGCAACGATGACACCAAGCCCAAGACCGATTCCTTCCCCAGTGGCAACCACTAACTGTCGCGCCTGAACCGCTTCTAAAGAACCCGTCATTGGTAACGAAAGAAGCGCTGCATCCACTAGCGGAATAAAAAGAGTCTCCGCGAAAGAAAAAATGATGATCCCAAGAAATGGATTAATTTTCACCGCGACCAGGGCAATTACAAAAACTAAAGGAGAAACCAGCACCAACGTCTGATTCGATAGTCCGCTATCTCGTGCTTTCTTAATCAATCGCGTACCCAGAGGCTGAAGCAGTACCACCGAAAGGGCATTTACCGCAAATACCGCTCCTCGGATGACCGGCGACGTGTAATGCGCACTGACTGCTACCGCTATGGAAGAAAAGAGCTGACTATAAAGCATGTACCCAACCACCACGCCGAGAACAACCCAACGCACAGGTGCCTTGCCTAGGGGCTGAATTACCCTACGAGCAAAGGAACCCCGGACGTCAGCTTTCCGAGGTCTTAGCTTGTATGACAACGTCAACGCCGGTACAACTGCAGCGGCCAAGTAGCACGCAGCGGTATAAAAAAAGATCACATTCGACGCCGATGAGAACAAGACATTGCCGATGACTGGCCCGACCGCTGCCGAGACGTTCACCGCAATATTGATCGATCCAAAAATCTCTAACTTAGTCGTCTCAGATGCTTCAGATTCAACAAGGTAGTGCCGAATACTCGATCCATTCATGTTTATTCCTGCTCCAGCCAAGAGCAAGGCAACGACGAGTATCGCCACATTAGGCTGCAATCCGATAATAAAGAAAGAAACTGACGCGGCAACTAGACCAATCTGCATGGCCGCAGCGAAGGGGAGCAACCGTAGGAGTCTCCCCATCACCAAGGTTGATGCTCTTACCGAAATGCCAAAGGCAGCCATCGCACAACCAGCGATGAACGGAGAAACCTTATCGGGAAGCCAGAGCGCCAGAATCGGCATCACAGCGAAGTAGCCGAGATGCGACAGAAAATAGTCAAACACAAAACTATATCGAGCCAGCCGCGTCACACGTGCGTCAACAACCATTTGCTATCCGATCGCCCAAGGATTCAGGAAAACGACAACTTTCAGCCGAAAACTCAGTCACAGATGATTGTTCCAACAGTGCACTGAGGTATTCCCCCATTCGGCGCGAAGCCGTGACACAATTCATGAGGTCCTCATCGGTATAGCGCTCTCCGGATTGTCGCATTGCTCTAATATCACCGAAACCAAGAAGCTGTTCTCCTCCATGGCTCAGAGAATAGGGGGCTCGAATCGCATGCCTTACGGAGTATCGAATGTGTCCAGTATGGTGAAAGTCCAGGTTAGACGAAATATCTGGCAGAGTAGCTGGGTGATACCTCATTGGACACATTTCCGCCGGCGAAGTGTTTCCCCAAGGCTGAAGATGCCACGAGTTGTATCGCATTCGAGACGAAATTGCGTGTAGCTCGTCCTCAGTATGCCGATCCCCGCCTAGTACCCAACAGTAATGTGAGTACATGTCAAAGCGGGAAAGCTCTTCAATCGTCCCCTCATCAAGAGCCTTCCTTAGCGCCCCGATCTCCCGAAATCCCCTGGTCATAACAACGTCGCTTCGCGTCTGAAACTTTATCTGTTCAATAGTTTCAGAGGCCAGCTCGACAAAACCTGCGAGCGTGTACTCTCGGTCCTCGCAGAGCTTCGAGGGGTTCGTGTCTCCCTCGGCAGAGTTAGTAATGTCCACTTCCGATACAATCTTGCGACGGGTAACGCCCTCGATCCGTCGACACTTCTCATTTTCTAAACCTTGCGGAAGCCGACGCTTCGTTACACTCCCAAGATCTTGACCGTTGAGAGTTTCGAGCGAATTCGGACCGCCAGCTTTCAAGAGCTCACAGGCCCAGAAAAAATACAGGACTCGTGCAGTAACCGGGCCTAGGACCTCCTCTTCAGTAAAGTCTAAAACATGAGCTGAGCAGTCTTGCTGACTCGGCAGAGACCTAGGCTCCCTGAAATTCTGAACAGCTTCGCCATTCCAATAGCAACAAACCGGAGGAATTTCCCGGAGCGCTTGATTCACACTTCGAACCCTTCGGGCGAGCTCTCCTCGTTGATGATATTCCTTGATCACAAGCGATACGCGACGACTAATGGAAATCGAACTGCTCTGACAGCTCTCTAATTCACGTTCAACCGCTTGGGACAGGTCAGGGCAAAATACAGTTCGATAACCGATTTCATCCTCACGGAGGCAATCTACCTTCTCCTCAGTTGGGAAAACCTCTAGCTTGATCTTTCCATGCACAAGAAGGGAGATTCGTAGCGCGACCTGATCGTCTTTTTCACCACAAGGGTTCCAATCAGAATCGCGAAGCAATCGTCGTAAGACTTTCTCACGCGGGGAAAGACTGATCAACGCCTCACTTCCGGTCAAACGTCCATCAAACGAAAGCAATTTGTCTATCCAGCGAGAAACCTCGATTCCTTCCCCTACTTGACGTTCCATTGCAGACCAGAGTGAATGAAACTTCGACTCAACGTCCAAACAGTTCGGCTCTGATGCGCCGGCTTGCACGCCTTTTCGGCTTGGAAGCCGGCTAAAATTCGTTTTCACGTTGCTCTACCTTTTTCCAAAGCTCTTCAGGGGTACCGTTGCGCTGACCCTCCAAATCTTCATATATGCAATCCATCGGGCAAGCTTTCACACACTGCGGACAACCTGAGCAGAGTTCGGGGATTATCACAGGTCCATGATCAAGAACCACGATTGCCGCAAAAGCAACTGGGCAACGTCTAACACATTCTTGACAATTTATACATTCGCCCCCCGCAATAAAACGCGGAAGGCGTTTCCAGCGCGGATCAGGTTTTCGCTGCTGAATACGAGCTGCCAAGTCTAACGCCATGAGGCATTCTCCCCATCCCTCTAACAACACCCTTGATAGTGATGTACCTTACATCTCGTCTTAGCTAGTGTCCATCATTACACGCGATTTGTTTTATTCATCTTGAACGAAACCATGGATTGAGCTTCTTCGACGGACAGAATAACGCCCGGCAAACTCCGATCCGCCCCGAGTTCGCCTAGCATAAGTCTAGTGCCGTCGTGTACACCAGAAACCACCAACCGAGCGTAAAACGAAGCACCCCTCTACACGGCCAGAAGAGGCCGTGCAGAGGGGTGCGCGCGAACGCTACTTCGAGCTCAGGGACGAACCAGAGATGGTCACGCCGACGCGGTTGAGCAGCATGATAACGAGGTTGATAACGTCGCCGCTAAGGTCAAGAATGCTGGACAGCATTTTTCCTACTCCTTATTTCCGAGGATGTTTTCACTTAAAGATATCGTGCAGCCCACCGCTCGGCGTTACACACTTGCTCAACGACGCCGCTTTAACACCCCGCGCGCCAACAGCCCATAGCTGTTGAACCTAGGGACTTACATCGGGGAGATGGTGTGCTTCTTCGGCAGGTCATGCTGCGTCTTACCAGCTAGCTGACGCAGCGCCTGACGCAGCGCCAAGCGCGACTGATTCGGCTCCACCATCGCATCCAAGTAGCCACGCTCGGCAGCCACGTACGGCGCGGTCATGGTCTCATCGTAGAAGTCCATGAACATCTTCTTGGTCATCGCACGCTGCTCGGGCGTCTCCGCGGCGTCGAGCTGCTTGCCCGCAATCATCACCACAGCCGCCGCCGAACCCATCACGGCAATCTGCGCCGTGGGCCACGCCAGGTTGATGTCACCGGTCAGGTTCTTCGACCCCATCACCGCGTACGCACCGCCATAAGCCTTGCGCACAATCAGCGACACCTTCGGCACAGTCGCCTCCACCACAGCAAACGCGAACTTCGCGCCGCGGTGAATCAGACCAGCCTTTTCCTGTTCCACGCCCGGCAGGTAGCCCGGCGTATCGACCACGAACACCAGCGGGATGTTGTAAGCATCGCAAATACGAATAAAGCGGGCGCCCTTATCCGCAGCATCGGCGTCAATACAGCCCGCCAAGTGCATCGGATTATTCGCCACAAAGCCCACGGCCTTGCCGTCGATACGGCCGAAGGCCGTAATCATGTTGGGGGCGTAGTTCTCTTGGATCTCGATGAGCTCGTCGTCGTCGCCAAGCTGCGTGAGCAGGTCCATCATGTCGTAGCCGGCGTTCGTATCATCCGGCATGAAGGAATCCAGCTCGGTGTCCTGGGCTACCTCTTCATCAGTAGGCGCGTCAAAGACCGGGGACTCGTCGAAGCAGGTCAGCGGCAGGTGATCCAGCAAGTCACGGACCAGGTCAAAGGCCTCATCCTCCGAGGGCACCACGACAGACACGTTGCCGTTGAGCTCCTGCTGGCGCGCCGAACCAAGGTCGTGGGACGTGATTTCCTCGCCCGTCACCTCTTTGATGACGTTCGGGCCAGTCACGTACATCTCTGCCTCGCCGTCGACAGCGATGACGAAGTCAGTTGTAACCGGCGCATACACCGCGCCACCTGCAGACTTACCCATCATGATGGAAATCTGCGGGCTGCGACCAGACAGTGGCAGTTGGCGGCGGGCAATCTCCGAGTACATCGCCAGGGAGGTCACGGCGTCTTGAATACGGGCGCCGCCGGAATCCTGGATACCGATAACCGGGCAGCCAATCTTGATGGCCATGTCCATGATCTCGGTGACCTTCTTGCCGAAGATAACGCCCACCGAACCGCCATAGACCGTCTTGTCATGCGCGTAAATGCACACGGGGCGGCCATTGACGCGGCCGTAACCGGTCACAACGCCATCAGAGTAAATCGCGTCTGGGTCACCCGGGGTCTTAGCCAGCAAGCCAGTCTCCACGAAGGAACCCTCGTCCAGCAGCGCGTTGATGCGCTGGCGCGGGGTTGAGCGGCCAGCGTCGTCGCGGCGCTTGCGGGAGCGCTCGCTGCCTGGGTCCTGCGCGCGCTCAAGGCGCTGGCGCAGGTCGTCCAGTTTATGAGCAGTGGTAGTCACTACCGAATCTTCTCCTCGATCCAATCGTTCATGTGCTTGCCCACGATACCGATGGCCGGCTCATCAGGGACCGCAAGATGATCACCCTGCAGTTGCACAATTTCCAGATCTTTAACGATAACTCCCCAGCCGCCATCGGGATCAATCTCCGCATAACGCGGCTCGAGCTCGATGGCGCCATCGTGCATGCGCTCGGAGCGGAACAACAAGACCGGGACGTCGACCTCGGCCCAGCGGCGCATGTCGAGCTTGCCCAGAATCTGGTTGTCCACGAAGGAAGCACGCTGGTGCTCCAGCACGCCCGCTGCCAGGCCGTGCTCGGAGGCGTCGGTGGTGGAGAGGAACTCGGCGAGCATCGTCATCAGGGCATCCTCGCCCATGGTCTCGAGCATCTCGTAAGGCGGCTCGAAGTCCAGGCCGTAGGTCTTCTTCGCAAACGCTGCGTAGCGACCCCAGCGGGCCTTGGTCTCTTCGAGGGTGTCTGGTGCTGGGTCGGAAGGCTGGGTGGTATCCAGAAGCGCAATGAACGCCACGTCCACGCTCTCCTCGCCGCGGGCCTTGCGCTGGGCGAGCTGATAAGCCACCTCGTACGCCAGGGCGCCACCGAAGGACCAGCCGCCGAGCACGATCTTACGGCCACGCGCATGCTTGACGACGTCCTCGATATAAGCCTCCGCACGCTCCTCCAGGGAGCCCTCGAGTCTCTCGACGCCGTATACCGCCACGTCTTCCGGCAGGCGGCGGGTCAGCGGCTGGTAGACCACGGTGGTGCCGCCGGCTGGGTGGAACATGAACACGGCGGGGCCGTCGGCTTCGCGCAGCACGCGGATGTTGCCCTCGACCTCGGTTTCGAGGCCCTCGCGGACGAGGTCGGCAAGTGGTTCGAGAGTAGCGGACTCGAGGACCTGCTGGGCGCTGACCTCAATCCCGGCGCGCTCGGTGAGACGCTCAGCAATGCCTTTGGCCGTCGCCTCGTCGATCTCCGGCAGCGGCGACGTCACGCCCGCTGCGGCCTTGCCGGTGAAGGTGGCCCAGGTGCCGAAGACCATGCGCTCCGAGGCATCACGCGGGGCTACGCCCACGCCTTCAGCCTTGTCGCCTGCAGACTCCGCAGACTCTGCGGCAGCTGGCACGTCAGCCGCTGCGTCGACAGAAGGCTCCGGCAGCTCGGTAGCGCCGCCAGCGACGGCCTCCTCGACCATGGTGATGACGTCGGCGAGGGAGGCGTCGCGAAGCGCCTGCACCTGCATCGGCGGAATCTGGAAGTCATTCTCCACGCGGTTCTTGATGCGCATACCCATCAGGGAATCCAACCCCAAGTCGATGAGCGGCAGCTCGCGCGGCAGGTCAGAGACGTCGTAGCCCATGGACTCCGAGACGATGAGCGAGAGGCGCTGCTCCACGGTCTCCGTCGCTGGGTCCCAGCGCACGGCCTCGATGTCGTTGGCCTCAGTGAACGCAGCCGGAGCCTCAGCCGGCACCGGAATCTCTGCCACGCCCGGGATACCGGAATCGCCCAAGCGCAGCGCCGATGCAAACCCCTCCGCGATAAGCTGCGTCGACGGACCATTCACGAAGTACACCGCAATGGACAGTCCACCCAGCGATTTCGTAACCACCGTGGACACCTCGCCCTGCGGCGGCAGGTCCCCGTGCTCCTCCGAAGCCACAATCTGCGCACCCGGGCTCACTGCCTCCGCAGCGGCCTCCAAGATGGCCAGAGCAGACGGCGCTTGGTCAGCATTCGTGGAGAACGCCACCTTGCCCTCCGGCAGATTCACGCGTGCGCCCGGCAGGCCAGAAATACCCGAAGACGGGCGAGCGTTGGTCCAGAAGCGCTGGCGCTTGAACTGGGTGTGAGGGGCGTCGACAAGCGCGCCCGAGCCAAAGACCGCACTGTAATCAACCGGCGCACCTGCCACGTACAGCTTGGCCAGCAGATCCAGCAAAGACTCCGTGGGGTCGACCTTGCGCTTCAAGCTAAACAGCAACTGCGCATCGGACTTGCCCACCGCAAAAGCCGTGGACATCAGGCCCATTAGCGCAATCGGGTTCGGGGAGATCTCCACAATCTGCGTGTGACCGGAGGCAAACGCCGCTTCCGTGGCGTCCTGCAGCAGCACCGGCTGGCGAGTCATGCGGATCCAGTAGTCCTCGTTATGGACCACCGCACCTGGGCGGTAGATCTCGCCGCGATCAACGGAGCTGTAGAGCGTCGTGTGCAGCGGGCGCGGCTCGATGCCAGCGATATCTGCATAGAGCTCACCCAGAATCGGCTCCACCGCCGAGGTATGTCCTGCGCCCTTCACGTTGAGTGCACGGGCGAACTTGCCCTCTGCGTCGAGCTTTTCCACCAGCGCAAGGACCTCAGGGCGCGGGCCGCCCACTGTGGTCATGCCGGGGCCCGTATAGACGGCGGGCTCGATGTTGCCGTCGAGTGCCTCGATCTCCTCGGCGGTCAGCTCCACTACGGCCATAGCGCCCTGCTGCTCCTCGGTCAGGGAGGATTCGCCCTCGCCCATCAGGCGGGAACGGTGTGCGGCGATGAGCATGGCGTCTTCAGCCGACAGACCACCCGAAGCGTAAGCTGCACCGATTTCGCCCATCGACATGCCGATAACTCCCGCCGGGCGCACGCCGAAGGAAGCCAGTAGGTCCGTCAGCGCAATCTGGATGGCGGTAATCGCGACCTGGGCGGTCTCAGTGTCGTAGGTCTGAGCGTCGTCAGCAACGATGTCCAGGATGGACCAGCCAGACTCGAACTGCACGATGCGATCGAGTTCCTTCAGGCGATCCTTGAACGCAGGAGAAATCTCCAGCACGTCCTTGATCATCTTGCGGTGCTGCGAGCCAAAGCCGGAGTACATGAACACAGGGCCCGGCACGGACGGCGAGTCCGCGGAGGCGATGCCCATGGAGACCTTACCGTCGGCTACTTGGCGCAAGCGCTTGACGACGTCCTCCTCGTTCGTCCCCGTCACCACCGCACGGGAGCGTCCGTGGTTGCGACGCGCAAGTGTACGCGCAAGGGAGAGGAGGTCAGGGTGTTCCTGCTCGATGAAGTCGGCGAGCTGGCCAGCCGCGGCGGCGCGGCGGGAAGGCAGCAGGCCGGAAATCGGTAGGGAGACTGGAGCATCATCGCCTACGCTTACCTGTGGGGCGGTCTCTGCTGGCAGGCCGCGGTAATCGGTCATGACCACGTGCGCATTGGTGCCACCGAATCCGAAGCCGGAGATGCCCGCGACCTTCTGGCCGGAGTATTCAGGCCACTCGCGTGGGTCCTCGACGACCTCAAGGTGCTCGTTGTCGAAGTCGATGTAGCGGTTCGGCGCGGAGAAGTTAATGCTCGGCGGGATGACGCCGTGGCGCATAGCCTCGATGACCTTGATCATGCCCACGACGCCCGCTGCGGACTCGGAGTGGCCGATGTTGGACTTTGCGGAGCCCAGCAGCATCGGGGCAGCCATGGTGCGGCCAGAACCCAGCACGCGGCCAAGGGCGGTGGCCTCGATTGGGTCGCCGAGGATGGTGCCGGTGCCGTGGGCCTCGACGTAATCGACGAGCTGCGGGTCAACCCCTGCATCGGCGTAGGCGCGCTCGAGGACGTCGACCTGCGCGTCTGGGTTCGGGGCGGTCAGGCCGTTGGAGTGGCCGTCAGAGTTGACCGCGGTGCCCTTGATGACGGCGAGGATGTTGTCGCCGTCGCGCTCGGCGTCGGCAAGGCGCTTGAGCACGAGGACGCCCGCTGCATCAGAACGCACGATGCCGTCAGCGTCGTCCGAGAAAGCGTGGATAGCACTGGTCGGCGAGATAACCCCCAGCTCGCTAAAGCCAGTCGAGGCGTGCGGTGCAGCCAAGATGTTGACGCCGCCGGCGAGAGCGACGTCGGAAGCGCCGGTGCGCAGGTCGTTGACGGCCTGGCTCACAGCCACTAGCGAGGAGGAGCACGCGGTATCGACGTTGATGGACGGGCCGCGCAGGTCCAGGGCATAAGAAATACGGTTGGCCACCACCGCGGAAGAGGTGCCGGTCATGGCGTACGGGTGCGCCTCTGCTGGGTCAGCGACGATGAGCATGCCGTAGTCGTTGTTGGTGGAGCCCATGTAGACGCCAGTGGAGGTGCCGCGCAGCTGGTTGGCAGGCAGGCCTGCGTCCTCGAGTGCTTCCCATGCCAGCTCGAGGAGGATGCGCTGCTGCGGGTCCATGTTGGCAGCCTCTAGCGGAGACAAACCGAAAAACTCAGCATCAAAGCCCGCGATGTCTTCGATGTAGCCGCCGTCGGTGTTTTGGTTAGCGATCTTGTCCGCCACCACCGGCTCCGAGGCGTACTCTGACCAGCGGCCCATCGGCAGCGGGCCGGTTCCCGAACGGCCCTCCACCAGCATGTTCCAAAACTCTTTAATATTCTCGGCACCCGGAAAGCGTCCAGCCTCACCGATGACTGCGATGTCGCCACCGATGATGCCGGTGCTGCGGGGAGCGGCGGAGCTGGAGGCGTCGCTAAGCGGAGCCGCTCCGCCACCGTTGACTAAACGATCCGCCAGCAATGCGATAGTGGGATACTCGTAAGCGACAGTAGGCTCGAGCTTCATACCCAGCAGGTTTTCCAGTTCGCCGGAAAGCACAACTGCATCGCGGGAGGACAGTCCGAAGTTTTCTAAAGGCTTGGTATCCGTGATCTCGTCTGTGGACAAGCCGGTCGTTCGCGCGACCCAGTTGCGCAGCCAGCCCCTTAGTTCTTCAACAGTCATCTAATTTAGCTTTCTTTAATTGGGAAAGTTTTTGCGCAGCACAAATTGGCGCATGCCATATATATCGGTCTATTGTCTCATTTTGTTAACTTCCGTCACGTTTACAACTCACCTGCGCTAGCGAGCCACCCAAGAGACACAAAGTCCCCCTTCTCCCACCGAGCTTGCGCACGCGGGAACAAGGGGGACTTGAAAAAGTTAGACTTCGAAGTGCTTTTTCGCCACTCGGCGAGCAATCTTGCCCGAGGAGGTGCGGTTGATTTCGTTCGCACCGAACCAACGGATGATATCCGGAGTCAGACCATGGTGCTTCGAGACGGCGGTACGGACAACTTCAGTTGCAGCTTCGTCACCAGACGGGTCGGCGTCGTCAGCGCGCTCGATGAGCAGCACCAGCTGCTCGGTGTTGTCGCCCTCCACGGAGAAGGCAGCCACGGAGTCAGGGCGCACGTGCTCGGACGCCTCTTGGACGGTGCCCTCGATATCCTGTGGATAGTGGTTGCGACCTGCCACCACAATGAGGTCCTTGAGACGGCCGGTGATGTAGAGCTGGCCATCCACGATGGTAGCGAGGTCTCCCGTGGCCATCCAATTGTTGTCATCTGGGGCCCCTTCCACGCGGGAGCCCTCGGCGAGGCGCTCACCCAAAGTGTTGTGGAAAGTGGAGGCGGTCTCATCCTCGCGACCCAAGTAGCCCGCAGCCATGTTTTCGCCGTGCAGCCAGATCTCGCCGATCTGGGCGTCGCCAAGCTCTGCCCGTGTCTCCGGGTCCACGATGGTCAGGAACTGGACCGGAACCGTCTGACCATTCGACGCGAAAGCTACAGTGTCCGCAGACTTTTCTGAAATGACCGCCTTGCCAGCAGCCAATTGCTCGCGATCGAAGTGAGAAATCAACGGGCGCTCGCCCACCTGCGGGGTAGACACCATGAGCGACGCCTCTGCCAAGCCATAGGACGGACGCAACACCTCGCGCTTAAGATTGAGAGTGCTGAATACCTCCAAGAAGCTCTCCACCGCGGTTTCGGTAACTGGCTCGGAACCGATGATGATTCCATCGACATTGGAGAAATCAAGTTCCTCGCCCGCCTCCGGCGCACCGTAGCGAGCCGCGAGCTCGAGCGCGAAGTTCGGCACCACCGAGTAAGTGGCGGCGAAGTTCTCATCCATCGGCTGTCGGCTGATCTGGCGTACCCAGCGCTTCGGCTGCTGCACGAAGTCACGCGGAGTCATAATCTCGAAGTTGAGGCCCATGATAGTGACAAAGGAAGCAAGGATAATGCCCATGTCGTGGTGCATCGGCAGCCAAGAAACAATTCGCGATGGGTGCTTGAGCTGCACTGCGGCAAAAATCTGCAGAACATTGGTCATGATGGAGCGATTCGTCAGCAACACGCCCGCCGGAGTTCGCGTGGAACCAGAAGTGTATTGCAGGAACGCCGGCTGATCGATAGGTGCGCCCTGCAGGTTCGCAGCAGCGGCCTGGCCAGCCTCCGTCTCCAACGGATTCACCCACGACGCCGCCAAAGAGTCCGGCAGCGAATCAATAGAGATAACGCGCGGGCGCTCCGCAGACGGACGGTCGGCAAAGTACTTGCGCACGGCCGCAGCAGAGACGTTGTTCGTCAACACGATGGATGGATTCGAATCACCGAATACGGCTCGCAGATGATCAGTATGACCTGGCTCGTTCGGGTCATACAAAGGCAGCGGAGTCATACCCGCATACATCGCCCCCATGAAGCCGAAGATGTACTCCGGGGAATTGCCGGCAAGAATTGCCACGCGGTCCCCCATTGCGCCGACTTGTTGCAAGCGCGCAGCCACGACCTTGATGCGAGTGTTGACCTGGGAACGCGTGAAGTCGCGTGGAACGCCGTTTGGATCTTCGGAGTAAACCCACTGGCGTAGAACCGGACGATCCGGAACCCCAGCCTGCTTTTCCATTCCATAGACATGCTCACTGAGTCCTGCCAAGGTCAGGTGCGGCGGAAGAGCTATTTGCCCCTTCTCGTCAAAGAACTGGCCAATCAACGCATTGAGGTCCATCTAATCTCCTTTTGGGTTTAGATTGTTTACTTTTGACATTAAAAATATCAGAGCCAAGGTCTCATACGTTACATCACGCAGATTTTTCTAGGTGTTATCGATAATTTCCCGCGCCCAATCGGTAACCCATTGGTTCGCCGTGGTGCCCGGAATCACGTTCGGGTTCGTGGCATACATCGCGTGCACGCCGTTTGCCTCAATGAGGCCGCGGGCGCGCTCAAGCCCGTTCAGGCCGTCGAGTGGCGCATCGCAAATAGAGTCGTCCGGCGCACAAATCTGGAACGTGCGGTCCGCCAAAGAACCGAAGCCATTTGCACGCGGACCACGCATGGTAGCACCCGGAACGATGCCCTGAATCAGCATGTTGAGCGGCTCCAGAGCAATTTCCGCGCCCACGCCCGCCACGTGCATGCCAGGGTTCTGACCCACGCCGTCCTGCCGGCGACCATCAGCCACCAGAGCAACGCCGGAGACAGCATCCGCCGGAATCGGACCGTTATCGCCACCGATACGGTCAGCGACGTCGCCAGCAATCACCGCTCCCTGCGAGAAGCCTGCAATGATGAACTTGGTAGCCGGGCATGTTTCATGCATCGTGATGAGCTCGCCCTCCATGCGGGAGGTTCCCTCATCGCGGGATTCGTCGTAGCTCATCTCATGCTGGGCGTTGATGTTCTTGAACTGCGCCGTGTACGGCAGCGTCCAGACCTTTACGTCCTCCGGCACATAAGCCTCTTTCAGCGGGTTACTGATGGACAGCATGAAGGAATTGGGATTTGCGGTCGGGTTGATGGGATCATCATCGGCCTTGGATTCCCACGTGCCAGGAGCAGAGATAACTTCTACGCGCGGGCACCAGTCGGGTTGCGCGGGGGCCTCGACTCCCCCGGACTCTGGTGCCGGCTCACCGAGGTTGTTCTTCTCCTGTGCCTGATTGGCGTTGAAGAAATGAACCGCGCCAGCGCCGATGACAGCAAGTACGACGAGTACGGCAACAACCGTAAGTGTTTTACGCATAAAAACTTCTCTATCTTAGTTAGCGCACAGGGTGCCGCGCGCCTGGTCCGTCAGGACAGCGGTGAGCTCTTCGTGCGACAGTGTGGCACGGCCCTGCTCGATGAGCTGACCTGCCACTGCGGGAATGGTCACGACATCGCCTTCGCGGCATGCCGCTTGGCCGGCGCCGATGATCTGATCTTCGGCACCATCCGTGTTTACTCCCGCTTTCTGGACAGCGGCTATGAATTCCCGCTCAGGACCCTGGCTTTGTTCCGGGGTTGGGATGGCAGAAATTTCACGCGCGCCGCTATCTTCCGGGGCGTCGGAAGCCGGCGCGCGGGACGCAGATGCGCTTGACGACGCCGTCTTCGAAGACGCCGAGCTCGACGCGGCGTCGGAAGTTGCGGTTGCGGAACGCTCGAGCGGGGCTACCTTGGTGTCCGTTGGATCGTCCGTGCTTTCGACCGTGGCGGAACCGCAAGCGCCCAGCGTAAGCGCGGCAGCCATCAGGGCTGCACACGCCGCGGGAACCTTGATGCGCATGGTTACTTCTTCTCCACTTGAACGGTGCCCATGATTTGCCGGATTACACCGTGTTGGAAGTCCTGGGAAAGGCCGCCCGCTGCGATTTCGGTGTAATCGGTGGTTGGCCAGCCGAACTCGCCCTGCTCGAAGCCGCGCTTACCCCACTCGTCCATGATGTCTCCGTAGAGGATGTAGTGCGCCCCGCTGTTTGCGGACCAGTAGATGTTGCCGTGCTCGAATTCCTGGAAGAAGCCGCCCTTGACTGGCTTTTCGCCGCCCTTCGGGAAGCCTAGCTTGGAGGCAGGGCCGCCCAGCTCCTTGTACTTGGCGCCGATTGCACCATGGACCACGGAGTTGGACTCATCTGGGTTACGGGTCAGGACACCATTCTGGAATTCCTGAGCGTAGCCTTCGCCGACCTTGACCACTGCAGCGGTCGGGTACTTGAGGTCGCCGTTTTCGTAGCCGTTTTCGCCCCATGCCTTCACCATGTCGGCAGGAATTGCCCAGGCACCGGTCTCGGCGGTCCAGTAGATGGAGCCGTGCTGGAAGTGAACGAAGCGTCCCTTGCCGTCTGGGGTCTTCTCTTCGCCGGTGGTTGGGAAGCCCAGCCAAGAGGTCGGGCCGCCGATCTCGGAGTAGCGGGCGCCGATGCGGCCAAAGATGGCGTGAGCGCCGGTTTCTGGGTGCCAGTAGGCAGTGCCAGCCTGGAAGTCCTCAGCTTTGCCGCCTGCGACGTCGTATTCGTTGTTAAGGCATTCGCCGATAATTCCGGACTCGGTCACCTTTGCGATGCCGCCGATCGGGGTGCAGTCTGCACCGCGGTCTTCCTTCGGGATGCCGAGGGCGTCAGCGATGGTTGGCCAAGCCTCGTTCATCTCGAACTGCCAGTATTCCCAGCTGTGGACGCCGGATGGGCGGAAGCGTGTCACGACCGGCACCCCTGCACGCTTGGCGTAATCCACGAAGGTCTGGGTGGACATACGGGAAATGACCTCGAGACCGACGCCTGCAGCGTTAGCCGGGCCCTTGGCCACGGAGGAGAGGTTGCCGTAGTCGTCCTTGCCGGAGCCGGAGGAAACGTAGACCTTCATGTCCTTGAGGGCTTCGATACCCAGCTTCGGGTCGTGGTCGATCCAGTCCTGCGAGTAGTGCGGGCCCCACATGTTGGTGGAGCTAAATCCGCCTGCATCCATCTGTGCTGCAGCAATTGCTTCTGGCATGCCCCGGGTGGTGGTGTCCAGGTAGCCGGAGAAGGAACCGACGAACTGGAACAGGTGCGGGTTGCGCTCCGCCAAGTTGACGGCTGCCGTACCGCCCATGGAGATACCCGTGATGGCGCGCTTCTGGTTGGAGCGGTATGCCTTATCCAGGATTGGCACGAGTTCCTTGGTCAGGAAGGATTCCCACTTGTAGTTACGGCCATTGTCCGGCTGCTGCCAGTCGGAGTAGAAGGAGGACTCGCCACCAACAGGCATGATGACGTTAACATTGCGGTCAGCGTACTGGCTCAGGATGTTGGTCTCGATGGTCCAGCCGGACTCATCGTCGCGCGCACGCAGGCCGTCGAGTGCCCAGACCTCCGGGAACTTCTTCTCCGGGTTGGAGTACCAGTCGCGGGCGAGCTGAATCTGAACAATCTGCTCCTTATCCGGCATAGCTGCGGATTTGATGTAGACCTTGAGGTGGCGATTGGAGAGGTACTCCACACGGGAGACAGCAACGCCCTCCGGCAGACCCTCGATGGTCGGGTACTCGGTGTTGAGCGGAGTACGCTGCGGCGGGTTGCTCGGTGCGAAGGAGTCGGAAAGACCGGAGCTTCCCAAGTTCTGGGTCAAGGCTCCGAGAGAAGACTGAGCGGTTGCGTTCGGCAGGAGAGCGAGGCCAACTGCTACAGCGGTTGGCAGAGCTGCGATGGCCAGACCCTTGCGAGCCTTGGTCGGGGAACCTGGAGAGCGCAGGTTAGGGGCAGACGCATTTTTACGCATGGATGAGTCCTTGTAGGTATGTCGAGGGAGCGCCCTAGTAATACGGTTTCCGAAGGTTCCCCTCCTCCGGACGACGCTACTAGGCCACGAAGTGCTGTCTATTGTGCGCTCAAGTTTAAGTTGAACTTGAGACTTTTGGAAGAGGAACACGCCCAAAACCACAAAACCGGCCGTAGGAATTCCTACGGCCGGCTTGTTTAGAGCTTCGCTAGATACTCTCCTTGGCGTTTACCAAGCGTTCATCACGTTGAGAACCTGCGGCTTGGACTGCTCCAGCTGGTAGCCAAACTGTGCCCAGTTGTGCAGACCCTGCATCGGGTAGTTGGTGGTCACGCGCAGACCAGTTGCACGAGCCTTAGCCTCCCACATGCGGGTGGTTGCACGTGAGAACATCTCCAGGACCGCGCCAGAAAGCTGGTGCTGCGGGAGATAACCAGCGTCACCGGCACCCGGAATGCCCGTTGCAGCAGAGATGTACACGTCAGTATTGCGCAGACGATCGGTCTGGTAGAAAGGATCGTTTTCGAAGCGACGCGGGTTAAACAGCGAACCGTACATTGCGTTGATGTTGAATCCGCCGGCATCGAGAAGCGCGAGGCGCATGAACGTCTGCGCACCTGGCAAGGTGGTGGTCAGGTAGCCGGAGAAGGACAGTACCTGGCGGAACTGATCCGGGTGCTTACCAGCCAAGGTGATGGCAGCGGTGGCGCCCATGGACAGGCCAGCGATCGAGTTGTTATTGCGGGCAACGCCGAAGTTACGCTCCAAGTAGCCCGGCAGCTCAGAGGTCAGGAAGGTTTCCCACTGGTAGTTGGTCGGCGCAACCAAGTCATAGGTAGCCGGGCCGTTCCAGTCAGCATAGAAAGAACCTGCGCCACCAACCGGCATAACCAGGGTGATGTTGTGAGGCTCGTAGGTACGGGCAGCATTCACATCGTTAACCCAAGCATTGGTGCTGTCGGTAGCACGCAAACCGTCAAGCAGGTACAGGCCAGCGTTGCCACCGTTTTTCGCAGGCTGGATCTGGACTGGAATGTTGCGGCCCATTGCTTGCGACCAAACGTCACAACGCTGAACCCACCAACCCACGCGGTCCCATTCGCAAGAACCGGTGGCATCGGCACGCAGCCAGTCACGGTTTGCTGCCGCGGCTTCTTGAGTGCCTGTAGCTACGACGAGACCAAGCGCGACAGCAACGGTCATTACCACTGTGAGTACACGCGCTTTGAGACCCGAACTCAGTGCAGTCATGTCTCTCCTTTTGTACTTCTCAACTTCGAGATCAAGAAAAATTTTTAGTGCTATTCACACTTATCGTCGCCACATGTCTAAACGTTAACGTCACGGAAATATAACGAGGAATCTTTAGCAGCTTAACCCACTCAGCCCGATTTCTCCCACCTTGCACCCCCCCGCGCACTACGGTGGCCGATCCGTCTATAGGTGGCGACACGCCGAAGTTTGGGAAAACTCTCCGCTATTTCACAAGGTAATCGTCAGGATCCGCCGAAAAAGTCAGAGTCCGCCCATCCGTCAATGCAAACTTGATGTTTTCAAAGAAACGGTGTGCATCAAGCGGGTCTTTATAGGTTGCAAAGAGCTTTTGGAAATCTGACGTTTGCAACGCCTGACGAGCCTTAGCAGTTTCCTTCTTGTCGTACCACTGTGGCAGCGAATCGATATCCACCCCCGTCAAAGCAGCCTGCCAGTACGAAGGCAGGTCCTTGTCATGGCCAATCCGTCCGTTTTCTATGCGTGGCTGGCGGGCGGCGAGGGGCGTCGCCAAGCCAATGTTATCGAGCACGCGCACGTCCAACGGGGCATTCATCGAAGTCATGCCCATGTTAATGAAGTACAAAGTAGGCGGCTCGTCCCGGCCGGGTTCGCGAGCAACACCTTTCCACGCATACTTGTTCTCCTCGCGTGGAAGCGCATATAGAACAGCGAGAGCATCACCTTTTTCAAGATCATCGATGCCCTCTTGGTAGGCCCCCATTTGCCGCATAGGGAGGAAGTCCCTCTCAGAGCGAGGTGGATCGCCTGGTTCCCGCTTGACGTTATGGGTCCAGAAGTCGCGCTCATCGACAATATTGATTTGCCCTTGGTAGGTATTCCAATCCGTGGGGTGTCCGCGCAGGATAATCACCACGGACCAAACTGCGCAAAAGAGTGCCGCGCTGATAGACGCTACGGAGCGCAACGGGAGGACAAACACTGGCAGCAACATCGCAAAAAGCGGTAGCAAGAGCATCCGACCATGCATGAAGTCCCCGCCGACGCGCAAGATGTAGACAAAGTGCAAAACCGCTGCGCTCACCAACAAGTATGTAATGCTGGCTTGGGAGCGAAGCCGCGTTGGGCGCAAGCTAGAGCGATAGGTCCACAGGGCCCAGCCGCCCAACACGAGGAGTGGAATATAGAGGGCATAAGGGAGGGCGAAGTCACCAAGGTAGCGGAAACCATGGCTCCATGCAGCTTCCGACGCCGACTTAGCCACCGCAGTGTGGGGAGTCAAAAGGCCGTAGTAGCCCATGCGGAAAATCTGATATGCGCCCGGCAAGGGCAGCGCGGAGGCCAAGATTCCTAGCCAAGCTTTCCACCCACGGTGGGTAGCGAGCAGCAAAAGTCCCACCAGGCCGCCATAAAGGGCAAGGTCAGGTCGAACAAGCCAGGAAATGCCCGCCCACAGCGCTAGCCAGTACGGCATAGAGTCACTAGCGCACTCTTTTGCATTGTCGACGCCGCGGGACCACTTGACCAACATCCACCACAGCACCGCCAGATAGAAGATGGACAAGCCCCATTCCAGACCAGACGTAAAGAAGTCACGCGCGGGCGGTAGCGCTAGATAAACGATGCCGCCCGCTGGAGCTAGAACGGCAGTGCGGTAGGCCCTGCTCGTAGCCCAAGCGCCGATGAACATCGCGGCGACAGAAAAGAACAAGCCCAAGTAGATGGCGATACCTGACAGATCCGCATTTGTTACCCATCGCACGAGAAGGATGAGGTATTGCCACAGCGTCGAGGTATTGGTTTCTACTCGCTCACCGGCGTTAAAGACTGGGCCATTCCCAGCTTCCAGGTTGCGGACCGTGCGCAGGACTATGAGGCCGTCATCGGAAATCCACCGGCGGGCGAAGCCACCCCAAAACGCAAAAACACCAATAACAAGAGCTGACGCAACGGCGCTATACCGAAGCAGATTCCTGTTATCAGTGTTATTCATGGGGAAAAAGTTTAACATCCCCCTTTAGATTTGACCGTATTCGCGGCGCTCACGGCGTTAAAACATTGGGATAATATAAACCGCCATTGCGATACAAGCCAGCCACAAAAGGGCGAGTACTTGCAAGGCATGATCCTCGAGCGCGATCTCATCAGGTGCGCCGCCATTGCCGCGGTCGACGTCGGCAGCATAGCGCAGCACGGCAATCGTAAATGGAACCATCGAAACCTGGTACCAGACGCTAGCTGGGCCATCAGCGGCGTTGGAAAGCTGGAAGCCCCATAGCGAGTAGGACATGACCAAAGCGGTAGCCGCAAGGGTCCAGACGAAGCGTAGGTAGGTCGGCGTGTAGCCCTCAAGGGACTTGCGGATCTTCGCACCAGTGTGCTCGGCCAAAAGAATCTCCGAGTAACGCTTACCGGAAGCCATGAACAGCGAACCGAATGCCGCAACCAACAGGAACCATTGGGAAAGCACGATGCCCGCTGCCACGCCACCAGCCATGGTGCGCAACATGAAGCCGGAGGAAACCAGCGCGATGTCGATGACCGGCATGTGCTTCCAGCCAAAGCAGTAGCCCAGCTGCAAAGCGATGTACACAGCCATCACGATTGCCAGCTGTGGGCCAGCGGTGGCCAAGAAGGACAAGCCGATGGAACCGACAATGAGCAGCGCTGCCATCGCATACGCCAGGCCCACCGGCAGCACGCCGGCCGCGATGGGACGGAAGCGCTTGGTCGGGTGAGCCCGGTCAGCCTCGACGTCGCGAGCGTCATTGATGAGGTAAATCGAGGACGCACCCATACAAAAGACGATGAAGGCAAGGAGGACGTCGAGAAGCACGCGCGAATGGAACAGTGCGTCCGCACCCGCTGCTGCTGGAGCGGCGAGGACGAGGACGTTTTTAACCCACTGCTTTGGGCGCAGCGCCTTGATCATTCCGTCGACGAGGTTCTTCGGCGGCTTACGCTTGCGGCCGGTGTCGATGCCTGAGGTATGCGGTTCAGAGTGGAATACCCGCTGCGAACCGTCTTCGTGGTGTGTCTCGCTCACGCGGTCTTCCTTTCATAGCGGGTTAATGCCTCTGCGGTGACTGCACCGATCGCAGCTCCAACCGCGGTATCCGTTGGGTAATGCACTCCGAGCACCATACGCGAAGCCATCATCACAGGCACACCAAGGAGCGGCAACGGATTGCCGGTTAGGTGTGCGACGCCCACGAGGAACGCGGTTGTCGACGTCGAGTGCGAGGACGGAAACGACAGCTTGGACGGGGTGCCCACGCCGACGCGAACGTAGGGGTAGTCAGGGCGCTTGCGGCGCACGATGCGCTTGATTACAACGCTCGCCGCGTGGGCTGTAAATGCACCCGCGCCTACGTATGCCCACTGGCGACGCCGCGCCTTGTCATCATGGTTGACCGCGTACATCACTGCGGAAGCACCCATCCAGCCGAGGGCGTGCTCGCCAAGGTGGCTCAAGCCGCGGGCGGCAGGTACAACTCCAGGGACGTCGAAAGCTGCGTTCTGGATGCTTTCCAGAACGTGTGATTCAGCTACAGAAAGCTTACTGGGCATCGAATACCTTCCTCCAGGATTCGCGGGAAGTCAGCTCCGGCATCGCGGCGCGATACTGCGCCTTCAGATCATCGAAGTTCTCCTCGATCTCCTTGAGCAGGCCGCGGGTCTGCTTGACGAGGTCGGTGGCCAGATCGCGGTCGCGTTTGCGGAAGGCCACGCCGGTACCGCCGGCGGTGGAAACTGTTGCGGAGTCCACGCGGGACAGAGTGAACCAGCGCGCCTCGTCGGGGGTGAGGTTGAGCTGCGGCGCCTCGTGGTGCGCGCGGTCTTCCTTGGTGACAAGGTGCTTCGCGGATTTGAGCAGCCATGGCAGCTTCTTGACCTTGCCGAGGCGGCCGCCGATGTTGCGGGTCGGCACGCCCGGCGCGCCGGTCGGAGCCGGCAGTTGGTCGGCGGATTCGATGATGACGGCATCGGAGTAGTTCTTGCGGATTTCCGCGATGCGCGGCAGGGAGGATTCCAGGATGTCGAAGAGGTGATCCGGGCCGGCGAGGAAGTCCTTCATAGCTTCCAGCTGGATAGCCATGGTGGAGTACTCCATGCACATCGTGTGCTTGAGGGTGGACTTGAAGATGGACTTCGTAATGCCCTTGACGTCGCCGTCGTGGTACATCGCAGCGACGATGAGGCGGTTGCGCAGGTGGAAGTACGCCTGCCAGTCGATGGCGTCGTCCTTGTCCGCCCACGCCATGTGCCAGATTGCGGCCCCCGGCCAGGTGACAGTTGGGAAGCCGTTAGCGGCTGCGCGCAGGGAGTACTCGGTGTCATCCCACTTGATAAACAGTGGTAGCGGCTGGCCGTTGGTCTCAGCTACGACGCGCGGGAAGAGGCACATCCACCAGCCGTTGTATTCGACATCGACGCGGCGATGGAGAGCACGGGAGTCGTACTTGCGTGGGTCGAGGTGCGACTGGGCGTCACCAATAGCGCGTAATGGGTACTTGGCGAAGTCGTGGTCGTAGACCGCGTGCGGGGCCCCGCCCCACATGAAGTCGTGTTTGTTGACCTGCTCGCCAGTGGTGCGCAGCTGGGAGCGCTCCTGCAGGTTCAGCATCTGGCCGCCAACGATGATCGGCTTGGCGGCGTATCGCGCGGCCTGCACTGCGCGCAGGATGGAGTCCGGTTCGATGGCGATGTCATCATCCATGTAGAGGATGAACGGGGAATCGGCGTTCTCCAACGCCTCGTACATGATGCGGGAGTAGCCGCCGGAGCCGCCCAGGTTGCCCTGACGGAACTCGCGGAAGCGCGGGCCGAAGTGCTCGACGGCCTGCTCGTAGCCTGGCTCGTCTGCTGGGTGCTGGTTGCCCTGGTCCGGCATGAGAACGTAGTCAATGATGCCGTCGACCACTGGGTCCTCGGCGAGAGCCTGCAGCGCTGCGACGGCGTCGGTTGGGCGGTTGAAGGTAGGAATGCCCACGGCAACGCGCTTTTCCGACGCCGGGATCTCCGTACCGTCCGGCATAATCTGCGGGCCTGGTTCATGTGGAGCGCACCATGCCGCATTAGAAAGGACGGTTTCCTTCTCTGCGGTGATGTCGAACCACAGCCAGCCGCCGTCTTCGAAGTTCTTCAGCGGCAGTTCGAAATCGTGGTGACCGCTGCCGACCAGGTGGTTGGCCACGGAGATGCGCTGACCATCCTGCTTGGAGCGATAAATGGAGACGTTGGCTTGGCCTTCGAGTTCGAGGGAGAGCACGATGGACTTCAGCTGGGACCAGCGGCGCCAGTAGGAGGCAGGGAAAGCGTTGAAGTAGGTCTCGAAAGAAGCCTCTTCACCCGCTGGAATCGTCACCGCGGTGCGGTTGGTCCAGCTCAGGCGCTCGCGGTTTTGCTCAGACTCGATGAGATAGAGCATCCGGACGTCAAAAGGCTCGCCGCGCTTGGGCAGCAAGATTCGCTGAACAGGTTCGAAAACGCGGGTTTCGCTGCCAGCGGCGCTGGCGGAGGAATTGTTGGCAGTCACGATTACTTCGATTCTCCAAACGGTTTTATGACAATATTCAGTCAAACAGCCTAGTGGTTTGTGGCCGATAACCTCGCTCCCACACGGATTCATGGCTGCAGTGACGCGCATTTAACACAATCTGGCCGTGAGCACGACGATTAATCCGCACCAAAAAGGCCATAAATGCGCTCGCATTCTCCATCTATTAAAAAGCAGAGCCTTCTATCTTTCGATGAAGGTCATCTGCTTTCGCCCTCGGATGAATCAACTCTGCGCGAAGAATCGGAGGCACTCGACCTATCGCTTCTAGTTGGGAGATTAGGCCTCGACAGGGGCCTTATCGCCTACTGGCTCGATGCCCAGCTTGCCCAACATGTAAAGCACGCGGGCGCCGAGGTCATCAATAAGTTCGCACTCTTCCTCTGGCGTATTGGCCGCAGCGATATCCCAAATCTTGACGTCCTTGCCTGCTTCGTCGCGCGGGATGTCGCGGCCTAGGTACACGATGAAGTCAGGCATGCTGACCATGCGGTTGTTGGGGTCAACCTCGGTGTGGAAATGAGCGGCGTCGGCAAGCAAGGCGTCGCCGGCCTGTTCCTTGGTCAATTCAACAGCCTTCTCCGCAAGGGCGTGGTTGGTGCCGGCAGAGAAACGGACATGGATGCGGTGCCCGCCGAAGTATTCCTTTACCTCGCGTTCAACCAGAACAGGGATGAAGTCTTCGACCGTTGCCCCGGCAGTATGGCGCGCGATTGCCGCGTCTACCTCGGCGTCAATCTCCGCGGCAGTGTGAGCGTTGCCGTACAGGTCGTGGAGGTCCTGGCGCAGGGTCACGAGGCGATGATCATTGAGATGCGTCATGATACTCACCCAATTACTTTCTGTTCTCTGTTTGTTAACCTAATGTTAACCTTACGGAGTTTCACTCCTGTATTCAACACCGACTCACGGCACGCGTAAACCGGCAAAGCGCCGGCGTACAGACACAAAAAGCCCGCCGAAGAAGATTCAAAGCTCCTCGTCGGCGGGGATTGAAGCAGGCAAGCTGTTTTAGTGGCCGCACTCCTGCTCAAGCGCCTTGCCCTCGTTCCAGAACGGAGCCAGCTTGTTGTCGAACATGCTCAGCGCAGAGGCGATAACCATGCACATGTCGACTTTGAAGCCCGATCCCCGCGAAAACCAAACCACTCTCAGGCAACACTCGTTTAGTATTAATTAACCAGCCTTAAGCCCTCTTCAGGACTATTAACAGACTAAAGGCTGGGTACTTTAATCGAGTTCATTTAACGTATTGGACAGAGCGATCAGCGATGACCGCTCGCCCTTGTTCCCCATCACTACCCTATGAAAGGAGGCCTCAAGTGACCGCAACACTGACACTCGCCGATGTCGCCCGGCTGACCGGCGTTACGCGCCCCGCGGTCAACGAGTGGATTCAGCGCTTTAACTCAGAATCCATCGCGCCCTTCCCCTCCCCTTGCGGAGAACATGATGGCCACCCCTACTACGCCATCACCGAAATTCAAGATTGGCTGCGAGCAACTAAGCTCGGCCGCCGCGACACAGCCGTTGAAGATGCCCTCTTTTATTCTTCGCTCTACCGAATGCTGCTCCGCAATCCGGCACGCGCGGCGTTGGGCCTTTTGAACTGCAACACGGCTTCCTCCCCTCAGGATTTTTCGCCCTCTGCTGCAGTAATCGACTCTCTTACCGCGGCGTACCAGCGCGCAGCAGACAACATTCCTTCTGATGCCTCTGAAGCTGACATCGCACAAGCAGCAGAGCAGGTAGCCGAGGCAGCTTTCGGGCCCGCGACCGCGCTCGCCCGTCTTGCAGATGACCTCAGTGCTCAGCGCCAGGTAACACTCTCTTCCCGTTTTACTTCCCGCGCTATGCAAGCAGTATCGGAAGCCCTCACGCTAGAAAACCCAACTCCACCTATCATCCCTACTGATGAATACAGCCTAGGTTTCGTCACTGGACTCGCCCGGGAACTCGAAGAAACGCTGGCGCTCAACATCGGATATCGCAAGGACTGCGCACCAGACTCTCTCTATTGGGCCGAACTAGCGTGCCGAAACGTGGAATTCATCGACGCTAGCGAGGAGATCCCGACAAATTCTCTCATCGTCCTCGGCGCTCCTTCCCCTCTCAAAAATGCGACCGAATACTTCGAGCACCTCCAGGACTTGCTCGACAACTTGGACGAACGCGGCGCAATGTTCTGTATTTCCACCGCAGACATGCTTATCGAGGACTCTTTAGCGGAGGTCGTCCGACGGCGTTTCCTCGCACCGACTGAAACCGGCGCGATTGCACCACTGCGTTACAGTGCACGGCTGCCCCGAGGCATTTTTCCGGACCGCGGACAGCAGCAGGGCGCACTATGGATTCTCAAGCGCCCTAATCGCGAGGCCATAGGCAACCCTGCCGATGCTGCTGCCGTTATCGCTGACGTGCCGGACCTTAAGACACCCGGTCTCGTCTCTGACTGGGCAACCATGCTCACCACACCGGATGAAGCACGCAAGCACACCTTTGTCCGCGGTCGTATTCTTCGCGCCGCTGATGCCTGGCGCAGTCGTACTCATTCTCTCGATGACTCGGTCTTTTCTTCTACGTCGACGTCTTCCGCCGCCGATCTCATGCACACCGCGCATCAGGCAGGGTTAGACATCAGTTCAGCAGGGTTGGAGGACGCGCAGCCAAAGATTGGTATGCGCGCTGAATCGGGGGCAACGCGCCTTGAGTACCTACCGTGGAAGGCCGCGACCAACGCTCGCACTGGGGTGCTGCAGAAACTCAGCGGCTCCCGCATTGCCGAACGTGATCTCGCCCCCGAAGCAGTAGCAAAACTGGAACTCATCGGTGAACCCGAAATTCTGGGGAGCATTCCACAGGGCGCACGTTGCATCGATCGTCTCCGGTTGGACGACATTGCACCGCGCGGCACCCTCACAGAACCAGGGGACGTGGTCTTCATCAAGAGCCCCAGACCACGCGCGCTCATCGATGAGGAAGGCGGCAAGCTAGTCACTGCACCGGCTCAAGCACTACGATGCCGCACTTTCCGTGGACGCAGCCACACGCCCTTGGAACAGGTCTGCATTCCCTACCTCGTAGAGAAGGCTATCAACGAAGCTGTCTCCTCCGAGTTGGGATCGGTGTACTTCCCCGTATTGCCTCGCAAGAATGCGCAGCACCTCTGCTCAGTCGAGCACCAGCTCCGCGCACGACGCCAGCAGCTCTTAGAACAGTTACATAGCCTCGATGAACTTGAGCACGGCCTCGTCATGTCGATAGGTACCGGTGCTGTCACCATCGCTGAATCTCGTGCACAATCCCCACCAGGCTAATAACAGAGTTCAACATTCAAACACACAAACACCGTTATATGTAAGGAGAAAAAATGACTAACTCAGTCAAGGATGAGCAGAACGTAGAGCCTGCCTCCGCCACCACCCTCAAAGAGCTCAAGGACACCTTATGGAAGGCAGCAGACAAGCTGCGCGGTTCCATGGACGCCTCCCAGTACAAGGACATCGTCTTGGGACTGGTGTTCCTCAAATACGTCACTGATGCCTTCGATGCCCGGCGCGCGGAGCTGCGTGCTGAAGGCGAGGAGCGCGGCGATAGCGAAGAGTACATCCAGGAAGACCTGGAGGATATCGACGCTTACCGTGAGAAGAACGTTTTCTGGGTCGACCCCATCGCTCGTTGGACCTTCCTGCGTGACAACTCGAAGGGCAAGTCGGCCGACGCCGGCCAGGAGTACCAGTCCATTGGCAAGCTCATCGATAACGCGATGAAGCAGCTCATGCTGGACAATGAGTCGCTGTTAGGTACCCTGCCCACGAACTTCGCCTCGGAAAGCGTTGACCAGCGTCGTTTGGGCGAACTCATCGACTTATTCAGCACCACGCGTTTCACCGCGGAGGGGCCAGAACGCGCACGCGATTTGCTGGGTGAGGTCTACGAGTACTTCCTGGAGAAGTTCGCCCGTGCTGAGGGCAAGCGTGGCGGCGAGTTTTACACTCCCCGCCCTGTCGTACGTACTCTCGTAGAAATCCTGGAGCCGACCCAGGGTCGTGTTTACGACCCCTGCTGTGGCTCAGGCGGCATGTTCGTGCAGGCAGAGAAGTTCCTCGAAACCACGGAGAAAGACCGCACTGCTCTGGCCATCTACGGTCAGGAGCTCAATGAGCGCACCTGGCGCATGGCCAAGATGAACCTGGCCATCCACGCCATTAGCTCTGCTGGCTTGGGTGAGCGCTGGGCCGACACCTTCGCCCGTGACATCCATCCGGACAAGCAGATGGACTACGTCATGGCCAACCCACCGTTCAACATCAAGGATTGGTCGCGAAACGAGGAGGACTCCCGCTGGAAATACGGCGTCCCGCCCAAGCGCAACGCAAACTTCGCGTGGATGCAGCACATCATTTCCAAGCTCACCCCTCAAGGTGAGGCCGGTGTTGTCATGGCCAACGGCACGATGACGTCGAACTCCTCCGGTGAAGGCGACATCCGCAAGGCCATGGTGGAAGACGACATCGTCTCCTGCGTCATCGCACTTCCTGCACAGCTCTTCCGCGGCACGCAGATCCCGGTCTGCGTCTGGTTCTTCGCCAAGGACAAGAAGGCCGGTTCCAAGGGCACCATCGACCGCACCAACCAGGTGCTTTTCATCGATGCCCGCGAGCTCGGCCACATGATTGACCGCACGGAGCGCACCTTCAGCGACGACGACATCGAGAAGATTGCAAACACCTACCGCCTCTGGCGCGGCCGCACCTCCGCACCGAAGGACGAGACTTACGAAGACATCGCCGGCTTCTGCAAGTCCGCTTCCCTCGACGACATCCGCGACGCCGACTTCGCCATGACCCCCGGCCGCTACGTCGGCTTCGCCGAAGCCGAGGAAGATGACGAGCCCATCGACGAGAAAATCACCCGCCTCACTAGCGAGCTCACCGCCGCGCTTGACGACGCCGCCCGCTTGGACAAGGCTGTGCGCGAACAGCTGGGGAGGTTGAAGTAATGACAAATACCTGGGTAAATAAACCACTCGGAGAGCTCGTGTCTCTTCAAAGGGGCTTCGACCTTCCAACGAAAAACAGGGTTCCGGGGCAATACCCCGTTATCTCTGCTGGGGAAAGCATCGGCACCCATAATGTAGCAAAGGTAAAAGGTCCGGGTTTCGCCATCGGGCGAATCACAAACTTGGGCCAGCCGCATTGGAGTGACAGCAATTTTTGGCCGTTAAACACAACGCTGTTCGCAACAGATTTCCATGGGAACAACCCGAGATGGCTCTTCTATCTGTTTAAAGTCTTGGACCTTAGAGGGTTTGATTCTGGCTCTGTCCAACCTTCATTAAACCGAAACTATATTTCGAATGTTTCCGTCTCAACTCCCCCAAGGGAAACGCAAGACAATATTGTTAGCGTCCTAAAATCACTCGACGACAAAATCAACGCGAACAATAGAATCGTAGACTGCACACTCGAGCTCCAACGCGCACATTGGTTAAAAGCATTAGTCGGCGTTCCTAGCATCGATCTTTCCGAGATCACCTCACCGGTTTTGGGCGGTACACCAAAGCGCTCCGATGAAGCACTTTGGGAAGGAACAAATTTGTGGGCCTCCGTCGCCGACATGACGAAAGCTCCTCACTCGCATCTGGTAGACACCTCAGAAAAAATCAGCGATGAAGCAATTCAAACTCGTCGATTTTCGCCGTTACCAGCTGGGTCAGTGCTGTTATCTGCACGGGGGACAGTCGGACACATTGTTTCCACAACAAAACCAACATCTTTCAACCAATCTGCCTATGGTTTCGTTCCACCTGAAGGTTGCGGTCCAGCATTGCGGCTAGCGTTATTGGACGTTGTTGCCGAACTGAAGTCCAAATCATACGGTTCTGTGTTCTCGACTATCACGAAGCAACAAATCAATGAGTGCACAGTTCCCGACGTGTTCAATCCTCAGTTCGATGAACTGCACACACTGCTGAATGCCCTTGAAAGCCGCGTCATCGCTGCTGAGTTGGAAAATCAAGTCCTCGCCCGCACCCGCGATGAACTCCTTCCCCTCCTCATGAGCGGCCGCATTACGGTCGGTGAGGCGGAAGAGGCTGCTGATGAGGCGGCGTCGGAAAGCTAAGCACCCCTACCCCTACAACCTCTAAGGAGAAGCTCATGCTGAGCGAAGAATCCCTCGAACTCATTGTCCAGGACCACCTGGCGGAACTGGAGTGGGTGTCTGGGCATGGCCCGGACTTTGCGCCGGGCTCCGGCGAGCGCGACACGTGGAATGACATCGTGCTGCGCGGGCGTCTGCGCAATGCCGTGCGCAACCTCAACCCGGGCGTACCGGAGGAGTACCTCGACCAGGCGATCGGTGAGGTCATCACGCCGAAGTCGCAGTCCGCGATTGCGGAGAACCGACGCATTCACCAGATTCTGGTGGAAGGCTATCGCGGTATCGAGTACATCGACCACGAGGGCAACGTCCAGAACCCAACCATCATCTTCCTGTCCTCGCAGCCGCACATGAACGACTATTTGTCGCTCAACCAGGTCACCGTTGCGAACCTTGATGGAGAGCGTCGCTTTGATGTGGTCTGCTACGTCAACGGCATGCCGCTGGCATTCATTGAGCTGAAGAAGACGGGTGCGAATACCTCAATCGAAGGCGCCCACAACCAGCTGCAGACGTACGTCAAGGAATTCGGCATGGCCTTCCGCTTCGCCAATATTGTGATTCCTTCGGATGACCTCAGCGCCAAGTACGGCACGCCGTTTACTCCGTGGAACCACTTCGCACCGTGGAACGTGAATGAGGATGGCCGTCCTGTCCCATCCGACAACATGGTTGTGGCCGGCGAGCCGGTCACGCAGCTGGACCTGTTGCTTGATGGTCTGTTTAATGTGGAGCGTTTTGGGCAGCTCTACAGCGACTTCACGGCGTTCGATGACACGGCCGAGGGGCTAGTCATGCGCATCGCGAAGCCGCACCAGTACTTCGCGGTGACCAAGGCTGTGGGTTCCACGATCACGGCGGCGCGCGGCGACAAGCGCGCTGGCGTCATCTGGCACACGACGGGAGCGGGTAAGTCCATGGAGATGGAGCTCTACACCGCCAAGATTATGCGCCGGTCGGAGATGCTCAGCCCGACCGTCATTGTGCTCAATGATCGTACCGAGCTAGATGAGCAGCTCTTCGAGACCTTCAACCGGTCCACCATCCTGCCGGAGGCACCGCGCAATATCGAGTCGCGTGCTGAGTTGCGTGAGCTGCTGTCGCAGAAAACCTCCGGTGGCATCTACTTCTCCACGCTCCAGAAGTTTGGCTTGAACGGCCAGGGTAAGTTGCGTGAGACCGAGCACCCGTTGCTCTCTGACCGGAGCAACATCGTGGTCATCGTCGACGAGGCACACCGTTCCCACTATGGCTTTGGCGATACCGCCGCTGATGGTTACGCACAGCACCTGCGTAATGCACTACCGAACGCCACCATGCTGGCGTTTACCGGTACCCCGCTCAAGGAGTGGGACCGCGATACGCGCAAGGTCTTCGGTGACGACGTAGATGTCTACGACATGAACCGCGCCGTCGAAGATGGTGCCGTGGTGCCCGTCTACTTCGAGCCGCGCCTCATCCCACTCAAGCGCATTGCTGGAATCACGGATGACGATATTGATGACTCTGCCGAGGAAGTGCTCACGGGTCTCGACGAGGTGGAGCGCGACCGGATTCAGCGCTCCGTCGCCGCGTTGGAAATCATTTACGGTTCCGACGACCGCTTGGATGCGCTCGCTGAGGACTTTGTTCGCCACTGGGAAGACCGGCGCGAAAACATGCGGGAATTCATCGGTGCACCGGGCAAAGCCATGATTGTCACCGCCACGCGTTCCATTGCAGCACGCCTCTACTCCAAGATCGTGGCGCTGCGCCCTAAGTGGCATTCGGATGCCGATGACAAGGGAAAAATCAAGGTCATCTACTCTGCCGCGCCGTCCGACCCGGATGAGCTCAAGGTCCACATGCGCCGTCCGAGCGCGCTCAAGGCCGTGAAGAACCGCATCAAGGATGTTGACGATGAGCTCGAGATCGCCATCGTCCAATCCATGATGCTCACCGGCTTCGATGCACCGCCCCTGCACACGCTCTACATTGACCGTTCACTCAAGAGCGCGCTGCTGATGCAGACCCTCGCCCGCGTCAACCGCACGTTCCGAAACAAGCAGGATGGCCTCCTTGTCGCCTATGCTCCGCTGGTGGAGAACCTGGAGAAAGCTCTTGCGGAGTTCACCCTTAACCCTTCCGACGACGGAACCAAGGTCACAGGCCAGGACGTTGAGGAAGCACTAACTCTGGCGAAGGGATTCCTGGCTCGTCTCGACGACATTGTGGGAATCGAATGGAAGAACACCGCTTTCATCGATGACGCCAACCTTCGTCGTGCCCTGCTCGATGTCACTGGTTTCCTTCGCAATCCAAGAACCGAAGGCAACTACGACCCCGAGAAGCCAAACGCGCGTCCCGTCGCTGATGAGTTCAAGCGTCAGGCTGGAAGGCTCGCGCGTGCATGGGCGCTTGCGTCCAACAGCCCTGCCGCCGATGAATTCCGTCCGAGCGTGCAGTTCTATTCCGAGGTCAAGAACTGGCTCATCAAGCTCGATGCGGGCGACCGTGTGGCCAATGGCGAGCCGATTAGCGACTCCATCCGCAACGCCCTAGGCAAGTTGGTCGTTGATTCGGCTGAGGCCACCGGTGTCATCGACATCTACCGCCAGGCCGGGATTGAGATTCCGAACTTGCAGGATCTCACCGTCGACCTGTTCAAGGACAAACAATCCCCCTCTGAGGTCTCGTTGCTCATCGATGCGTTGCGCCGCCAGCTCCAGCAGGAAGCCCGCACCGCCACAGGAAACAACGAGCTGCGCTCCAAGCAGTTCTCCGAGCGGATCACCGAGCTGATGAATCGGTACACCAATCAGCAGCTCACGGCCGCTGAAATCATCGCCGAACTCATCCGCCTGTCCAAGGAGATTGTCAAGGAAAGCAAACGCGGTGAACAATTCACCCCGCCACTAGGCAATGACGAGCTCACCTTCTTCGACGCGGTGTCGACAAACGAATCCGCAACCGAGCTCATGGACGACGAAGTTCTTGCTGAAATTGCACGCCAGCTCGTTTCCATGCTGCGCCGCGATGCGAAGACCGACTGGACAGTACGCGATGACGTGCGTGCGAAACTACGACGCTCGGTCCGCAGGTTGCTACGCGACTACAAGTATCCACCGGACAAGGCGCCGGAGGCCATCAAGCTTGTCATTGAACAGATGGAGAAATTCGCGCCGAGGTATTCGGAGCTTTCTCGCGATGAAGACTAGCTTCGGTTAATCTTGTCGATCCTCGCTGGCGGGCAATCCCATTCAGCGGGGACCTTCAATCCATATTCTTCCTGCAGAGCCTTCACTGCAGCAGCTGGGTTATCGCGTACAACGGCGGCAGTTTGGATCGAATGCCATTTGAGCCGCACGGTTTTGAGGTGTTCCTGCCACAATGCGTTGTCCACATCGAGGTTGAACTCGAGACGCAAGCTCTCAAGTACGTCTTCCAGAATGGGCCGAAAGCGGTGCCCCCATTCGTGAAATGAAAAGAAGAAATCGCGGGCGCCTTCTTAAGGAATTCGCGGACTTTCTTGTTCTTTTTCGTGTTGAGCTTCTCGCTAAACCCCATCAAATGGGTGAACTCATCGCGATGAGCGTGGACATGAAAATGTGCGCTCGGGTTCTTACGGCCCCGATCACGATCGTATTCAACCCGGAAAAGTGGAGGCCTCTGCGTGTTTGCGTAAGGATAGATCGCAAAACTTGATTGATCGATAGCAGGAAACGAAAGGCTGTCATCCCAGGTACATTTAAATTCTGGTTTTATCCCGAGGACGACGTAGCCCGAAGACGTGAGCGGGACGATACCCGGCCTACCGTTTTCTTCCTCGTCAAGACGCACAGATATGTTCCGGTCAAGGTCAGTAAAGACAAAACTGGGGCTCGTCGACAAAAAGAACGAGAGGGACTGTTCAATTTCCTTGTGAAAAGCCCGCACAAGTGGTTCGAGCTTATCGGCCGCTTCCACCGGCAGCCTTAATCAACCAACGAAGCTCAGAGATGCGCTCCCACAAACCCATCTCAGTCGGCGACAGATCATAGTTATAGGCACGCTCTTCAAACTCTTCCGGATCTCCCACGATCTCGGATTCGAGTTCCTTGAGCTCGGCCGCAGCCTCGCTTTTCGTCAAGCGACGGATGATAGGTGCTGGCATTGCTTCTCTCCTTCCCGCGGATAGGCTCTCTAACAAATATTGTGCCCTAGATTTTGCACGGGGGTACCGACATGACAGCGGATTCCAGGCGGACTCCGTCGCCAAAAATCGAACATAGGATCGAAAATCCCGCTGCCCATCGGACAGCGAGATACTGCACTGCATTCCCTAGACGTTAACGGGAGCTTCCTCGGAAATCGGCTCGATGCCGAGCTTGCCCAGCACGTAGAGCACGCGAGAGTCTAGGCCGTCTGCGAGTTCGCGGGTTTCCTCGACGGTGGTGGTGGGCTCGATGTCCCAGATCTTGATGTCCTTGCCAGCCTCGTCGCGCTCAAGGTCGCAGCCAAGGTAGACGATGTAATCCGGCATGGCGACGGTGCGTACCTCATCGAGGTAGCGGGCGGGTCCTCGCCCAAGCCGCGCTCGCCGAGGACGTGTGCCATATGGGAATCCGAGAGGGTTCTCCGGGTGCGTGGCAGCAGCATCGACGTACAGCGCATCGCCCGCGCACTTCTTGGTGAGCGCGACAGCAGCGGCAGCCAGTGACGGATCCTCGCCAGACGCGAAGCGAACGTGCACGCGGTGCTAACTAAAGTATTCGGAGTGCTCGCGCTCGACCATGACCAGGACGAACTCGTCGAGCGTCTCGCCTTTGAGGTGGCCAGCGATAACCTCATCCGGCTTCGAGTCAATCTCTCCTGCAGAGAAGCTATGGCCGTGGGACTCGTGAAGGTCCTTGCGCAGGGTATCGAGCACATTCTGGATATTCAGCCTGATTATTCACCCACTCACCTTCGTGTCTATTGCGAGAGCACAACTCTGCGTTCTCTATTCGTTAACCTAGAGTTAACCAGAGCAAGAGCAGTGGGCGCGGTCAAATAGTGGGAACCAACCCAGTAATTCGTGTGATGAAAGTTTGAGCTATCGCTGCAGGTAGGTCGCTACCTCCTCAAGCGCCTCGGGCGAACCAACTTCATAATCAAGCAGCGGAAGCTCAGTGACAGGCACGCCAGGCAGCGCCGCGCATAGCGTCGCAAGCGCTGCTTCCTCCACCGCGCGCCGGCCAGGCAGCGCCGCCGGAGATCGGCGGTTAATGAACAACTCTCCCACCGGTATGCGATGCTCGGCGAGCTCCGTGTAAAGCTCAATGGTCTCCATGACCGGCAGGCGCTCGGCCGTGAGCACGATATTGAAGGTCGAGGACCGCAGCGCGTTACGGAGATGCTCGAAGCGCGTGCGGCGGCGATAAAGGATGGAACGCAACTCCGCGTCACGGCGCTGTGACTTGGTCTCGCCACCGAGCGAGCCGACGACGTCCGCGAACTTATCCGCTTTATCGCGGCGCTTGAGGAGACCATCCGTCCACGCGCTCATGAGCTCGGGCAACGCCATGAGACGCGCGGTATGCCCGGACGGAGCGGTATCAAAGATAATGTGATCGTAGGCACCCTCGTGGCCCTCGATAAGGACGGCCATCTGCTCGAGGAGCGCAGCTTCATGCGTGCCCGGGGAGGCTGCGGCAAGCTCCAGATGCTTATCAACTTCCTTATGGAGGCGCTCCGGCATGTGGGCGCGCATGGTCTCCCCCGCCTGCGCGAGGTGAGCGTGGGTCGCCTTCTCCGGGTCCAGCTCCACGAGGTCGAGGTTCTCGCGCACCGTCACAGGTTGCGGACCGATCTCCTGATGCCACAGGTGGCCCAGATTATGGGCAGGATCGGTGGAGACAACGAGGACGCGTTCCTGCTTCGAGCGGCCCAGCGCGTAGGCATTCGACAACGTGGTTTTCCCCACACCACCCTTGCCACCAAAGAACGTTAGCAACAGCTCAACCCCTCAATCGGCGAGCGATCGATGCCCATGCGTGTATGCCATTCATGCAGGTCTTCGTAGATAACCGGGAGCAACTCAATCGTGTAAAAGCTCGCCGGATTCGGGATGCCCAGCGCCTCGGAGAGGACGATGAGACGAAAGAAGTCGTCCTCGTCCCGGCGCGCCCGGGCGAACTCGCGCCGGTACGGCGCGGCGTAGAACTCTTTGAGCAGACTGGTGAGGCTCATAGAGACTTAGGCCACAGGGACGTCGGCAGACTGACGCACCGGGTTCGGCGCGTCCGTATCCTCGTCACCCCACTCGACGGGCGGGGCCTTGCGTGCCGCAGAGACGGCGCCGATAACCTCGACGATGACCCACACCGCAGCAACAACGATGACGACGTCCATAGCGAAGAGCAGCCAGTTCTGGGCAGCCCACAGCGTGCCTAGCTGCTTGACTGCAGCCCACAGAGACATCGCGGTAACGAAGATGAGCGGGATGGCAACCGGCCACGTGGGGCGGCGCAGGTGCGTGAGAATGACCATGATGACGGCGAGCGAAAGACCCGCCATAAGCTGGTTTGTAGTACCGAAAAGCGGCCAGATCGTCATGCCGCCGGAACCGTCCGCGCCCTGCGAGAAGGTGAGGGCGAAAGCGATGCCCACCGCGATGGACGTTGCGCCGAGGGCGCCGATCTTGAAGCCCATGATCTCGCCGATCTCCTGGACGACGAAGCGCTGGAGGCGCACGCCGGAGTCCATTGTCGTCGCCGCAAAGAGGACGGCCATGGTCGCAAGAATGGTTGCGGACAACGAGGTGGAAATACCCAGGCCCTCGTTAATGAGGTTGCCGCCGCCCTCAACGAAGGCGGACACACCACCGGCGTTCCACTCGGAGTAGATCTGCTCCCAGTCGGCGAGCGTCTTGAAACCGGAGGTCGTGGCGATAATGGTGCCCAGTGCAAGAAGGCCCTCGCCGACGGCACCGAAGTAACCAACAAAGCGAGCGTCGGTCTCCTTATCGAGCTGCTTCGACGACGTGCCGGAGGCAACCATGCCGTGGAAGCCGGAAATTGCGCCGCAGGCGATGGTAACGAAGAGCAGCGGGAAGATACCGGGCGTTTCCGCCGGCAGGTTGTCGCGCAACGCCGGTGCGACGACGTCGGGCGCGGTGAAGAGGAAGGAAGCGTAGAGGATGCCCAGGCCGATGAACAACTGTAGGCCGTTGATGTAGTCGCGTGGCTGAAGCAGCATCCACACCGGCAGCAGCGAGGCGATAAACGCGTAGACGAACAGAACGATGATCCACACGCCGTTCGCCGGGATGCCGAGAACGGTCTCCGGCAGCACGATGGGGAAACGATCACCGATGATCATGAGCGTGTAGAGCGCAACGACGCCCACAACAGAAACGAGCGGCAGCGACCACTTGAGACGGTAGATGGCTTGGCCCACGAGGAGCGCGACGATGATGGCGCCCCACGTCGGGATGACGGAGGTCGGCGTCGAAACCAGCAAATTGGAGATGACCACGCCGAAGGCGGTGTTCACCATGAGCAGGAGGAGGAAGATGACGACCAGGAAGAGGTTGCGGCCACGCGCACCGATGTAGCGCCCGGAGAGCGTACCGATGGACTGGCCGCGGTGGCGCTGGGAAGCCCACAGCGCGCCGAGGTCATGCATACCCGCCATGAAGACGGTGCCGATGGTCACCCACAGGAAGGCCGGTAACCAGCCCCAAATAACGGCGACGGCAGGGCCGATGATGGGCGCCGCACCCGCGACCGAAGTGAAGTGGTGGCCCCAAAGCACGTACTTATTCGTCGGCACGTAGTCGACGCCGTCCTCCATGGTGTGGGCAGGCGTCTTATAGCTATCGGAGAGTCTATAGATTCTTGAACCTAAAAATTTTGAGTACAAGAAGTAGCCAACGGCCATCATCGAAAGACCGATGGCCATAAGGATGAGAGAGTTCATACCAATCCTCCGTGTGCTGCGGTTCACATTAATTGGGAGGATTATGACACATCACGAGATGGGGTGCCATCGCGCGTGAGTGATGGGGGTATTTTCTACCCATCACGCGAACCGATACCGTTGTTTCGGACTGCGCAAAGGCTCGGTGCATACAAGTTCGCCAGCTTCCATCATCTCGTTGAGCACACGATGAATACCGCCCACCGACATGCCCGCCGCCGCGAGCTCACGACTCGATCCCGTCACATGTTCCTGCACATAGTCGATCACAGCGCCCCGAGACTTCCCCCGCTCGCAACAGCCCTCTCCGCCCTCGTCGCGTCGCGGGAAGACAAGTTCAAAAGCCGTCAGAGAGTCACGCGGTTCTGGCGGCGGCAGTAAATGCCGCTGGAGTTGATCGAGGATTTCGATATAGCCGGTTCCACGATGAAGTGCCCCGCCGTGCGTGTGTTTATCCCCGCAGTTCAGAACGACTAACTGCGCTCGAAAACGGCGCATCACTCAACACGTGCACGTGTTGAGTGTTATGAGCAGCGTTAAAGGTTGAAGCTTCGCGACCTCAGCAGAGGAGACTTAGTGGCCGCGCTCCTGTTCGAGCACCTTGCCCTCGTTCCAGAACGGAGCCAGCTTGTTGTCAAACATGCTCAGCGCAGAGGCGATCGCCATGTGCATGTCGAGGTACTGGTAGGTGCCCAGGCGGCCGCCAAAGAGAACCTGGTTCTCCTTCGCCTCGGCCGCAGCGCGGCGTCGATAAGCCTCGAGCTTGGTGCGATCCTCTGGAGTGTTGATTGGGTAGTAAGGCTCGTCGCCCGACTCAGCGAAGCGCGAGTACTCCTTCATGATGACGGTCTTATCCTTCGGGTACTTGTCCTGCCGCTCCGGGTGGAAGTGGCGGAACTCGTGGATGCGGGTGTAGTCAACGTCAGCATCGTTGTAGTTCATCACCGGGGTGCCTTGGAAGTCACCGGTCGGCAAGACCTCTAGATCAAAGTCCAGGGTGCGCCAGCCCAGCTCGCCTTCCGCGAAATCGAAGTAACGATCCAGCGGGCCGGTGTAGACAACCGGTGCATCCGGGTTCTCTTCGCGAACTTGTTCGCGAACCTCGAACCAATCGGTGTCCAGCTGGACGTCGATAAGCTCGTGGTCTGCCATGTTCTCCAGCCATGCCGCGTAACCGTCTACCGGCAGACCCTCGTAGGTGTCGTTGAAGTAGCGGTTGTTGAAGGTGTAGCGCACCGGCAGGCGGGTGATGTTGCCGGCCGGCAGCTCCTTCGGGTCGGTCTGCCACTGCTTGGCGGTGTAGTCGCGGATGAAAGCCTCATACAGCGGACGGCCGATCAGTGCGATGGCCTTTTCTTCCAGGTTCTGTGCCTCATCGACATCGAACTCGCCTGCCTGATCCTTGATGAGCTGACGTGCCTCATCCGGCGAGTAGTACTTGCCGAAGAACTGATTGATAAGGCCCAGACCCATCGGGAACTGGTAAGCGGTGCCATCGTGCATGGCGAACACGCGGTGCTGGTAGTCGGTGAAATCAGTGAACTGATTGACGTAGTTCCACACGCGCTCGTTAGAGGTGTGGAACAGGTGCGCACCGTACTTGTGCACCTCGATGCCGGTCTCTGGCTCGGCCTCGGAGTAGGCGTTTCCGCCTAGGTGGTTACGGCGCTCGACGATGAGCACCTTCTTGCCCAGCTGCGAGGCAGCACGCTCGGCCACGGTCAAGCCGAAGAATCCAGATCCAACAACGATGAGGTCATAAGAAGTCATGCCACCACCTTATTGCAGATCCCGCCCACTACCGCGGAGGACACCCAGATGACACGCATTAGAAGTCTTCCCAAGAATGCACCCTCAACGCGTGTCGCAACAAAATTCACAGCAATAACAAAAGTAACATCTTGCCCAACTGTTAACTTTTGTACGCGGTTTTAGCTGTTGAAACCTCCTGCACTGGTTAACTGCCATTTCCAGCTTTCCCCGCGTAGTGCGCTAAGCGCTCTCGGTGCGTGAGCATCCATCACGTGCAGTCCACACGCACTACGCAAAACCCTAGGGAGAAAACGTGCAATTACGACTACGACGCCGCATTGTTCCCACCAAGTCGAAGTGGTCCACGCCGCTCATCGCCGCAGTCACCTCGATCTCCATGGTCGCGGCCGCTGCCTTCGGCGGCAATCAGGTCCTGCGCACGCAGGAAAACGGCTCCGGCCCAATTGACGTTTCCTCGGCCTCGACCAGCTTTAGCGACGGCGAGACCGTCATTGTCGAAGACGCCGCCATCTCCGCACAGGGCGAGGGCGACGGCCCCCGTGCCGTGAAGCAGTTCCACCGCGACGAGCCTTTCTCTATGTTCGCCGTGACCTGGAAGGGCCCCCGCGACGTGGCAGCATTCGTGCGTGCAAAGCAGGCCGACGGCTCGTGGACGCAGTGGTACGACATGGATTCGTTGAGCTACAACAACGACGACCCCAACGCCGTCAACGGCACCGAGCTGATCTACACCGGAACCACCAACGACGTGCAGGTTTCCATCAGCAATGTGGATCTCGTCTCTGGTTCCAACCTGGATGAGAGCTTCAAGGAGACCGAGGTGGAGCCGGGTGCCGCGGAGTCCCTTCCAACCGAGTCTGCTGCACCTTCCGAAGCAGCACCTTCTGAGGCCGCACCTTCCGAGACTTCCGTACTCGACCAGGCAGCCGAACAAGCCGCAGAGCAGGCCGCCAACCCTCGTCCGGCTCCGCTGCCATACAACGTGGGCGCCATCGCTCCTGTAGCTGACGTCGAGGAGCTCGGTGCCGAAAGCCCCGAGCAACCGGCAGACCAACCGGCAGAGCAGCCGGCCGACGCTGCTAACACCAGCGTCGAGGGCATGGAAGCTGTCTTCATCGACGGCAACGCACAAGCTGGCGAGGCTATCGAGCAGACCGCCGTTACCGACGGCATGCCGAAGGTTGTCTCCCGCGCGGGCTGGGGTGCTGACGAGTCCAAGCGTTGCATGGGCCCGACCTACGACAACGGCGTCAAGGCCATGACCCTGCACCACACCGCGGGCAACAACAACTACACCAAGGCTGACGCGGCTGCACAGATGCGCGGCATCTACCAGTACCACGCCGTGAACCTCGGCTGGTGCGACATCGGATACAACGTCCTAGTGGACAAGTTCGGCACCATCTATGAGGGCCGCTACGGCGGACTCGACAAGGCTGTCCAGGGCGCACATGTCGGTGGTTTCAACTCGAACACCTGGGGTATCTCCATGATTGGTAACTACGATCAGGCTGAACCAACCCAGGCAATGCTCAACTCCGTGGCTGAGATCGCTGGCTGGAAGGCCGCTATCTCCAACATCGACCCTCGCGGTTACGCAGACCTGCGCTCCGGCGGTTTCAGCGGCTCCAAGTTTGCCGCGGGACAGATAGCTCACGTTCCAGTCTTCCACGGACACCGCGACCTGCACTATCACACTTGTCCAGGCAACTACACCGTTCAGCACTGGGATGAGATCCGTAATGCAGCTTACAAGAAGTACCAGGCTGTAAAGAGCGGCTCTTCCGGTACCGGCTCCTGGGTCACCCCGGGCACCGGCAACGCTGGCGGCAATACTGGCGGCAACACCCCGCCGCCGGCAGCCGGCGTCCAGTCTTCCCTTGGCGGCACACAGGTTCCGGTCGCCGTCATCCAGGCCGTCGCAGGCATTGCCGCTGCATTGGTTGCCGTCCTGCTCAGGCGTTCAGGCACAAGCATTGATGGCGGTCAGAAAGTCGTCGGCGGTCTCACCGCCGCTGAGGTTCCGACTGTGGTCAACAAGGTCGTCCAGCTCTCCGGCAACCCAGGTCTCCAGAAGTCTTGGACCGCCATCTTGAATGCCTTCGGACCGGTTCTCGGTTTGGCAGTAGGAGGCCCAGATGTCAACGCTGGCGTTGTCTCGCAGCTCTTCGAAAACGGCGTGGTGCTCTCCTCCAAGGACACCGGCACCCACGCGCTGGTGGGCAAGGTCGCCAAGACTTGGGCTGAGAACGACAACTCCACCAAGCTCGGACTGCCGACGACTGATGAGATTTCCACCGGCAACGGTCGCGAGATCCGCGTCAACTTCCAGGGCGGCTACATTCAGTACGACCCTGCGACTGAGAAGATTAACGTCTTCACCAACTAAGGCGCCGCAGACAGCATAGAAAGAGCCGTCCTCCTACCTCACCGGAGTTGAGGAGGAGACGGCTCCTTTTGATATCGGTCTAGAACCACTGCTCCAAGACTTTGGCGACGCCGGATTGGTGGTTGGCCCCGGTCACTGCATCTGCGGCCTCTTTGACGTAGGGATGCGCATTATCCATCGCCACGCCGTGACCCACCCAGGAGAGCATCTCAATGTCGTTGGGCATATCCCCGAACGCGATGATGTCCTCACGGTCCACACCAAAACGCTCGGCGAGCCACTCCACCCCTTTGCGCTTGGTTACATTCGGCGCTGCAACTTCGAGGATGCCTTCGTTCATCGAGTAGGTGACATGCGCAACCGTCGGGTCAACCCGTGGTGCGATGAGTGAATACAGCTCAGGGGCGGTGTAGTGAGTGTTGCGGACCAACAGTTTTACCGCGGGCTGGGAGGCAAGCTCGTCGATGCTTACGAGGCCGAATCCGTCAAAGAGCGCATTCTCTGAATAGTGGGGCTCCACCACAAAGAGCTCTTCGACTGGGTCCGCCAACGAGGAACCGGTGCGCTCGGCACCAAACCCCACTCCCCCATAAGGCGCCAAGGCTTCTTGGGCCACGGCGATAACCTCACTGATGGCGGCGGGCTGTAATTCATGTGCGCTGAGGATCGTATCGGCGGCGGAATCATAAATCACGGCGCCATTCGACGTCACGCATACAGGGCGCACGGTGAGCTGTTCAAGAACGGGCGCAATCCAGCGGAAAGGCCGCCCAGTCGAAAGCGCAAAGTAGGCACCCGCACTAACTGCGCGGGCGATTGCTTCACGGTTGCGCCGCGTGACACGGTGATTCCTGTCCAACAGAGTTCCATCAATGTCACTGGCGATAAGGCGCGGTGCCGACTGGGGATGGACCATGCCTCATAGTCTACGTGGCCCCACAGCTTAGGACGTGGCTCCACATCTTAAGATGTGGAGCCACGGAAGGTTTTTGTTCTAACTACAGTCAGCAGTTTCAGTACTTAGCTGCGACTACTGGATCGTGTCATCCTCGTCAGAGTCCTCCCAGTCGAGGGAGCGCTTGATGGCGCGCTTCCACTCGCTGTAGAGGCCAGCGCGCTCTTCCTCTTCCATCTGCGGCTTCCAGACCTTGAACTCGCCGGCGCCGGTGTCCAGGATCTTCAGGTCCTCGAAGTAACCGGCCTGCAGGCCAGCCGCGAAGGCCGCACCTGTTGCGGTGGTCTCCACGTTCTTCGGACGGTGGACCTCCACGCCGAGGATGTCGGCCTGGAACTGCATCAGCAGCTCGTTGTGGGTCATGCCGCCATCCACGCGCAGCTCGGTAATCTCCACGCCGGAATCAGCAACCATGGCATCTGCCACGTCACGGGTCTGGTAAGCAGTCGCCTCCAGAACCGCACGTGCAATGTGGTTGCGATTTGCAAAGCGGGTCAGGCCAACGATGACACCGCGTGCGTCCGGACGCCAGTACGGTGCGAACAGACCAGAGAAAGCAGGAACAAAGTAGACGCCGCCGTTGTCTTTCACGGAACGAGCCATGTTCTCAATGGACGCAGCGTTAGGAATCATCTGCAGGTTGTCACGCAGCCACTGAACCAGGGAGCCACCCATGGAGACGGAGCCCTCGAGTGCATAGACCGGCCTCTCACCTTCACGCTGGAAGCAAACCGTGGTCAGCAGGCCATTCTCGGAGAACTTCGGAGTGGTACCGGTATTGAGCAGGAGGAACAGGCCGGTGCCGTAGGTGTTCTTTGCAGAACCTGGGCGGAAGCAGCCCTGGCCGAACATAGCTGCCTGCTGGTCACCGAGGATGGCGCGAATCGGAACGCCCGCCAGCGAACCGCGGGAACGCACGGTGCGGAAGTCGCTCAGAGACGGGCGAATCTCCGGCAGCATGGAGGTAGGAATTCCCATCTCCTTGCACAGTTCCTCGTCCCACTTGAGAGTCTCGATGTCCATCAAGAGGGTACGGGACGCATTAGTGACGTCGGTTGCGTGCAGAGCTGGCTCATCGCCATCGCCCTCAGCACCGCCGGTGAGGTTCCACAGCAGCCAGGTATCGATGGTGCCGAAGAGCAAGTCACCAGCCTCGGCGCGCTCGCGCGCACCCTCGACGTTATCGAGGATCCATTTGACCTTTGGGCCTGCCGGGTAGGAGTTGATGACCAGGCCGGTGCGGCGACGCCACTTATCCGGGCCTTCCCCACCGGCCAACTCCTTACAAATCTGGGTGGTGCGGGTGTCCTGCCACACGATTGCGTTGTAGACCGGTTCACCAGTGTATTTATCCCACACAACGGTGGTCTCGCGCTGGTTGGTGATGCCCAGCGCAACGATTGACTCGACGGCGACGTCGCCGTTGGCCAAAGCCTCGCCGACAGCACGGCGGGTGTTGTCCCAGATTTCCTTCGGGTCGTGTTCAACCCAGCCCTTTTCCGGGAAGATCTGCTCGTGCTCGAACTGGCCGACAGCGACCTGCTCGCCGTCGTGGTTGAAGATGATGCAGCGGGTGGACGTAGTGCCCTGGTCGATTGCTGCTACGAACTTGTTTTCGCTCATGGGTTTACTCCTTGCGTATTTCTAAAGATGCGGTGAGATGCGTATTTAAGCCAAAGCCATGGAAAGGAAACCGATGGCTACTGCAGCGAGCATCGGGGCGACGATTGGTACCCAGGCATAGCCCCAGTTGGCGCTTCCCTTGTCCTTGATGGGAAGGACGAATGCGTACATCAAGCGCGGGCCCAGGTCACGGACCGGGTTGATGGCGTAGCCGGTTGGGGTACCCAGGGAAAGGCCGACCGAAACGACGACGAATGCGACTGCGAAATACTTCAGTGCACCAATCTCACCGCCGGAAGGACCAAAGGCAATGAACATCAACAGTACGCAGGTACCGATGAACTCAGTGACCGCATTCCAGAAATTATTCGGGTGAGCAGGGCCAGTGAAGAAGATGCCACCAGTGGAGGCGTTCGCACCGGTTTCATTGCCAGCTTCGTCGAGGTTATTGGCGTCGAAAAGCTGCTTGAAGGCCGCCCAGGCCAGCAAGGCGCCGAGCATTGCGCCCAAAAGCTGGCCTGCGATGTAGGCAGGAACGAGGTTCCACTCAAGGCCGCCATTGATGGCAACCATCAAGGTCACGGCCGGATTGAGGTGGCCGCCGGAAGGGTCCGCCACGCTGGCGCCCACGAAAACTGCCATGCCCCAGCCCAGGGCAATGACAATCCAGTCAGATCCTTTAGCACCGGAGGTGCGCAGGTTGACCAAGGCGCACACGCCGTTACCCAGCAGGAGGAGCAGGGCAGTTCCGATGAACTCCCAGAGGAAAGCATCCATTGCGGTCATGCTTTTAGTCTTTCTCTTGAATGGTCCTTATACCTGCGGCTTACCTGCCGCGCGCACGAGGATGTCGTTTGCTTCTTGATCGGTAAGTGCTGCCTCAGCCTGGAGCTCAGCCTCAGTGTGCTCCTTGAATGCAGCGATTTCTGCTTGCTTGGTAGCCTCATCCCAGCCCAGCAAAGGCGCGATGAAGTCGGCCACCGCATCGGCGGAATCGACGCCGCGATCGGCGTACTCAATGGCGATGCGCAGTCGGCGGGAGAGAACGTCTTCGAGGTGCAGTGCGCCCTCATGGGTGACGGCGTAGCGCACCTCGGCCCACAGGTAGTGCTCCGCATTCGGCAGCGGTTTGAGCAGCTCAGGGTCGTCCTCTGCAGGAGCCAGGACCTCGCCCAGCAGGGAACCGTAGCGGCCCAGCAGGTGCTCGATGACGTCCTGGTGCACTCCGTAGCGCTTAGCCAAGGACGGTACCTGGTTAGCCAGCGCATGGTAGCCCTCGGCACCCAGGATTGGGGTGCGTTCGGTGACGGACTCTGGGACGTCGAAGGACAGCTCCTTGACGGCCAGGTCAACGGCGTCCTTACCGATGACGCGGTAGGTGGTGTACTTGCCGCCTGCAACGGAGACGAGGCCCGGAGCAACCTTGGCCACGGCATGGTTGCGGGACAGCTTGGTGGTGGTGTCGGACTTACCGGTCAAAAGCGGGCGCAGGCCCGAGTAGACGCCGACGATATCGGAGCGGGTGATAGTACGGGTAACGCGCTGGTTGACCTGGTCGAGGATGTAGTCGATGTCAGCCTTGGTCGGTGCTGGATCTGGCAAGGACAGACCCTTCTCCCAGTCAGTGTCGGTGGTACCGATGATCCAGTATTCGCCCCATGGGATGACGAAGAGGACGGACTTCTCGGTGACGAAGCACAGGGCTGCGTCAGCGTCGAGGGCATCCTTCGGCACAACGATGTGCACGCCCTTGGAGGCGTGAACAGTGAACTTGCCCTCCACGCCGGCCATTTCCTGAATCTTGTCATTCCAGACACCGGTGGCGTTGATGAAGACGCGGCCCTTGATGGTGGCCTCGCGGCCGGTTGCGAGGTCGCGAACATGCGCACCGATAATGCGGCCGCCACGATCCTTTTCGAAGCCGATAACCTCGGTGCCGGTACGCACGTTGGCGCCGAACTCGGCGGCGGTACGCAGGACGGTCATGGTGTGGCGGGCGTCGTCGACAAGCGTGTCGTAGTAGCGCACTCCGCCCACGACAGCGTCGTCCTTCAGACCCGGCGCAACCTTGAGCACGCCCTTGCGGGTCAGGTGCTTCTGCATAGGAACGCTCTTTGCACCGCCCATGAGGTCATACAAAGTAAAGCCACCGAACATCATGACGCGCTCCCAGACTGGGTGGGTGAGCGGGAAGATGAATTTCAGTGGCTTAACCAGGTGCGGCGCGAGGGTCGACATGTTGAGCTCGCGCTCGTGGAGCGACTCGGCTACGAGGCGGAAGTCGAACATGGCCAGGTAGCGCAGGCCGCCGTGGAACATCTTTGAGGAACGCGAGGAGGTACCTGCTGCGAAGTCGCGGGTCTCCACCACTGCCGTCTTCAGGCCACGGGTTGCAGCGTCAACGGCAGCACCCGCACCCACGGAACCGCCGCCGATGATGACAACGTCGTATTCCTCAGTGGAGTAGTTCTCCCAAGCCTTCTCGTAATACTCCGGATTGAAACTTTGATTGCTTAGCGTGGCCATTACTGACCTCATCTCCTCTCTTGCCCCTGGCGCCACCTTACGTAAGGACGCTACGGTGGCCAATGGAGCGTCATCGTCGCCCAAAGTGGTCCATTCCCCGCCTCGGGCCTTGAAGATCTTTTCTCCTGGGATTCATGTTAAAGGTCACGGCGTGGTCGCGAATGTGAAGCTACTCACCCGTAACTTTCGCGTGGCCAACCAGCAATTTCCACGAGTTTTTATAAAGGAAACAAAGCTCTTTCACCCCAATTAAGGGGGAGTAGTGGACATAGAAGAAGGGGCGTCTGGTCATATCCAGAGCCCCTTGGTTGATGCGGGTGGTACTAACGGCGCGTATTAAGCTTCGCCATTGCTTCTAGCACCTCAGGAATGCCGGCACGATCCGCCGAATACGTCACCGAGGACGCCTCCTTCACCAGCTCAATCGGTGCGGTCTCCAGGGCCACTACCTGCGCATGGTCGAGATAGACCTCGTCGCCATCCTCTCCCGCAAAGACAGTAATGTCCTTAGGCTCAGCGGCAACGGTGTCCAAGATACGTTGCGTTGCATTCCAGCGATTAACCTCAGCTGCTACCACGACGAGACCAGCAGGAGTATCAATGAGGCCGATACCTGGCACCTCTCCGAGCTGCTCCGCCACTTCCTTCAGCTCGCGCTTGATATGGCCAGAGACAATGTCATCGCCCTCACGCGACCACTCGACGACCATCTCAGGGATGGATTCGATGGCGGTGACGGTGGCGTCGTCAAGCGCATGCACGGCGATCACTTCGGAGCCGTGCTTGACGACGCCTCCCTGATGCTCAATCCTCCATAGTTCTTGTTGAATCGGGTCAAAGGTCGAGTCAGGATGCTGCGCCGCCTGCGGCGACACCAAGATGAGGATCTCCGACTCGGGATAGATTCCAGCGAATGCATCGTGCAGACGCGTGGTGATGGAGTCGCCGTCATAGTTCATCGCAGACTCATCGGCCACAACGATGCGCGGGATCTGCGTGAAGTTAGCCTTCATGCGATGCGGCAGCCGGGAGACAATAAGGCGCGACTGCGTTGCGGCGCCGAGCAAGCCCTGCTCCACGACAGAACCGGCGAAGACTTCCCTGCTGCTTGTCGCAAGATTAGCCTGGGCTTCTGCAACATCGAGCTTGAGTTGAGCCATGATCTCCGAGACTTTGTCGCGCCCTTCCTCAAGCCCGCGGGTAGCCTCCTCGAGGACCGAGTTTAAGTTCTCCTTGACCCAGTCAAGTGTCTCTGGGGCCGTATGCTTAAGCTCTTCGAGTTCGTCCGTCGAAGGCTTGGCGGTGATAGCAAGACGTTCCCTGAGCAGCTCGGAGGTTGCCTCGGTGATGCGGGTCTTGAGCCCCATCAGATCGTCACGGAGGCGGCGCACACGGTAGCGCTCCGACTCCACGGCCTTGTCCTCGCGCTCGGCCTCCTCCAGGGTGGGCGCTCCTCCACCCATTCGGGCAGGAACCCAGAAAGCGCCCTTGGGCATGGGGCCAAACTCGGCCTCGTAGTCCTCCCACAGGCCCTCGACACCAGCCTGCATGCGGCGACGGATTTCGGCGGTGTCTGCCTCGACGTCGCCAGTCGGGGTAAATGGCTCCAGCGCCCGGATCAATAGCGGGGTATTGCTGCGGCCTAGGTTCTTCTTCTGCCCTTTTGTCCAGATGCGCTGCGAGCCAAAGACCACCATGGGAATGACGGGGACGCCCGCTTCATAGGCGATGCGGGCCGCGCCGCTGCGCATGCTGCGAATCTCAAAACTGCGGGAAATCGTACCTTCGGCGAAAACTCCGACAAGCTCGCCCGCCTTCGCCAGCTCGATCCCGCGGCGGATGGATTCGCCCCCGTCGATGCGATCGACTGGAACGTGACCCATCATGTTCAGCAATGGGCCCACAACTGGGGTTTTGAATACGCCGGCCTTGGCAAGGAAACGTACCAGACGCTTCTTTTGATGCGGAATGAAGCCACCGAATACGAAGTCCATGTAGCCGGTGTGGTTGACCACCAACACTGCGCCGCCTTTGTCCGGGATATTCTCCTCGCCCCAGGTGCGAAACTTAAGCCCCTGCGCAATAGTAACGCCCCGTGCCAGGGTGACAATTCGTTGGTAAAAGAAGTCTTTAATTGCGTTCATCATGGTCCCCTGACGAGTGGCGGATTGGATAGAGCAGTGAAATCAAAGCGCTAAAGGGTCTGGGATACACGGACCCCCGGGCTGCAAGAACCCGGGGGAGAGGCGTACATAATCAATACTTTTTACAGTTCCTTATTTCGGACGCAGAACATCCTTGCCCACGAATGGGCGCAGTGCCTCAGGAACAACAACGGAGCCATCAGCCTGCTGGTGGTTCTCAAGGATGGCTACAAGCCAACGGGTGGTGGCCAAGGTGCCGTTGAGTGTTGCAGCGTACTGGGTCTTGCCATTCTCATCGCGGTAGCGAGTCTGCAGGCGGCGCGCCTGGAAAGTGGTGCAGTTCGAGGTCGAGGTGAGCTCGCGGTAGCAGCCCTGGGTAGGAACCCATGCCTCGTTGTCGAACTTGCGGGCTGCAGAGGAGCCGAGGTCACCACCAGCGATATCGATGGTGCGGTATGGCAGCTCCATCGCAGCGAGCATGTCCTTTTCCATATTCAGCAGCATCTGGTGCATCTGCTCTGCTTCTTCTGGCTTACAGAAGACGAACATCTCCAGCTTGTCGAACTGGTGGACGCGAAGAATGCCGCGGGTGTCCTTACCGTGGGAACCAGCCTCACGGCGGAAGCAGGAGGACCAACCGGTGTACTTCAGAGGGCCATCGCTGAGGTCCAGGATCTCATCCTTGTGGTAGCCAGCGAGGGCGACCTCGGAGGTACCAACCAGGTACAAATCATCGGCAGGCAGGTAGTAGATCTCATCGGAGTGCTGGCCCAAGAATCCGGTGCCAGCCATGATGTCTGGGCGAACCAGAACTGGCGGGATCATCAGCTGGAAACCTGCTTCACGCGCCTTCTGCGCGGCCAGCATTAGCATGCCCAGCTGCAGGAAGGCACCGTCACCGGTGAGGTAGTAGAAGCGAGCGCCACCAACCTTGGCACCACGCTTGACGTCGATGAGTCCAAGGGACTCGCCGAGCTCGAGGTGATCCTTCGGCTCAAAGTCGAATTCTGGGATAGCGCCAACCTCTTCAAGGACGATGAAGTCATCCTCGCCGCCCGCTGGTGCTCCCTCGACCACGTTCGAGATCTGGAACTGAAGATCGTTAACCTTTGTCTCAGCCTCAGCTAGCTCAGCCTCGGCCTTCTTGACCTTTTCCTTCAGCTCATTGGAGCCCTCCAGAAGAGCAGGACGCTCTTCTGGGGAAGCTTGTCCAATTTTCTTGCCAAACGCCTTCTGCTCGGAACGCAGCCCGTCTGCCGCCAAGATAGCGGAACGGCGAGCTTCGTCGGCAGCCAGGAGCTGATCGACAAGAGCTGGGTCCTCCCCACGGGTGACCTGGGAGGCACGGACAACGTCTGGGTTTTCGCGGAGGAACTTAAGATCAATCACGTTGAAAAGCTTACCGCACTACATGAGCCTTGCAGTGGTAATAACCAGCGAATTATTATGTGAATATGACCGCACAAATCATCACCGACGGACCAGTCCCCAAGCATGCCCAGCTTCGTGACATCCTCACTGAGCTGTGCAACACAACGCTCAAGCCAGGGGACATTCTCCCTGGTGAACGCATTTTGGAGGAGACGTATGGCGTTTCCCGCATCACGGTTCGCCGCGCCATCGGTGATCTTGTGGCCGCTGGTCGCCTACGGCGAGTACGCGGAAAAGGCACTTTCGTGGCCCCTAATCCCCTCGTTTCACGCCTTCACTTGGCCTCTTTTTCCGACGAAATGGGCGCACAGCACGTCCAGGCTTCGAGCAAAATCTTGTTAGGCGGGCGGGCATCAGCCCCAGATGAGGTATCCGAGTTCTTCGGCACCGATTCCACTTTGACTCACACTCACCTTCGACGCCTGCGACTAGGCGACGGGGAACCCTATTCCATCGACGACGGTTGGTATAACTCTTCTTTTGTCCCCAACCTTCTAGAAAATGATATTTACAACTCTGTCTACGCCATTTTGGACTCTAATTTCGATCTGCCGATTACCGAGGCAGACCAGACAGTAACTGCTATTGCGGCTGACCCGGAGATCGCCGAGCTTCTCGACGTCGAACCTGGAACCCCCTTGCTGCACATCATCCGCAAGTCCCGCTCAGGCGACCGTCCCGTCGAGTGGTGTTCCTCCGTTTATCGCACCGACCGCTACCATCTCACCACCCGCGTGAGCCGCGCCCTCGAGAACTAGCGACCTTCTTCCACGCAGGCCGCATGGGCAAGCGGCCTCCCAGGATTTCCGAGCTATGCAGCACTAGCGGGTACTATAGGAGGCCTTATGAGTAAAACTTCCCCTTGGCGCTCATCCTTTGCCGTCCGCCTTTTCCTAGTGGCCGCCCTCGCCGCGGCCGCTTTCTTGGGCGCATATGGATTTTGGAGCCCCTCCACCGGCACCACCGCGGGCGAAACCTCAACGGATGAGACCGGGCCGACCTCCGAAATGGAAGTTGCCTCCTTTACCTCTGCCGAGTCTGGAACCTGCCTGACATGGGACATCGACGCCAAGGGCGAGATCTCTAACTTCCAGTCCATCTCCTGCGCTGAACCGCACCGCTTTGAGGTCGCCGCTCGCGAGGATCTTAGCACCTACCCCACCAGCGAGTTTGGCCCTACCGCCAAACGCCCCGACGTCACCCGCCAGAACGCGCTACGCGATGAGCTCTGCGCGTCCAGCACTTTGGGTTACTTAAACGGCAAATGGGATCCGGCAGGAAAGTATGACATCGCCTCAGTCTTGCCGCCGTCTAACGCCTGGGACAAGGGCGACCGCACCCTACTGTGCGGCCTACAAACCACTGATGAAACTGGTGTACCGCAGCTGAGCACCGGCAACGTGGAGGCAGTGGACCAAGCTGTCGTGGCCAAGGCCGGCGAGTGCCGCAGCATCGATGACAAGCAGATCATGCGCACCGTTGACTGCACTCAACCGCACCAGCTTGAGACCGTATCCGTTGTTAACTTGGGCGAACGCTTCCCTAACGGTTACCCAGCCGGCGAGGAGCTCGACACCTACCTCAACGAGACCTGCACCGCTGCCGCTGAGAAGTACTTGGGCGGGGAAGAAAACCTCTACCAATCCACGCTGCAGCCATTCTGGGGCTCTGTCAGCGAGGCCTCCTGGAACGGTGGCTCCCGCTCAGTGAACTGCTCGCTGATGCACCCTAATAACGGTTCCTTCTCCATTATCACGGGCTCGGCCACGGGTGGCCGCGCTGCGCTGACCATCGATGGTGCCCCACCTGCACAGCAGCCTGAGCGCAACCCGATCCGCAACAACGCTTCGGCAGCGCCGTCCGCTGCACCATCTGCGGCCCCTGGCGCGGCAGCACCAACCCCTGCGGTAGCACCAGCCCAGTAGGTTCACGCCTCGGTCTGCCTCGGTCTACATCGGAAAGCTTATGTACCTGGTCAGTGAAGAACGCTTCGAAGAGATGGTCACGGATGCCCTGGACAAGATCCCCGATGAATTCGTGCACCGCATGCGAAACCTGGCCATCCTCGTGGAGGATTACAACGAGGACAACCCCCACCTGTTGGGCTTATACGTAGGGGTCGCACTCCCTGAACGCACTTTCGACCACACGGGTTTTCTGCCCGATACCATCTTTATCTATCGCGGCGCCCTGCAGCACTGGTGCAACAGCGAAGAAGAGCTCGCGCATGAAGTCGAAGTAACCGTCTTCCACGAGTTGGGGCATTACTTCGGCCTTGAAGAGGACGAGCTCCACCACTTGGGCTGGGGTTAGTCAGCCTCCTCCCCCTCGCCTGTTTAGTACATGGTCGGTGCGACACCGCTGGCTTCATCAATATCGGTGTCGGCCCAGCGCTTAAGCGTCCACTGGCCAAAGGGTTTGCCGCCTGGCTCCATGAGGGTAAATCTGCCGTTGGGCATGTATCCGGTGTACGCGAAGTCGGCGTCGATGCCGGTGGCATGGCGGCTTACCACGCGGATGGCCGCGCCATGGCTGACAATCACGGCGTCGTCATCGTCACCGAGTTCCGCCGCGATCTCCTCAACCACCGGCTGGTAGCGGGCCAGGACGTCGGAATAGGTCTCGCCACCCTCCATGCGGGCGGCGGCGTCGCCGTCAATCCAGCCGCGCAACGCCACCATGTAAGAACGGTGCGCTTCTTCGCTGCCGTCCATCTCAAAGTCGCCTGCGAAGATCTCGTGCAGCCCAGCCTTGACCTCAACCGGGACGCGGAACTGGTCGGTAGCCTCCGCAAATGAGGCAGCTGCCAGCATCGCAGTCTGCTGCGCACGGAGTGCCACGGAGCAGTAGAAGCGCACCTTGCGGCCTGCGGTCAGCTCCGCGAGCTCGCGGCCTACCTCAGTGGCTTGGTCACGGCCGCGCTCAGTAAGCTCGGCTCCCGGAGGGCGGGTATCGAGGAGACGCTCTACGTTGGAAAACGTCTGGCCATGGCGCACAAGAAAGATTCTTCCGGACATGGCACCTACATTATTTGCCCTGACGCGCCTGCGCTACCCATTCATCCGCGGCCACCAAGCGATCGAGATCACGCGGCTGTTCACCAATTTCCGCAACAGACGGCCACGAGCCCACAAACATGAGTTCCTCTGCGCGTAGCCACACCGCGCGCAGCGCCTCTGCTACCGGCTGGTCCTCAATGTGCCCAATGAGGTCCACATGGAAGCGGTAGGTACCGAAGGTCTTGCGGGTGGGGCGCGACTCGATGCGAGAAAGATCCACGCCACGGTGAGCAAATTCCTCCAACGCACCGACCAACGAACCAGGTTCATTAGGCAGCGTAAAAATCACCGAGGTCTTGTCGTGCCCCGTGCGCGCAGTCGGCTTGCCAGCAGGCCCAACCAGTACAAACCGGGTGGTAGCGCCTGCGACGTCTGCGACGCCGTCGGCAAGCGTGTCCAAGCCAAAGAGCTCAGCCGCACGCGCGGGCGCGGCCGCTGCGTCAATCTCCCCCTGCGCCACCGCTTGGGCAGCGGCGCCGTTGGAGCTAGCCGGCACGAACTTCACGCCTGGCAGGTTCTCCTTCAGCCAACCACGCACCTGCTGATAAGCCACGGGGTGGGTGGCGAATGTCGCGACGTCGCCAAGCTGCATTCCTGGACGCACCATGATGCTAAACACCACTGGGAGGTCCACCTCGCGGTAGACCTGCACGTGCTCGCCTTCCACGAGGGCGTCGAAAGTCGCAGTCACAGCGCCATCGACGGAGTTCTCAATCGCCACACAAGCGAAGTCAGCAACGCCTGCGCGCACCGCGGCCAGGGCTTCCGAAGGCGAGCTCACAGGCATGGGTTCCACCTGTTCAAAGTGCACGCTCAGCTGCTGCAAAGCGGCTTCGGTGAAGGTCCCCGCAGGGCCCAAGAAAGCAATCTTCGTGCTGGCTTTTATGGTGGTGCTCATAGGGAAACCTTAGCCCACTAGACTGTGCTGCCATGGAGTTCACCCTGGAAAAGCTGCGCGAGTCTGTGTCTTCTCTTTCCGCAGAAGAGCATGGTTTCACCCACCTCGACTTGGACCGCCGCCCGCAGACGCAGGGAAGGCTGAGCGGTTGGATTCTCTCGGCCAAGGATTTGAACGACGTCGTGGGAATGCCCACCACGTTGGGGAATAAGGCGCGCACGTATTTTCCCGACGTCACGGACCCGTTCATCGCGGACTTGGAGGCGCAGGGCGCGCTTTTCATCGGCAAGTCGGCAGCCCCCGAGTTGGGTTTGCGCGTGGACACGGAGCCGGTAGGCCTGCCGCATCCAGACAATCCGTTGTATCCGGGACACACGCCAGGTGGTTCTTCTGGTGGCGCAGCAGTGCAGGTAGCGCGCGGTCTGCTCCGGGCCGCGCACGCTTCCGACGGCGGCGGATCCATCCGCGTTCCTGCAGCCGCGTGCGGTGTGGTGGGCTTCAAGCCCGCGGGCGAGGATCTCACGGTGCAGGGCTTCATCACGCGCACGCTTGCCGACGCCGCTTTTCTCCACGGCCTCACTCCCCGCACGCCGCGGGCCCGCATTGGCGTGCTGACGCAGCCGCTCTTTGCTGGCGTGGAAATTGCACCGCACATGCTCCACGCAGTTAAAGAGGCAACGACCGCGCTTGAAGCGCAAGGCTTTGAGACGGTGGCTATCTCGCCATATCCGCAAGCAGCTGAGACCTTCGTGACCTTCCAGCGCCTGTTCATGTGGCGCTTGGCCACCCTTCCTGATGCTGCCGGCTACACCGATTGGGTCAGGCAACGGGGCAAATTGATCAGTAAGGAAGAGCACACGGCCGCGCGCCTACATGCGGCAGCACTGCCTGAGCTTCTGGCGCAGTACTGGCAGGTAGACGCGATTTTAAGCCCGATGCTGGCCTACGACCCTCCCCGGCGCGGCACCTTCTTGTCGCTGGATCATCAGGAGAGCTTCGACGAGCAGACACGCTGGTCACCGTGGGGCTCGTTGTTTAATGTGGCCAAGCTTCCGGCGGTATCGATTCCTTGGCCGGTACACGATCACCCACCGGTCGGCGTCCAGTTGGGAAGCATCACGCTTGACGACGCCGAGCTTCTCGGCCTAGCGAAGGCTCTCCACCGATGACTAAGGATATGAGCACAGCAAAGACGCTTAAGACGCTAAAAGCGCTCCGGAGCGAAATCCTGATAGTCCTCGTCATCACCTTTGGCATTTCCGGTGTTCGTTCTGCACTACGCTTGACCGATGCTCTGCTCAATCCGGCTCCGCTCAACGAGCAGTCGGTGACGATTAACGCGAGCCAATCCACTCTGCCGCTCATCGATATCGGGCTCCAGTTGTGCTCTGCTGCAGTGCTCTTTGCCTGGGGTGCGTTGGCTTTGTACTTGTTGCACGTGCACATGCCGCCGCGCACTATGCTCGGCGGAAGCGGTGCTCAGCCGACCACTCGGGTTCGTGCCTGGGGCAGGGATTGGCTGCAAGGCGCTGGTCTAGCAGCGCTAATTGGACTCCCGGGTTTGGCGTTGTACTACACCGCGCTGCATTTTGGCTGGACCAAGGAGGTAGTGCCCACCTCCTTCGACAATGCCTGGGTGGAGATGCCCGTGCTGCTTGTGAAGTCTGCGGCCAATGCCTTTGCGGAAGAGGTCGTGGTGGTCTACTGGTTCATGACGCGCCTGCGTCAATCGGGATGGGGCCTGCCAGCAACTCTCGCAGCTTCCTCGATCCTGCGCGGTTCTTATCACCTTTACCAGGGCGTATCCGCTGGATTCGGCAACATTGTGATGGGCTTGGTCTACGGCTACTTCTTCCATAAGACCGGAAAAGTTTGGCCGCTTGTCATTGCGCATTTCCTCATCGACGCGGTGGCGTTCGTGGGATACGCTTTCCTCTTCTAAGACCCACGTCACTAGCCCAAGGTCTGGATGCTTTCTACATCACCGCCCGTCTCCTGGTTTATGAGGAGGAGGGCGGTGTGTGCCTTGTGGGGCGGATGTGAATTCGTTGTAAGGTTGAGCGCATGACTGAATCTGGACGAGACCCGCATCGCGAGGCGCGCCGCGCAGGCGATAGCCCTGTCCCCGCCCCTGGAGCAGATTCGAATTCCAGCTCGCCCGCCGACTATGTCCTCGGCGCCGACGGCAAACCCATCAGGGACCGCTACGGCCGCCCGGTGCGGCGTCGCCAAGCGCAGCAGCGCCCACCTCGTGCAGGTTCCTCCAGCGCATCTGCCGTCGCTTCTTCCCCCTCCGCGTCGCGTGCTACGCCGCGGGCTAACTCGCGCCCAGCACAGCGCGCAGAAGAAACTCGCTTCGACGTCGGCGCCTACATGGAGCGCAACCAGCGCCCTACTCAGAACACCGGATATCGGAGCGCCCCGGCCGCTCCCGCTCCACGCCGCGCCACTCCCGAGGTGCCGCGCAGCTATCGTGCGCCCGAATCGGCGCCGAAGCAACGCCCACACCGACGCCGTAAAAAGGCCAACCCCATCAAGCAATCCCTGGGCTGCTTTGGCTGGGCCGTGGCTATCCTACTCGTTTGCACGCTCGTGTTTACCCTGTGGACGGACTCGCGCCTGACCCGCATCGAGGCCATGCCGGCCGAGCAGGTGGCCAAAACCGCCGGAACAAACTGGCTCCTGGTGGGCTCCGATTCCCGTCAAGGCCTCACCGAAGAAGAACAAGCAGAGCTCGGAACCGGTGGTGACGTAGGCGTGGGCCGTACTGACACCATCATGCTACTGCACATCCCTTCCTCCGGCAAGGCGAAGCTCATCTCGATCCCGCGCGATAGCTACGTTGAGGTCCCTGGCTTTGGCATGGACAAGATCAATGCCGCCTTTACCTACGGCGGACCGCAGCTACTCGTCGAAACCGTGGAGCAATCCACTGGCCTGCGCATCAACCACTATGCGGAAATCGGTATGGGCGGACTTGCCAACGTGGTCGACTCCGTCGGCGGCGTGGACATCTGCGTCAAGGAGCCCATCGACGACCCACTAGCGGGCATCAACCTGCAGGCTGGATGCCAGGAGCTACGCGGACGTGATGCGCTGGGTTACGTGCGTACTCGTGCCACAGCAATGGGCGACCTTGACCGCGTGCAGCGTCAGCGCGAATTCTTCGCGGCGCTGCTCGACAAGATCACCTCACCGGGCACGCTCATTAACCCGTTCCGCACAATATCCCTGGTCAACCACACCGCAACCTCCTTCGTCGTGGGTGAAAAGGATCACGTGTGGCACCTCGCTCGCGTGGCCCTAGCCATGGCCAGCGGCGTGGAAACTGAGACCGTGCCAATTGGCGGATTCCAAGACACCACCGTGGGCAACGTGGTGTTGTGGGATGACGAGGCAACGCAGCAGCTGTGGGACTCGATGAAGTAAGCTGCGCAACAAAATAAAAGGGGAGAGAAGCCATCTTGGTTTCTCTCCCCTTTGCCGTGTAGCTCTAAGGCTCAGGCTAAGTATCTTAAGCTGCCTCTAGCGCAGGGTCACCTGGCGGGACTTGATGTTCTCCAGCTGCTTGCGCTCGTCAGCGGTGAGGTTAGCGTCATTCTTGAGCTCCTCGGCCAGCGCCTTGTCCACGCGGGCAAGTTCAACCTCGTAAGAGTCGTGGGCCACCTCAGGCTTGAGGTCGAAGACCGGCGCGATGAGGCCGTGGGTACGGAAGACACCAGCGAACTTGGTACCCTCGCCCAGGTTCAACTCGCCGCGTGCAGCGACGCGGGCCAGGGCGTTGAGGAAAGCGTTCTCATCATCGTTAGGGCGGACCCAACGGATGTGTGCCTTGCCGCCGCCAGCGTTAGCCCAGAATGCGATGCCCTCAATGTCATTGCCCACCTGGTGGGACTCAATGACGGAATCGTTGGCCATCTGCATGGACTGCGCCACCTGCGGGGTGATCTGCGCGCCCTCCGGCATCCACCAAGCGAAGTCCTGGTAGACGTTGATATCCAGCTCAGCGGATTCCTCAAGCAACTCGCTCAAGGCCGGCTCGGTGCCGTCCGCAGCGGTGGACTCCAGAGTGGAGCCAGGCTTGTTGTTCTTTACCCAGTTAAGCGCATAAGCGAGGTCGTGCCCAGGGTTGTGGGTATGGGACTGGACCTGCAGGCCCACGAATGCCTCGCCACCAAACTCCTCATCACGGATGAGGGCCGCGGATGCACCTGGGAGCACGGTCGAGACGTAAACGTCCTTGTCGAAGCCCTTCAGGGAAAGCTTTGCCGTTGCGGAAGGAACGAATTCCTGCATTGCAACGAGGGACGCCTCAGCGGCTAAACCGCCGAAGGGGCGGGGATCCTTTTCGAGGGCAGCGCGCTCAGCGGCGCGAGCAGCGAGCTTTGCCTGACGGCGGGACATGCCCTCAGGCAGCTGTTCGTTGTTCTTTTTCTTCTTGGCCATGCCCACCAATTTACCTGCTGCCTACAGTTCTATGGCGTGTAGGGCTACTTCTGGTTGATTCGTGGCGAGGATATCGATGCCGTTCGACCACGCCCACTTCATATCGTCGGACCTATCCACGGTCCACAGATAAGTGGGCAGGTCGAACGCCCCAATGTCAGCGGGACGCATTTTTGCACGCAACAGTGACATTCCCAGCCCCGTCGGACGAGACAGAAGGATATCTGGGAAATGGCGTTCCCAGTCACGCCGCAAGTAGAAACGGTCCACCTGAGGGGCAAGGGACTGCATCCGGCGGATTGCCTTATGGGAGAAGGAAATCATGTGGATGCGGGGGTCGTCGAGAAGCCCGGCGTAGCGCAAGCGCAGCACCAGCTGTTCTTCAAGGACATCGCCCTGGCCGGAGGGATGCTTGGTTTCGATGTACAGGTGATGCGGGTTATCGCCCAGCATCTCTAGCAGTTCATCGAGCAGCAGCATGTTCTGCCCATCGCCGATGTCGACGTGGCGCAGCTCGTCCCAGTCCATCTGTGCGATGCGGCCGGGCCTACCTGCGGTGCGATCCAAGGTGGGGTCATGGTTGACCACAACTTTTCCGTCCCTGGACAAACGAATATCGCACTCGACGCCGTGGATAGGCAGCTCGAGCGCCTTAGCAAATGCGAGAGGGGATAGCTCCGGATATTTACCGGAGTATCCCCTGTGCGCGACGATTTTCACTATCCGAAAATCTCAGTCTTGATCTTGTTGAGCGTTTCATAGGAAGCGCGGAAGCGCTCCTTTTCGTGTTCATCGAGCTGCAGCTCAACAACCTTGTTGATACCGGAGCGGTCGATCACCGCTGGGGTGCCGATATAGGCATCCTCAACGCCATACTCGCCCTGCAGGTACGCAGAAACCGGAAGCACAACTGCCTGGTTCTGGATGACTGCACGGGTGATGCGTGCCAGGCCCATGCCGATTCCATAAGAGGTGGAACCCTTGGCGTCGATGATGGTGTAGGCAGCGTCGCGAGTCTCTTCGAAGATCTTCTCGATGCGCTCGTTGTAGCCCGGGTCCTTCTCGGAGCGGTGGGACAAGGACACACCGCCGATGTTGGCCGAAGAGACAACCGGGAGCTCGGAGTCGCCGTGCTCGCCGATGATGTAAGCGTGTACGGAAGTCGGGGCGATGTCATCCATCTCAGAGAGCATGTAGCGGTAACGAGCGGAGTCCAGGATGGTGCCGGAGCCGATGACGCGCTCGTGCGGCAGACTGGAGGCCTTCCACACTGCGTAGGTGAGCAGGTCCACCGGGTTGGAGGCCACGAGGAAGATGCCGTCGAAGCCGTTCTTCATGACGTCACCAACGATGGAGTTCATGATGCTGACGTTCTTGTCCACGAGCTGCAAGCGGGTCTCGCCCGGCTTCTGTGCAGCACCAGCACAGATGACGACCATGGAGGCGTCAGCGCAGTCTTCGTAGGTGCCCTTGGTGACACGGGTGCGGGATGGCGCCCAGACAACACCGTGGTTGAGGTCCATTACGTTACCGGCGAGCTTCTTCTCGTCGATATCGATGATTGCAAGATGATCGACGGTGCCTTGGTTTACCAATGCGAATGCGTAGGCAATTCCAACGTCGCCTGCGCCGATGAGTACAACTTTGTTTCCAACATGATTTCCCATGGCTCCCATTGTGCCCCCTATTTCTGATTTGTGCCCGTTGTGCGCCCGATCTCACATAGTCGGCAGTCTGATCTCACACACAAAATGTCCGATCGGACATACTCTGCAGGGTGCTTTCCGAGCTGGTTGAATGGTGCCCATGCGCCAACTCGCCCGCAAATTCGCCCGCGCCGCAGCGATTCGTACCTTGTCATTTGCGGTTTTTGGGCTGGAAGTGCTCAGCGATCTTACACCTGGAGTACGCATGACCGGCAGGAGACGTTTGCCACAGAACATGGCGCCCGGCATCTTTGCCGCCGAGATTGCCACCTGGGCGGCGGTCTCGCCCTCGCTCCTGCCGCGCCCGTGGTGGGTCACGGCCGCCAACGTCGCCATCGGCCAAGGCGTAGGCCACTTGGCCGCGACCACGGCCGCGTTCATCACCAAGCGTGGACTACACGCCATTGGCAAACGCCCCCAGGATCGCGTTGGCCCTACCCTGCGCAGCCGTACGCACCTAGCCCTGGGCGCCATCACCCTGGCTGTAGGCATGCGTTCCCTTCGCAACCAGAGCGCGCAGGCAAAGCTGGTCAACAAGCACAACGAGCGCGGCCCTGAATCCGCCTTTCTCGGCATTGCCCTCGGAACAGTTGGTTACGGCACGCTGCTCATCGTCGGGGAAGCCGCACAGATCACTGTCACTCAGCTCTCCCGCGGGGTCCAGCGGTGGCTCCCCTGGTGGGTCGCTTGGCCGTTGGCCGGTGCCGCGGTCAGCTACGCCGCTGCTTTCCTCAGCAATCGCATGCTCTGGCGCCGCTTCATCCACGACGCCTCCCTAAAAGCACTGCAGCTCAACAAGCTGGTTTATCCCGGCTCGGTCATGCCGTGGGAGCCGGAGCGAAGTGGCAGCCCATGGTCCCTTGAGCCGTGGACCGCAGTCGGCTCCCAAGGCCGCGCCTTCTTGGACCGCGGCCCGCGTGCGCACGACATCAAAGAGGTGATGATCTGCAACCACGCCCATGAGCCCATCCGCATCTTCGTCGGCTTAGTCCAAGGGCGCGGCCCCATCAGCGCCGCTCAGCAGGCATTGGCCGAGTTAGAACGCACCGGCGCTTTTCGCCGGGAGACCATCGTCATCCAGTTGCCAGCTGGCTCCGGCTGGATCAACAACTATTCGGTTTCAGCATACGAGCTCTTAACCCATGGCAACTGCGCCACGGTCACCCTGCAGTACTCCTATCTACCTTCGGTGTTTTGTTACGTCGTTGACCGCCAGGCGCCAGTCGACGCCGCGCGGGAGCTCATCAACGCTGTGCAGTCGCGGCTTTCCACGCTGCCCGAAGACGATCGCCCGAAGCTGTATTTCGCCGGCGAATCCCTGGGTTGCTACGGCATCGTGGAAAATTACCGTGACCTAGACGATCTCCTACAGTCTTGCGACGGCGCGGTATTCACCGGCCCTCCTCGCATGACTACGTTTACGCGGCGGCTGGCCCGCGGGCGTGATCGCGGTTCCTTGGAACGCCTGCCGCTTATCGACGCCGGCAAGCACGTGCGTTTTGCCTCCACCCCAGCGCACATGGAACACGATGCCTTCGGCAGCGAATACGAGCGCTGGTGCCGTCCCCGCGTGGTCTTTGGCCAGCACGCATCCGATGCCATCGTGTGGTGGGATCGCCACCTTATCTTCATGCGCCCAGACTGGATTCGTGAACCGGCACCGAACACGCTGTATGCCGATACATTCAAACGCCTGCCGTGGGTACCTTTCATCACTTTTTGGCAGGTAGCCCTCGATCAGCTCAACTCCCTCAATGTGCCGGGCGGCCACGGCCACAACTACTTTGAGGAAACATTCTGGTACTGGGATTCCGTCCTCGGCTCACAAGCACGCACCCAGCTCACGCCAGAGCTGGCGGAGAGAATGCGCGTGTTCGTGGAACGCGATCAGCTCAACAAGCCCTCAGATTTCCGCAACCAAGTAAGGAAGCGGTTCTAGCCGCACTTGACGCCAGTGGAGTGGTGCGGGCAGTAGCCTTTGGGGTTCTTGTGCAGGTATTGCTGGTGCTCGTCCTCGGCGAGGTAGTAGGCACCGGAGTCCGTCTCTGAGAGGAGCTTGACCTCAGTGGTGGTGTCACCGAAGCCGGCGTCGGCAAGCTTGCCTGCGTAGGAATCCACGATCTCCTGGATCTCCGCACGCTCTTCCTCAGTCTCTGGGTAGAACGCGGAACGGTACTGCGTGCCCACGTCATTGCCCTGCCGAAAACCTTGGGTGGGATCGTGGGCCTCCAAGGCCTTGACCACCAAGTCATGCAGGCTAACCTGCGCGGGATCATAGGTAATCTGCACGGTCTCAGCGTGGTTAGTCAGGCCGCGGCAGACCTCGTAGTACGTAGGGTTCGGGGTGGTGCCACCGGCATAGCCAACGGACGTGGACTCCACACCGGGGGTTTCCCAGAACATTTTCTCCGCACCCCAGAAACAGCCGATAGCGATCAGAAGGGACTTCTGTCCCTCTTTCCACGGGCCAGTGATCGGAGTGCCGAGCACCGCGTGCGGGCGTGGATCCAGGATCGGCTCCTCACGGCCGGGAAGGGCATCTTCCCTGTTCACAATCTTTGGTTCCGGCTTAAACAACCACGACATGACATCTCCTTGCTCGTTGTCTGGGGGCATTTGGGCGGCAACTTTGCCCACGGGGCAGGCGTTCGCACACCGCCCCATGACGGCCCATATAGGTTTTAACGCGCCCCGAGTGTAATTCGTTCCGGATAAATTGTGGCGGAATTCTTTCAGCGCTCCTATCATTGGGCACCGTACCCAAAGAAAGGAATTAACAATGGCTGTCTACGAACTCCCAGAACTCGACTACGCATACGACGCTCTCGAGCCACACATCTCCGCAGAGATCATGGAGCTGCACCACACCAAGCACCACGCAAACTATGTTGCTGGCGCAAACGCAGCTCTCGAGGCTATCGACGCTGAGATTAAGGGCGAGGGCAATGCAGACCGCCTCCGCGCTCTGTACAAGAACCTTGCTTTCAACCTGGGTGGCCACACCAACCACTCCATCTTCTGGAAGAACCTTGGCCCTAACGGTGGCGGCGAGCCAACCGGCGAGCTGGCAGAGGCTATCAACCGTGACTTCGGTTCCTTCGAGGCTTTCCAGAAGGCCTTCAACGCTGCGGCTCTTGGCCTGCAGGGCTCCGGCTGGGCAGTGCTTGGTTACGACCACATCGCTGGCCGCCTCCTCGTTGAGCAGCTGACCGATCAGCAGGGCAACACCTCCATCAACTTCACCCCGCTGCTCATGCTCGATATGTGGGAGCACGCTTTCTACCTGCAGTACAAGAACGTTAAGGCTGACTACGTCAAGGCTGTCTGGAACGTCTTCAACTGGGATGACGTTGCAGAGCGCTTCACTGCAGCTTCCAAGTAAGCCGCATACGCGTTAGCTTGCATTGGTTAAGACCGCCTCCGGGCGGTCTTTTTCTTGCCCCAGTCTGACGGCTTAAGGGCCAAATGTCCCTTAAGCCGTCAGACTGAGCGCGCCACGATGAAGTCGCGGAACTGCTCCACGGGCGGGGCGTCATCGCCGGGGCGCCACACGAGGCCGAGTTCGCGGAAGGCAGGTGGCTCCAACGGGATGAGGTTGCGGGCTTGGAGATAAGGGTCGTCGAGGGGAAGCAGTGCGGTGCCGAGTCCGGCGTCGACAAGCCCGGCCACAGTGGTCAGCTCCATCGATTCGAACACCAGCCGCGGGGAGAATCCCGCTTTGGTAGCGAGGGCATCGAGAAGCATGCGCGTGCCATAGCCAGGCAACATGCCGATGAATGGCTCATCGCGGAAATCAGCGATGTCCACGCTTTGCCGCCCCGCTGCCCAATGCCCCTCAGGCACGGCGAGACCGAGACGCTGCAGCTCAATCTGGTGCCAGCCGATTTCCGTCACGCTCGATGAGGGTGCCGATTCGCCTGACTGCGCCACCCCTGCCGGACGCGGGCCCACAAGGGCGAGGTCCGACTCGCCGGCAAGCACGCGCTCGACGAGCTCACGCGCGGCTCCTTGGTGCAGCCGTATATCGACGTGCGGGTGCTGGGCGCGATAGGCCTTGACCAGGTCAGGGACCATCCAAGTGCCCAACGAATGCATGAAGTCAAGGCGCACGGTTCCCCGCTCAGGATCCATAAGGCGTGCCACCGCATCGCGCGCGGCGGTCTGCGCGCTGAGCATAGTCCGCGCATATTGAACAAAAGCCACCCCGCGGGAGTTGAGGACCAGCCGCCGCCCTGTGCGGGAGAACAAGCTCGCCCCGAGCTGCTGCTCAATTCGCTGCACACGCCGAGTCAACGCCGATTGGGAGATCCCCAGGTCATCAGCTGCAGCACCCACCAAGCCTTGCTCGGCCACGGCGACTACTCCGCGCACATCCTCGAGATTCATCGCTTGGATTCTTCCTGTAGTTTCTTCCTGCCGAGCAAAATCATGCTCGCTATGCCATGCGTATCACGCCATGCGCATCTGACCATGCATGTTATGCATGGAAATATATGGTTTCACACATTTTACACATGCTTTGGAAGCGAGCATCCTAGATGCATGACCAGAACCCGGCGCGCCACACTCGCGATGCTCTTCGTGGGCCTCGCAATCTTCTCCTGTTTGTACACCACACAGGCCATGCTGCCGACCTTGGTCGACCAGATGGGTCTAAGCTCCACGCAAGCCGCGCTGACGATTTCTGCAGCGACCGGTTCGCTGGCTGTATGCGTGGTCCCCGCCTCGATCCTGTCGGAGCGCTTCGGCCGCGGGCGTCTGCTTATCATCTCCGCCATCGCAGCGACGGTGCTCGGGCTCGTGGTGCCACTAGCCCCGAGCCGCCACGCTCATCGCGTTGCGCGGCCTCCAAGGTGCAGTGATGGCTGGCGCACCTGCCACGGCAATGGCCTGGCTCTCGGAAGAACTCGACGCCAAGGATCTTGCCCGCGCGATGGGTCTCTATATTGCCGGCACCTCCATTGGGGGCCTTAGCGGGCGTCTTATCCCCACGGGAATTTTGGAATTTAGTTCTTGGCGCTGGGCGCTACTCGGTTCTGCCTGCGTCTCCCTGCTCTTCGCGGCGATCTGCATCATCCTGCTTCCTGCGCAGCGCAACTTCACGCCGAAGTCCATCCGCTTGGGCAATGAACTGCGCGCCATCTTCGCCCATTGGCATAATCGCCAGCTCGCGCCCCTGTTCCTAGTCGCATTTTTGGCGATGGGCACCTTCGTGTCCATGTATAACTTCTTGGGATTTAGGCTCATTGAGCATTTCGGTCTCGCCCCGGCGTTGGCGGGTTCGGTGTTCCTCTTCTACCTCACCGGCACGTGGTCCTCAGCACGCGCGGGCAAGTTGGTGCAGCAGATTGGTCATGGCAAGACGTTGTTCGCCTCGTCGCTACTTTTCACGGTGGGCATCGCGCTATGCGCTGGCCCGCTGCCGGTGGTGTTGGTAGGAATCGTGGCACTGACGGTGGGATTCTTCGCAGCGCACTCCACGGCTTCAGGTTGGGTGGGCCACCTTGCCACGCACGACCGCGCTGAGGCTTCAAGCATGTACGTGTTTTGTTATTACTTCGGCTCTTCCGTGGTGGGCGCGGTGGCAGGGCTGCTTTTCGACGCCCTCCCCTGGGCCGGCTTCGTCGTAGTCTATACGGGGCTCGCGGTGGCACTTACTGTGCTGACTTTGACCTTGAGAAAAAACGAATAAACTCGTGTTTTATGGATAAGTGGTCAGCACGCACGTGGCATCGACGGGCTTCTCGTCCCGTGACTATATGGATGATGGTCTTCATCATCGTGGGTGCGCTCCATACTTTCACCCCTAACGCCCGATGGGTGCTCATTCACCTGTTTACGCTGGGCATCCTGACCAATTCCATCGTGGTGTGGTCGCAACACCTGACTGAGAAGTTCGTCCAAGCACGCCTTCCTGATTCCGCCCGGCCGCGCCAGCTCTACCGCATCTATATGCTCAATGCGGGCATTGTCTTGGTCCTCATCGGCCAGCTCCTCCACAAGGCTTGGGAGCAGCACTGGATTCTGACGCAGGTGGGCGCCACGATTGTTGCCGCAATGGTGGCCTGGCATGGAGTTTCCCTCTTTGGGCAATGGCGTGAGGCAAAGGACAAGCGCTTCCGTCCGGTGATTGCGGCCTATGTAGCCTCGGCATTCTTCTTGGCGGTGGGCGCTACTCTGGGCGCGTTACTTTCGGTTTATCCGGCACATCCACGCCTACTCATCGCGCACGTCACCGCCAACGTTGGCGGTTTCGTTGGGCTGGCAGCCGCAGGTTCGCTGACCATCTTGTTCCCCTCCATCTGGCGCACCAAGGGCGTCAACAAGCGGATGCGCTCGAGCTTCACGCTGCTGGCGGTGGGCGTTGTGGTCACCCTGTTGGGCACGATTGTGAACCACCCTGAAGCCGGACTCATCGTCTATTGCCTGGGCTGGATACTTAGCCTCGAGGGCTGGGTAGGCAATGTCCTCACTGTGGCCAAAGATCCGCGCGGGCGCATCAACTACCCGTCTGTCTCCATACTGGCTGCCGCCTTTTGGTTGGTGGGCGCGCTGACCTATTATACGGTGCAGCACTTCTTTAGTTCTGAGCCGGCTATCCCAACGCTAGCTTTGGTGATTGGCTTCGCCGCGCAGTTGTTGTTCGGTGTGATGAGCTACCTGCTGCCCACCACGATGGGCGGCGGACCCGCTGCTACCCGCGCTGGCCTGCGTGAGCTTAACCGCGCGGGCTTGCTGCGCGCGACTTTCATCAATGGCGGCGTGGCCATCTGGATGGGTACCTCCAGCTCGTGGGCCATGATTCTGGCAGCGCTGCTGTGTCTCGGCTCGCTCGCGGTCTACCCCATCTTCATCGTCCGGGCCGTGAAGGCGCAAAAAGCCGTTCTACAGAAAAAGGCCGAGGGTCCAGCCCCAGAGACCACTGTCCCCTGGGAGCAGGTCGCACTTGGCCTCGTCATCTTGGCCCCGCTTCTGCTCCTCTAAAAGCCCGTACCAGTCTCGGGCTCGTAGTCAGAGTCGTATTCACTGTCGTCGGTGGGCCAGACAGGGCTCACCGTCAAGGTAAAAGGTCTAAGGCCTAGGGGACGGAAATAGCTCCAAGATTGGGCACGCCTGGCGCGCCGGCGCTCATGAACTCGCGGATTGCGCGGGTGGCTTGTACATCGCCTGCGTTGTAGTCAAGGATCTGCTGGCGAACTTTAAGATCACCGGCCAAAGCTTCGCGCCTTGCGTTGACGGATTCCTCGCCGTCGAAGTCCTCCGGCCACTCAAATCCGGCCAGCGGCGCCACCGTCTTCAGCCCCAGGCCATAAGGGCCCGCGAAATTACGCTTGACATGAACAAACATATCGACCCACTCGCCCGAAGAGATGAATTCCTCCACCTCCGCTAGGGCAGGTCTGCCGAAGCGCTTCGCTGACATCCGCATCCAGTGGTTCTCCCCGTGCGCCGAGTAGCAATACGCAGCAAAGGTCTTACCCGCAGCGTGTGCTTCCGCGCGCAGGCCCATGAGCCAGGACCAGAATTCCTCAAAGTTTGCCGCCTCAGCTCTGCCACCGAGCGGCTCCCACGTCACGAATGCGCGATACTCGCCCTGGTACCAAGCGCCCCAGAGATAGGCGCCTTGGTCGAGATAGGCCTCCATGTCCACGTCTACTTCCACGTCGGCACGGGGCACTTCGATGCCCACGCTTGGCGACGCCGCCGCGCGCCGCAGCAGCGGCTGCCCTTCCCGCCAGGCCTGGGCCAACTGAGAGGGTTCGCCAAGGTGGGCATCGATAAGCGCCTGCACTGTCTCAATGCCGCGCTCCCGGTATGGGTTCGCACGATCGCCCGGCAAGAACAACGAGATATCATCGCGCTCTACCAACTCAGGCTCGCAAAGCTGCCAGAAACGGCACGTCGCACATTCTTTTACCCGACGCGGCCCCGTCGGCAGAGGCTGCGCTAGCGCACCCTCAACGTTGTAACGGGACGTGTCAGTAAAAAAGGCTTGGGAGCGATCCTGCCCTATCGCGCCGCCCCGGCCAGAGTTCAAGCCCAACTCCTCCAGCGCCAGCGCCGCAAATGCCAGCCGGTAACCATCCACGGCATGGTGGCGAATCTTGTACGGCATCTCAAGCGGCTCGCTCAAACCGATGCGATGAGTCGGCACCGCCAGAGTGCGTGCCTTCTCATTGCGCCGAGCGACGCGGTGATTCGACACGATAACTGGTGTGTACTTTTCGCCCTCTTGCAGGAGAAGATCTACCTCCACCTTCCATTCATCGGTGGCAAAGACGGCATTAGTGATGTGCGTGTAGCCATAAGCCAGCGCCTCCAGCGTGGCCATGGAGCGTTCCCACTCATCCCCTTCAATATCGATGCGTCGGAAACGCCCGGGTGCCTTAACCGGCAAATTCGCCAAGGCTGCGTCGACAGCCGCAGCATGCCGCTCGGCCCTAGCCAGCGAAGCATGCGTGCGCGGAATCTCCGGGTGGGCACGCCGCTGCACGAGCCTATAACGACACCCCACGAGGTCCGCAGCACCAAGCACATCCTTCACAACGGGTGAGCTTAATAGAACAGCAAGGTAAAGTTGAACCCAGACAAAAAGCAAAGGATGAAAATGAGCATTATTAAGAAGATTAAGAAGGCCCGCCGCGAAGCACGCGCGGAGCTCAAAGCAGCTAAAACCCGCGTAAAGGCGGAAGTTAAGGAAGCCTCCAAGGCACAGAAGCGCCAGCAGAAGCTGCTGGCAAAGCAGGAGAAGGCACTCATCAAGTCCGAAGAAAAGGGCTTGAAGAAGCGCCGCAAGCATGAAAAGAAGATGGCACAGCTGGAGCTGGATAAGCTCAAGAATGGCCGTCTAAACAAGGACAATGTCAAGCGCTACGCAGGCGCATTGCGAACCGCTGCGCCGCTGCTCCTGCCGCTCATTTACCGCGGCGTCGTAGCCGCTCAAGGCCAGCTGGAGGCCAACCGTGCCAAAAAGGCAGGCCTGACTACTGACCAGCTCGCTTCCTTCTCCGGCCATGGAGCTTCCCTGAAGGCACGCACCACAGGTATCCGTAACTCCCTTAAGGAATCCAACCTTCCGGCTGGCTTTAAGCGCGACATCAAGGAGCGCCTGACCGAGGTGGAAGCCTCCATCGATAACGCTGAGTTCATGACCGATCAGCAGCGCCGCCGTGTTCACAAGACCATCGAGGGCGAGATCGATAACATCACTGCTGAAATCCAGAAGCGTTTACAGGACTAAGTTCCGACAAAAGCCCCTTCTAAAGAACGCCTTGTTCGCGGGCTGCTGCTACAGCAGAAGTGCGGGAGCGCACCCCCAGCTTGTCGTAAATATGTACCAGGTGCGACTTCACCGTGGCTTCCGAAAGCATAAGGTCCTGTCCAATCTCGCGATTTGACGCGCCCGCGGCCACGAGCTTGAGTACCTCTAGCTCGCGTGGAGTCAACGAGGTACGAGGGGTGCGCACACGCGTCATGAGACGGTCCGCCACAATCGGCGAAAGCGCAGAGTCACCATCCGCAGCCGAGTGCACGGCAGCCAGCAGCTCGTGCGGCGGCGCATCCTTCAGCAGGTATCCCACAGCGCCTGCTTCGATGGCGCCGAGGATATCTGCATCCGTGTCATAGTTTGTTACCACCAAGACCTTTGGTGGAGTGGTCATCGAGGAGCGAATGGCCGCGGTTGCCTCAGCGCCACCCATCACGCGCGTGCCCTCGATTCCTGCCCCAAAACGAAGATCCATCAAGATCACGTCGATACCGCCGGCCTGCGCCGCGGAAACCGCAGCCTCCGCCGTTGCTACCTCGCCGACAACCTCAATGTCCTCTGCGCCTTCGAGCACAGATCGCAGCCCGAGGCGAACAATCTCGTGGTCATCTGCCAGCAAGACCCTAATCACGCGCTCTTCCTCCTAAAGTGGTTGAGAAAATCATCCAAAAGTTTAATTTACAGGGTTATCTAAGGGCATACTAACTGACACCGCGGTACCTGACCCCGGGGTGGACTCAATGATTACTTCGCCGCCGAGCTCCTCCGCGCGTCGGCGCATCGCCGAGAGCCCAATGTGCCCCAACCCCGCCGGTTTGTTCTGTACTGCCGTTACGTCAAAACCGTGCCCGTTATCGACTACGTCCACGCGCACTTCACCCGGCGCGTAAGTTACGGTAATGCGTGCACGCGTTGCCTCCGAATGTTTGACCACGTTGCCCACCGCTCCCTGCGCGATGCGCAAGAGGGCAGCCTCGACCTTCATCGGCAATTTGAGCACGTCGCCCTCAGAGTCGACTTCAACGTCAAGCCCGCTCGTGGCAGCGAAGTTCTCCGCCATGCGCGTGAGCGCCCCTTCTAGGGAGGCCTCAGCAAGCGCTGGCGGCTGGAGTGCTGCAATCATGGCGCGCGCTTCATGCAGGTTATCTGCTGCGGTGCGGCGTGCAAGTTCGATACGCTCTTTGGCGCGCGGCACGTCTTCTGTGTCGAGATCTCGATCCGCTGCGTGCAGCAGCATTTGGATGGAGGACAGGCCTTGGGCGAGAGTATCGTGGATTTCGTGCGCAATGCGCTGGCGTTCAGCAATCATTCCGCTCTCCCTTTCTGACTCCGCCAGCTGAGAGCGGGTCTCAATCAGCTCACGGTTCATCAGGGACAAGGCCCGAAACGCATAATAGATCGCCACGGTCACCAGTGCAGAGACCGCTGGGCCCATAACGCCACCGAAGGTCAGACCCCCAGGAATCTGCACCGTAACGGAAATGATCGTCGCGATAACTACGCAGACCACACCCGCATACAAGTCGAGCACGTAAAGGTAGAGGAAGAAAAGGGCGAAGACCAAGTAGATAGCTGCCGGAGCTACGAACATGTCCGCCAGCCACACCACCGTCAGAATGACGAGCCACAGGTACCGCGCCCCACGCGGCCACTGCTCCACGTAGACGGAACCCGCGAAGTAAACCACTGCAAAAGCGGTCAACAACAACAGGTTGATGACTGCCTGCCACAGCGGCAAACGCACGGTGGTAAAAATCGCAACGACAAGCAACGTTGCAGTAAGAATATGGATGCCGTTGCGCAAGGCCTCCGTATCTGGCGAGCGCTGATCTATTGTGGACATCATGCGAAAAAGCCTACTGTCCTCCCTCATGGTCGTCACGCTCGCCCTATCTGCCTGCGATTCCCAAGGCTTATCTTCCCCCGAACTTTCGGCAGCGCCTGACGACGCCTCCCCCACCGCCGCGGCACTACCCAACGACGGTTTGCCCATCGACACCACCGCAGAGGCCAGCGCCGATCAGGATTGCCCTTACCTGGACTCCCAGTGGGTTGCCGATACCAACGGCCAGAGAATGACCCGAGTGGCCGTCGATCAGCGCTTTAAGACGCCCGCTTGCATCTTCTGGTCCTACCCAGAGGAACCACAGGCCACAGTCATCGTCCGCGAAATGCCCTCGGTAGAAGAAGCTCGTGCGGTGGTTGACTGGGCAGCGCCCGTTGACTCCACAGAGCCTGCGGAATTCGATGGCTGGTCCGGCGGACGTGGTGTCTTCGAGGATTCCTACTCGGTCTTCGCGGTGCAAAAGGACAACAAGGCCGTGCTCGTCTGGTCCAACCAGGCGCAGACCTTGAAGGCGGAGCTTATTACCAAGGAAACGATTAAGAACTTGGCACTCTAAGCCCTCAGGAGTTGAAGCGACGTTAGACTGCGACGTCGTTGTACGGCATCATCGTCGAGACCCACGGGAAAACAACTTCCATAAGAAGGAAGAACACTCCAACCGCAATCGCAATCGCGAGTATCACCTTGACCACTGTGGGGCCTGGCAAAAGATTCCAAAGTGCGCGATACATTTAATTCTCCTCCAGAACGGCCGGGGTCTGTCCCTTTACCTTCGGCTCGTGCCCGACTTCCATCGCGTGGACGATCATGCGTTCTGAATTCGAAAACTGCGGGTGGCAAGTGGTTAGGGTGAGCAAGGCCTCTGATGCCTGCTCCACTGGCGTATCCATCCCTGGGATGGGGTTAATTACGGCACCCTCATTGGGCAGCGTTATGTGGCGGCCATTGATGCCCTGGTATTCAGGCTTAGCCTGCTGTTCCGGGGTAAAACAATCGGCCTGCGCGCCATCGATTGGCATGACGCGATAGGTAATCCATTCTGTTTGGGTCTCAATCACAATGGCGTCGCAGGTCTCAAGATTGCCCAAATCGTTGAAAGGCGCGCCTTTACCCACGCGGTGACCTGCCACACCAAAATTTCCTAACTCGCCTGGCATCTGGGTGTCGGCATAATGTCCAGGTCCGCGTAAGAGGTCTTCATCTTCCGTGCCTTCCAGGATGGCAAAATGGAAATCGGACCCGAAGGTCGGAATATACATACGCGCAAAAGCCTCGCCAAGCTCGGGCTTTAGTTGACCGCGAGGGTTGTGCCACTGAGTATCGAGCTTCTCATTGGCTTTGTCCTGCAACTTCCCGGACTCTAGATTGGTCCAATAGGCCTCATAGAAGGAAAAAAGCAGCAAGATCAAGCCAGCAGTCAGCATCAGCTCACCGATGACAGTGCTCACTCTGGTCTTAGTCATGGAATTACCTTAACCGCTGTACAGTAATAGTGCCCTATCCATGGATCGCAAAGGACAATCATGCTCGAAGTTTTCATGTACCCCGTTTCCGGCATCTTGAAACTATGGCACCTGCTCTTTGCCTCTTTTCTTGATGAATCTATGGCATGGCTCGTGGCGATCGTATTCCTCGTTCTTACTGTTCGCAGCTTCATCGCACCACTGAACTGGCTGTCCGTTCGCTCAGGTCGCATAAGTGCTTTGATGCGCCCCGAAGCCAATGCAATTAAAGCTAGGCTTGACGCCGCAACCACGGTAGAGGAGGCTGTCGCAGCCTTACAGGATCAAAAAGAACTACACGAGCGCTATAAGTACAACCCGCTCGTGGGCTGTCTACCTGTTTTCATCATTGTGCCCTTCTTCCTCGGCCTCTACCAAGTTGTGCTGCGTGCCTCGCGCATCGGGCAAGTGGACCACGTCGGCCTGCTCACACCTGGCGATGTCACGTCATTTCGCGCTGCGCTACTCAACGGCGTGCCGATTACGGACTTTGCCCGTGACCACCGTGATCTCGTAGTTCCCATCCTGGTACTGGCCATCGGCTTCACCATTCTTAACATGATCATCACCCAATACCGCAGCTTCCTCACCTTGCAGTTCGATGAGAAAGTGCCACGACGCATGTTCTGGTTCATGTTCTCGATGATCATTTTGATGCCATGGATACTGTGGAGCGCAGCAATGAGCGGACCAATCCCTGTCGCCATCATCTTCTATTGGGCTTGGACCTATCTCTACACACTGGTCCAAACTTTGGTCTACGAATACATCATGTACCGCCGTTACCCGCTTACCGACGCCGTGACACAGCTGCGGCGTGATAGCTTCCGCGCCTGGCGCAACAAGGACACCAAAAAGAATAATAATCCCGAAGGGCTCAGCAAGGAAGACCTACGTGCAAAGCGCAAGCACCACGCCCAGATCCTGGGCGAGGCGCGCAAGCAAATTAGATTGAATAGTCAGCAGGCGGCGCAGAAAGAAGCTGAATAGCGAGTTCTCGCGCCGTCTTAAGAGGCGATAGTTCGCGGGTAAGCCTAGCACCCGCCATGCCGCCATCTAGGAAAATAAGCAGCTGGCTAGCCTGTGTTGCCGAGGGATAGCCATTCTTCGCAGTCAGAAGTGCCGTCATAGTGGAGTGCATCCAATTGCGGTGCTCCATACAGGCTGCGACGATTCCCCGTTCAGCATCGGTTTCGGGGCGCGGGTATTCGCCCGCTGCGTTGAGGAAGTGCGAGCCGCGGAATTCCATATCGGGCTGTTCTTCGATTGCCTTATCAAAGAACGCAAGCACCTTCTGGTGCGGATCCGTAAGCCCCTCAGTGCGCGCTTCCCAGTCAGCTCGGTACTTCTCATCGAGGGACTCTACGTACGCAATGACGAGGGCGTCTTTTGAGCCGAAGAGGGAGTAAAGGGATGCTTTGGCCACGTCAGCTTCGCGGAGAATGCGGTCGATGCCGATGACACGAATGCCCTCAGTGGTAAAGAGATTGGTCGCGGACTCGAGGAGTCGGCTGCGCGGGCTCGGACGATTCCTGCGCGACTTCTTTTCTGGCATATCCTCTCCTAAAACGACGAAACCGGTTCATCTACACAATATAGACAAACCGGTATGTTTGCGAATTAGATTCGGATCTACTTCGCCGACTTCTTGGTAACGAGACCAACAATCCACAGAAGCAAACAAGCACCCAAGGTGGCGACGACGATCATCATGATCCAGCCATTCGGGGAGCTCGAACCGAAGAAGGACATAATGCCTGCGCCCAAGAGGCCGCCAAGTACACCGACGATAAGGTTAGTCAGCAGGCCGTGATCGCGTTTCATGATCTTCTCAGCCAACCAGCCAGCGATAATACCGACGATAATCGAACCAAAGAATCCTAGACCCATACCCATAGCAATTCTCTCCTTTTAGTATTAGTTGTTTCAGCTACAAGTACCATGGTTCCAGCATTTTTGGGAAAAAGAAAGGAGCGATCTGCCTTTCCGCAGGTCGCTCCTAAAATCGTGTCTCAATCGTTAGTAGATTGCCAGCCAATTCGGCTGGTTGCCAGCTATTAAGCAGAGTCTGGGCGCACAACCATCATTGGGCAAGGCGCCGACTGCAGCAGTGCACGGGAGGTAGATCCGAGCAGCATGCCCTTGAAGCCACCACGTCCATGGGAACCAACGACGAGCAGCTGGGCGCCATCGGAGGCGTCGGTAAGCGCACGCACCGGACGGTCGCGGGCGATGAGCTTCTTTACCTGAACGTTCGGGTACTCCTCCTGGAAGGAAGCGATGCGCTCGGTCAGCAGCTCCGCCTGTTCCTTCTCGACTTCTGCCCACTCAGCCTGGGCTGCGGACAGTCCGGCGAGGGAAGCCTGAACCTGCATGTCCATCCAGGTGTGAACCGCAATCAGCTCTGCGCCACGAGCGTCAGCTTCCTTGAAAGCGTACGCGGTGGCCTTCTGGGAAACCTCAGAACCGTCGACACCGACAACAACCGGACCGTACTTGTTCAGCTCGGTGACGTTGTTGTTCTCACGGACAACAACAACCGGGCAGGCAGCGTGGGAAACCACGGAAGCGGAAACAGAACCCATCACCATGCCGGAGAGGCCACCCATGCCGCGGGAACCCATGACAATCATGGTGACGTCCTGGGACATCTCCAGGAGCATATCAATCGGGGAACCCTCTGCGACGGTGTGTCCGATCTTCAGCTCTGGAGCAACCTCGTGCGCAATCGCGCGACCCTCTTCAATCTTCTCGAGGGTTTCAGCCTGCAGATCCTCAAAGAGCTCCTTTGGGGGAACCATGCCTTCTGCATAGAGGAACTGTGGCATCGTGTAGCTGGAGGCAATGCGGAGAGGAATACCACGCTTGAGGGCAGTGTTAGCTGCCCAACGAACAGCGTTCTTGGAGGCTTCCGAACCATCTACGGCAACAACAACAATGTCTTCCTTGGCCATGTTCTTTCCTTTCAGGTGGTTATACCATCAAGTGTAGTACGTATTAACCAATCTCCGCAGTTGTTGCAGCGCCTGCGTTAGCTGGGAAAAGTACGCTGTAAATAAACTCCGCGACCTTGGCAATTACAGCGCCAATGCCGGTGGAGAAGAATTCAATTACCGGTGCAAGAAGAGAGTCAAAATCCATGGAGAACAGACTAGTACATATGCGCAAAGGCTTCAGCCCGTTGCCGATTAAAGATGGGTTGAACCCCACCCGTGCGCGTGTACCGGAAGGCTCTATTTCGGCCTGGGCCTTTCTCGAGCATCTCATTCAGTCCCAACGCTACCGGCACCCTGACGACAACGCGGCGGCGCTCCAAGCACGCTTCGACGCAGGCGAAGTAGTCTTGCGCGATCAAACCGTGCTGAAACCAGAGACACTGCTCACCAAGGACCAGGACGTCTTCTTCTATCGAATTCCTGCACCGGAGGCGCCGGTGCCTTACGACATCCCGATCCTGTTTGAAGACAAGCATCTACTCGTGGTGGACAAGCCACCTTTCATGGCCACGATGCCACGTACCAAGCACATCGTGCAGTCCGCGACGGTTCAGATGCGGCGCATCACGGGCATCGATGACCTGGCGCCCGCGCATCGGCTAGACCGGCTCACGTCAGGCATCCTCGTGTTTACAAAGACCAAAGAAATTCGTGGCGCCTACCAAACACTGTTTGCGGAACGACGAGTCCACAAGACTTACGAGGCTATCGCCCCGCTTTCCGACGTCCCCGTCGGCGCCATGTGGGAGTCACGCATTGAGAAAACCCCGGGTGAGATCCAGGGCAGGCTGGTAGCGGGCGAACCAAACGCTTTCACTGAGGTTGCCGGCGTTAACCCCGTGGATAACGAACCCTACGAAGCTATTCACGGTCCGCAGCCGCCTTTGGCTAAGTACACGCTCAAGCCGAAGACCGGAAAGACGCACCAGCTTCGCCTACATATGTGGGAGGCCGGTGTGCCGATCCTTGGCGACCCCGTCTACCCGGTTACCTTCCCCGCCGACGCCGAAGACATGCGCGTACCAATGCATCTCACCGCGACACGCATCGAGTTCATCGATCCTCTGACTGGAAAACCAAGGGAATTCGTTTCGAATTTACCTTTAGTAGCCCATCATTTCCTCCACCCATAAATGTTGTAATTCGTACGTCGATCCCAGCGACAAAATAAGCAGAGGAAATGATGCAAACCGAACACGGCTATTGATACGCCCAAACACAGAAACAAGCAATAAACACCCAGTTGCCCAAGATTAATTTCCCAAAATAACGAGAAAATCAGACCATCACCGGAGACGTTGGCCTCACCTAAAGTCGCAAACAACGACTTCTAGGCGACAAACGCTTGGCCCTAATCGCACGCAGCGGGATAGATCACGACGCAAATAGGCTCGCCTAGCTCGCCTACCGGACCAAATCGAAGGCGCCCCCATGCACCAACGCGCGATAGGAATATCAACAAAACAAGCCCCGCCGATCTGAGGCCTAACCCCACGCAGCTCCCAAAGACTCGACCACGACGCTACAACAGAAAGCGGAAACCACTAGTCGAGTTCCCGCTCCCAGGCATTAAAACCTATCGGATCGACAAAATGCCCCGCCCAAGGCTACGGGCGACCTCAATACAAACACTCCAGCATTCCCTAACGACACCAGACTTGAAACGAAACCACGCCGGGCCAAAGGAGTGATGTGATTTGAAACAGAAGAGACTGAATACGGAGTTATAGAAACCCGGCCCGATCCACCCCTGGAGCCCAAATGGAGAAAAAGACAACCAGCTAGGCCGACCGATATCAGAGAATAAGACAAGGAAACGTATAGCCGACCCGCACAACCAATCGCCTTCCTCCGCGCGCAGTACTCGAATCTGCGCCCAATTATCCATGGAAACCACCTTTCCAATTCTGATTGAATGGGCTACCATTCGACCGCTGCTACTGGGCTACTTTTCAACCGTCATTAACACCTTCTTCAAACCCGCCCCTTCTAAGCGAGTCGTAGGAGAGAAATTTCAAATCTTGCGGTGCATATCGTTTCGAGTGCCGGCACCTGGATCGAACCAGAAGACGTCCAAGAACTGATGCACTGCTCATCGCTAAGGCCGTGGTCAACTACGGCATAACGATCAAAAGAGGGCTGGTCCCTGACGTTGTAGTCAGGGGCCGGCCCTCCAGAAAGACGAAAAGAAGGAGCATTTCCCTTGTGGTGGGTTGTGCTCCTTCTTGTGTATTGAGTTGTTTTTGTTGTTTTATGTCGGCGGTAACTTACTCTCCCACAACCTCCCGGTTGCAGTACCATCAGCGCGGGCAGGCTTAGCTTCCGGGTTCGGAATGGGTCCGGGCGTTTCCCTGTCGCTATTGACCACCGACAAACTTTCGGGGCAGCAGAACTTTTGTGTTCTGGTGTACTCCGGTGTTGTGTCAGATACTGCATAGTGGACGCGAACACGTGTGTATGTTTCTTGTTTGTGCACGGTAGTGTCGTGTGTGTTTGTTTTGGTCTATTAGTACCAGTAGACTCCACACCTCGCGGTGCTTCCATGTCTGGCCTATCAACCCCATAGTCTTTAGGGGACCTCAAATGAAACCTCATCTTAAAACAGGCTTCCCGCTTAGATGCTTTCAGCGGTTATCCCTT
>OKFN01000008.1_pt1 | contig 102000 bp, 94 predicted proteins | sample 1614661 | NCBI WGS metagenome assembly OKFN01 (sample SAMN04436961, study PRJEB24849) | human gut metagenome | biome: human gut; feature: NICU; material: stool | host: Homo sapiens | place: USA: Saint Louis, MO | collected 2012-10-09 | reverse complement strand
GAAACCCGGTACCAACTACGCGGATTACCGGTACCAACTACGACGAACCGGCAGTATCAGGAACTTTACAGAGGTAGGCTGCCCTCCTGGAGCATCTCAGCATCCGCTTGACAGCACCTCGTATATGTCACGGAACCAGACACCGTACGGGGTACAAATAGACAATCTCGAAACACTTTCCAGGTGGTTAGTGTTTCGAGATTTTTCGTATGGGCTAAATTCTTGCCTGCTGTTTGCTTGCGCCCTAGACGATGAAAACCGTGGCGTTGTTGCCGCCCTTGCAAGTGATCAGCGAGTTTTCGGACACGGTACAGCTCATCTGATAAGTCTTGCCGGTTACTGGGCTAGCAACGTTTAAGGAGCCGGGGATATACCCGCGGAGGTCCTCTGCAGGGCTTGGGGTGGCATTGATAAGCGCACTGGTGGTTTCCTTGGCAAAGTCACAGCTGGTGTTGGGGCCCGCCATGAGGAAGTTGATGTGGTAACCGTCACCCATCATGCACAGCTCGGATGGAGTGCCGTTAACCGTCACTTTCGTTCCTGAAGCGTCTCCCGCCTGTACGCCGAGGGAGTCGATGAGCTTCTGGCGTGCGTCTTGGTCGGTGACGTGGTTGTTGGCGTTTCCCGGGCCATTACCTTGCGGGGTTGCCTGTTGTGCCACGGTTTGTGGCGCGTTAGGGTCCAGCGTGGGCTGCGGGGCGTCGGGGACAGAAGCGCCGTTGGTTTGCTGAAGAGCCTTTAACTCTTCAAAGCTTTTGTTGAAGCTTGGCTCAGCCGGGGAGGGTTGATCGCTCGGGGCGGGGCTGCAGGCCGCAGCAAAGCCGCCGACGAGTGCGATGGTGGCCAGCGTTAGCGGAAGGCGTCGTGAAGCAAACATGCCCTAAGCCTAACGCGGATCGTGTGGCGTATGTTCGAAAAGATTAAAACCGTCACCTCTAAGAAAGAGGTGACGGTTGAGGTAACGGGTATAGCTCGCTACCGATTAGTGGTCATCCCAGTGACCTTCGTGGGCGGCGTGGCGGTGGCCATCGTGCAGGTAGTCAACATGATCGCCGTGAGGGATGGCAACGTGGCCGCAGCCCTCGCCATGCTGGTGATCGTGGTCAGCGTGCTCATGGTGCTCGGTGGTCTCGCACTCGTCCCAGTGGCCCTCGTGCTCACGGTGGATGTGGCCCTCGTGGAGGTAGTCGGTGTGATCCTTGTGAGGGAAAGCAACGTGGCCGCAGCCTGCGCCGTGGACGTGGGTGTGCTCTTCGTGGATGGTGTGGGTGCTCATGGAAAGCTCCTTCAGGTTGGTGCGGTTTGCCCGCGTTTTCAGTACGTTTTCATTTAACAACATTTTCATTCCAATTTCAATAAACCGCGCTAACTTTTTCAAAATATTTTCAATTTCACTCCTTGTCGGTGAAACTCTGCGCCTTTCCTGGTCTTTCCCTGGCTTCGAATGGGTGAGCCGGGAAGGGGGGAGCAAGAGGTAGCGCGTGTAGGTATAGGAAAAAATTGGTGAAAGCGCTATGTTATGGAAGTAACTGAAGTGAAAGGGGAGAAGATGCGAGGCTTAAAGAACGGCCTGGTCGCAGCTGCTGCGGCCTTCATTGCAGTAGCGGGAGGCCAGGCCATTGCGCAAGCTGCGCCGGGTGTATCCGTGACGCAGGGGCAGGTTGTGATGACGGCTGAGGGGGCCAGCTGCACCGTGGGCTATGTTGAGGGTGACCGTGCCTGGACGGCTGCGCACTGCGGCCTGTCAGGGCAGCAGGTTTATAACCAGTTTGGCCAACACGTAGGAACGTTGCGTTGGTTTAAGCCATCGGGCGCTGCAGAACATGACTTGGCGTATATCCAATTTGCGGCTGGAACGTATAGTGGGGGCAACCCAAAGACGGGTGACGGTATTCGCCCGGTTCCTGCACCAGGTACTGATGTTTGCATTAATGGGCGTCTGAGCGGAAACGACTGTGCGCAGGCTATTAATGGTCCGCGTGACTTCGATGGCATGAACTATGCCAACAACATCCCGAAGGTAAATGGTGACAGTGGCTCGGGCGTGTACGTCCCGGGACAACCAGGCGTTGTCGGAATCTACCAAGGTGGCACCGTTGTCTCACGTAATGGACAAACGGCCTTCTTTAGCAACTACGCGCGCATGCCTTACGCGAACGAGCTCGCCGCACTTCCGCATAAGGGCTTTGTTGCCCGCCGTCCTGATATTGCCACTCCACGCAATATTGTCGAGGTTCCTGGCGTCGAGTTACGCAAGGTAGGCGACCAGGTGGAAGGCCTTGCCACCACGAGCAGTGAAGGCTTTGGATTCGATCCCATCCGTGGCATTGCAAACAACTACGGCATTATCATCTAGTCACTAGTCACTAGTGACTGTGGCTTGAGAGGGGCGAAACCATGTGGCAAAACACTGGGTCTGAAGTTCTCACGCCGCGTATTTTGCGTGCGCTAGACGTCGCTGCGCGGGCACGACGGACACTATCGCAAGGGGAGCGATACCCCATACGTTTCGCATCTATTTGGCGTGATGCACCTCGCTGCAGCGCAGGGGCTGGCGGACGATATCCGTGAAGACGTCCTCATTGCTTGTTTGCTCCACGACACGTTGGAGGATGTCCCTGAGCGCTATTCGGCCCAGCAGATGGAACAGGACTTCGGCCCGCACGTACTGAATATCGTCCGGGGAGTAACTAAGGATGACTCCTTGGAATCGTGGCGTGAGCGTTCAGACGCATACTTGGCTCACCTGAGGGGTGCCTCCGAGGCGTCGGTCATCGTCAGCGCCTGCGATAAGCTTCACAACCTGAGTTCTATCCTTGCCGACCATGATGCTTATGGCGATAAGCTGTGGGCGCGGTTCAATAGCGGTAAATCAGACCAACAGTGGTGGTATGGGGCCGTCTTTTCCGTTGTAGAACAGCGATGCCCGCAACTGCCGCTGCTCGGTGAGTATCGGCAGAAGCTAGAAAAGCTGCGGGCTCTGTAGCTTAGAACTCAGTAGTGGGCTGAACTCAGTGTTGAGCTGAACTCATAATGCGCGGAGCCGTTTAGAGGCGTGCGGTGAGCTGTGTCGCGGCGTCGGCAAGCAGCGGAGCGTACTTCTGTGCCGGGGAGGGGCGGAAGCGCTCGGCGGAGCCTGAGACCGAAATAACCGCCACGAGGTTGCCGGCCGAGTCGAATACTGGGGCGGAGATCGAGGCAAGACCCGCCTCGCGTTCTTCGATCGACTCGGAATAGCCATTCTCGCGGGCCAGAGCGACGTCTTCATCGCTAAAGGTGGCCCCAGTAGTGTCGATGTTGTCGAATGCCGCGAAAATGCGGGCGGCTGAACCGGAAGTAAGCGGTAGCTGGCGGCCCACCGGTACCACGTTGTGCAAGCCGGACTCGGGCTCGCGAGTAGCAATGCAAGTGCGAGAATTGCCCGAGAGCTGATAAAGCTGGACGGATTCACCAGTCTCAGCGAGCAGGCGTTCCATGATCGGACCGGCTGCTTCGATGATGTGATCCCGGTTGCCGGGAAGTGCTGGACCCGCGCCCCACTTGCCGTCTGGTGTGCGGGTCAGGATTCTGTGAACTTCCAGTGCGGTTGCGAGGCGATGGGCTGTTGCCCGAGGTAGACCGGTGGTCTCACATAGTTCGTTGAGGGTGGACGGACGGTTGGCTGCGGCCATCATGATGGCGACGGCGCGGTCAAGTACCTTAATTCCGGATACTGCGCTATACTCTCCCATACAGTGAAATCTACGTCCCAATTAATGAGATTTCAAGTGGAGTGATTGAAATGACTGAGAAACTGACCCTAGCTGAGAAAGTTTGGCGCGACCACGTCGTGCAGAAGGGCGAGAATGGCGCTCCTGATCTGATTTATATTGACTTCCAGCTCCTCCATGAAGTTACCAGCCCACAGGCCTTCGATGGCCTGCGCCTCGCTGGACGTAAGATGCGCCATCCGGAGTTGCACCTTGCCACCGAGGACCACAATGTCCCGACCATAGGTATCAAGACCGGCAACCTCTTGGAGATTAAAGACGAGATTTCCCGCACCCAGGTCTCTACGCTGCGTCAAAACTGTGAAGAGTTCGGGGTTCGTCTTCACTCCATGGGTGATACGCAGCAGGGCATTGTCCACACCGTGGGACCCCAGCTGGGTATCACCCAACCTGGCATGACCATCGTGTGTGGCGACTCTCATACTTCGACCCACGGTGCTTTTGGCTCCATCGCGATGGGCATTGGTACCTCCGAGGTTGAGCACGTTATGGCTACCCAGACCTTGTCGCTGAAGCCCTTTAAGACCATGGCAATCGAAGTTAGCGGCGAGCTGGCAGAGGGCGTTTCTGCCAAGGATCTGATTCTGGCGATCATCGCGAAGATCGGTACCGGTGGCGGCCAGGGCCACATTATCGAGTACCGCGGCGAGGCTATCCGCAAGATGTCTATGGAAGCCCGCATGACCATTTGCAATATGTCCATCGAGGCTGGTGCACGTGCTGGCATGGTCGCGCCGGATGAGACCACCTTTGAGTACGTCAAGGGCCGTGAATTCGCGCCGAAGGGTGAGGACTGGGATGCAGCGATCGAGTACTGGAAGACTCTGCCAACCGACGAGGGCGCGCAGTTCGACACCGTGATCGAGATTGACGGTTCTGCACTGACCCCGTTCGTCACCTGGGGCACCAACCCAGGCCAAGGCCTCCCGCTGGGCGAGAGCGTGCCGGACCCCGAGTCTTTTGGGGATGAGAACTTGAAGGCCGCTACTGTGAAGGCTCTCGCCTACATGGACCTGCAGCCAGGCACCCCACTGCGTGACATCAAGATCGACACCGTGTTCCTGGGCTCGTGTACCAACGCGCGTATCGAGGATCTGCGTGCCGCTGCGGAGGTGGTGAAGGGCCGTACCATCGCGCCGAGCACCCGTATGATGGTGGTTCCTTCCTCTGCTGTAGTCAAGGTCCAGGCAGAAGAAGAAGGCCTGGACAAGATTTTCACCGACTTCGGTGCTGAGTGGCGCACCGCAGGTTGCTCGATGTGCCTGGGTATGAACCCGGATCAGCTCAAGCCTGGGGAGCGCTCGGCATCTACCTCGAACCGCAACTTTGAGGGCCGCCAAGGCCCAGGCGGGCGCACACACTTGGTCTCGCCGGCGGTTGCCGCAGCAACTGCCGTGACCGGTCACCTCGCGTCCCCGGCTGACCTTTAACTCACCGACCCATAGCCATATCTGCAGATAACTAGGAGACTACGACAATGGAAAAGTTCGTAACCCATACCGGTGTTGGTGTCCCACTTCGCGCATCCAACGTCGATACTGACCAAATCATCCCGGCGCGCTACTTGAAGTCGGTCAAGCGCACAGGCTTTGCCGACGGCCTGTTTTCTAACTGGCGTTCCGACGAGAACTTCGTCCTCAACCAGGAGCCGTTCAACCATGGTTCGGTGCTCTTCGCCGGCCGCGACTTTGGTACTGGTTCCTCGCGCGAGCATGCCGTGTGGGCGTTGAGCGAGTTCGGTTTCAAGGCGGTATTCTCGTCGCGCTTCGCCGATATTTTCCGCGGCAATTCTGGCAAAGCCGGTTTGCTAACTGGACTTATGGAACAAGAGGATATCGAGCTTATCTGGAAGCAGCTCGAGCAAGGCGAAACCGAAGTAACGGTGGATCTGGAGGCTCGCACTGTCACGGTCGGCGGCAACTCTTACTCTTTCGATATCGATGACTACACCCGTTGGCGCCTGATGGAGGGCCTCGATGACATTGGGTTGACCCTGCGCAGCGAAGACGCCATCGAGACATTCGAGGCACAGCGTGCTGCCTTTAAGCCCGCTGTATCTTAAGGCATTTTTAGCGCTCGTATCAGCGTTTAGAAATGCCCTATTTGCCCTAATCCGCAGACACATGCGGAGATGAAGGTGAGTGGGACTGCTTATGTTTTGCCCCCGTTGCGTGAACAATTGGTAACGGGTGCCGCGCATGGCTGTTAGCGAATTGCCAGCGATAATATTGTTGCCTACATGAGTAATAATTCTGGTAATAATAATGACTTTGGTGCCGGTCAAGGTTCAAACTATGGTCAGCAGGGCGGCGACGCCTACGGTGGTGGCTCTTACGGTGGGCCCACCGGCCCGGCAAATCCCTTCTCGCAGGGCAATACCGGCGCCCCGGCCAGCAGCCTTTTAGTGGCAGCAATCAGCAGCCCTCCGGGGCTTATTCGCAGCAGCCTATGCAGCCGCAACAGGGACAATACATGCAGTCGCAGGCAGGTTATGCGGGCTATGGAAACGGGTCCTATCAGAACGCGCCACGCGAGCTCGATGCTATGGACGTTATCGGACAAGGTTTCAAGGGCTTCTTCCGCAATTGGGCTCCGTGGACTGGCGCGATTACCGTTCACTTCATTATTCTCGTCGTAGTCATGTTCGTCCCTATGCTTATTGGTGGCGCACTCGCAGCAGGATCGGCGTCAACGAGCAGTAGCTATGACTATTATGGCGACAGCTCTTACGATAGCGCCAGCACGGGAATGGGCGCGGCCGCAGTGCTGTCAATAGTCGTGGGAGTCGTGATTGGCTTGGTCTACAGCTGTTGGATGATCGGCAATATCCAGTGTGCCGCGTCCAAGGAAGCTGATGGGCAACGAGCCACCTTCGGAGACTTCTTCAAGTCCAAGAATGCATTCGCCGTTGCAGGACATTCACTGGTCGCTGCTCTAGTGGTTAGTGCTGCTTCCCTTTTGTTTGTTATCCCCGGCATTATTGCAGCGTTCTTGCTCTACTTTGTGCCCTATATCAAGGCAGATAACCCACAGATGAGCATAGGGGAGACTTTCCGCGCATCTTATGAATTGACCAAAAACAACATTGGCCAGAGCCTTTTGTGCATCGTGATCTGCGGATTGCTCGTCGGCATCTTGTTCTACATTCCGGCCGTAGGTTTTGGTTTTGCCTACGGCGTGCAATCGATGGTGCTGCTGCTGTTCTACCGCTACGCAGCGGGTAAGCCCGCTGTGCGTTGGACCTAAGTTAAGGCCAAAAGGCGCATAAGCTGCTTTGCAGTCTGTTCTAAAATAGCTAATCCCCAGTCCTTTCGCCGCACTCTAGAAGTAGCGACAGGTCTGGGGTTTTTTCTACGGTCGTCCCTATTGCTTTTAACGCACAGGAAGGGAGCTGGCGAGGTAGTCAGCGCCGGTGAGCTCGCCTTCGTTGAAGGAAAGGACCCACACCGAGCCCTTCTTAAACTTGAGGTCTTCAAAATCTACCTTAAGGAACTTTGGATCGAGGTCCTTGAGGATGCCCGGGATAGTTTCGCCCTGGCTGACAATGACGGGGATGCCGCCGCGTGAGACAACGCGCTGGAATGCGGCCTTCGCGGCAGTGGGATTGCTTAGCCACACTTCGTCACCGAAGTCCTTGTTTACTGCAATGTCCAAGCCAAGTTCATCCGCCAAGGGTGCTGCGGTTTGTTGGCAGCGTTGCGGTGCTGCCGAATAAATAGCGGTGGGATGGAATGGCGCCAGCATGGGAACGAGCATTTCTGCTTGGCGACGCCCCTTCTTGTCCAACGGACGCAGGTTGTCGTCGCCAGCCCAGTTGCGGCGCTCATGCGCGTGGGCATGGCGGACGTAGAGCACGCGTGTGGTGGGGGCCAGGAGGAGGCGTTTCTTAGCCTTTTCCAGCACATCGGTATCAACGGCGTAGGTCAATAGCTCGCTGGCCTCATCGATGGGCATCCAGCGCAGTTCATCGGTTTCGCTGTTGTCTGTGAAGTCACCGCTGAGTACCTTGGCGAGCCAGTAGTAGACCACCTTGGTGCGCCCCTGCACTGGGTATGTCACCTTGCCGATGAGCTTGCCTAGCTTGACGTCGTAACCGGTTTCCTCACGGAGTTCGCGCGCGGCGGTAGTAGGAAGCGATTCGCCCGGATCGACTTTGCCCTTGGGCAGGGACCAGTCGTCATAACGGGGGCGGTGAATAATGGCTACCTCTGGGTCATGAGGGTTTCCGCGCCACAGCACAGCGCCAGCTGCCAAGGTGGTGCGCTTGAATTCCTTGGCTGGGTTGGTGGGAATTTCCTGGTGTCGGCCGGAGATGAATACCTCAGACTTTACGTCCTTGTCGGTCTCGTGCATGTTCTTTGCCTTCGGCATTGTGCTCCTTTAATGATTATGGCGCGCAGATTAACTCTTCTATTTTCCACTTTCTGGGCGAGCTTTGCACCCGCACGCGCCGCGGCGAAGTTTGTCCACCCCTATGTGGAAGTAGCGAGCGCCGAACCGGTCCTAGTCCAAGCTTCCCGTGCGTTAGTCTAGGTGCAGAAAATAGTCCATGAATAAGTCTGGGGATTAGAGGTAGGGCAATGCATAACGTTGCGGTGATGGGTGCCGGTTCTTGGGGTACGACCTTGGCAAAGGTGTTTGCTGACGCAGGCAATGAAGTTCGTCTGTGGGCTCGGCGCCCAGCACTGGCGCAAGCAATCAACCAGACCCACGTCAACGCCGATTATCTGCCGGGCTTGGCGCTGCCAGAAAGCCTTTACGCGACGTCGGATGCTACAGAGGCACTGGCTAACGCAGACATCGTGATCTTTGGCGTGCCATCCCAGACGCTGCGCTCCAACCTAGAGAAGTGGACTCCGCTCCTGCCAGCTGACTCCACCCTGGTATCGATCTCCAAGGGCGTGGAGTCTGCGACGCTCAAGCGCATGAGCGAGGTCATTGCAGACGCAACCGGAGTAGAGGCGTCGCGTATTGCTGTGCTCTCGGGTCCAAACTTGGCCAAGGAGATCGCTGGGGAACAACCGGCGGCCACAGTTATCGCGTGCACCGATGAGGAACGCGCAAAGCTGGTGCAGCATGCAGCGGCGGCCCCGTACCTACGTCCGTATACCAATACGGACGTCATTGGCGCGGAAATCGGTGGCGCTTGCAAGAACGTCATCGCCCTGGCCTGCGGTATGGCCTCTGGACGAGGCTTAGGCAACAACACGCTTGCCACCATTATCACCCGTGGATTGGCAGAGATCACCCGGCTTGGTGTGGCGCTTGGTGCGGATCCTTTCACCTTTTCCGGCCTCGCGGGCATGGGCGACTTGGTGGCAACCTGCAGCTCGACGTTGTCTCGCAACCGCACCTTCGGTTACCGCCTAGGCCAAGGCGGAACGCTGGAAGAAGCCAAGGCTGCCACAAATGGGCAAGTCGCAGAGGGCGTCATCTCCTCGGATTCTATCTTCCGCCTCGCCCAACAGGTTGGGGTGGAGATGCCAATTACTCAGGCGGTGTTCGGCGTGTGCCACCGCGGAGTGAGCGTAGAAGACATGATTGTTGCGTTGATGGGGCGTACTAAAAAATCGGAGTAGCCGGCGGGGTAAAGTTTGACTCCATGAGCGAAAAGATCCGTGTAGCCGTAGTTTATGGCGGCCGTAGTTCCGAGCATTCAGTTTCCTGCATTTCTGCAGGAGCGATTATGAAGCATCTGGATCCCGCCAAGTACACGGTGGTGCCGATTGGCATCACCAAGGATGGCCAATGGACGCCAGGCACCATGGAAGGCCTAGAGATTGTTGACGGCGTGTTGCCAGAGGTCACTATGGGTGACGAGTTGGCGCTCTCCCTCAATCCTGAAACCAAAGGCCGTTTCCACAACGTGACCCAGCACAGCCACTTCGCGGAAGTCGACGTTATTATCCCCGTGCTGCATGGTCCTTATGGCGAGGATGGAACCGTCCAGGGTCTATTCGAGCTTTCCGACATCCCTTACGTTGGCGCCGGGGTCCTTGCCTCCTCCGCTGGCATGGATAAAGAGTTCACCAAGAAGCTGCTCACTGCCGAGGGACTGCCAGTTGCGCCCGAGGTGATTCTCAAAGGCCGCACCGAGCTGAGCGCTGATGAGAAGGCGCAGCTGGGGCTGCCTGTGTTCGTAAAGCCGGCACGCGGCGGATCGTCGATCGGTGTTTCCAAGGTCACCGATTGGGCAGAGTTCTCGCGCGCCGTCGAGGTGGCATTCGAAAGCGACAACAAAGTGTTGGTAGAGCCGGAAATCGTGGGCGCTGAGGTGGAAATCGGTGTGCTCGAATATGCGGATGGTTCGGTGATCGCCTCTGTGCCTGCCCAGCTCAACGGCATTGAAGAAGCAGAGGAAGGCTTCTACGACTTTGATGCTAAGTACATTGATGAAGGAGTGAGCGCACAAATTCCGGCGCCTCTTGACCCGGATCTGATCCAGACCTTGCGCGAAACTGCGGTCTCGGCCTTCCGCGCGCTCGGCTGCGAGGGGCTCAGCCGCGTTGATTTCTTCGTCACTAAGGATGCTTTCTACATTAACGAGATCAACACGTTTCCGGGATTCACGCCGATCTCCATGTACCCACAGGTTCTTGCAGCAACAGGCGTGGACTACGCCGCGCTTCTCGACGCCCTCATCGAAGGCGCGATGGCTCGCGCATAACGCGGCGCCCAGCCTCCAGCTACTGGCTTGGGGTGGCTTTAACGAGGGCGTCGCTAAGCCGCACCAGAGCGGAGTTAGCGGCGTCCTGCGGTGCGAACAGCGCTAAGTCATTCGCACGGCCGAGTGCGAATCGAGTGCCGCCAGTGGTGCCCTCAGCCAAGGTGGTGTCCTCAAACCAGGGGACGTTATTGACCTGCTGCAGCTGCGCGCCAGCAGCATAGTTCTCGGGGGGTGCTACGCCACACCGCACCACAATGTCCTCGCGGCCTTTAGCGCTCCAGACGTAGGTGTTCTTTTCTTTGATATCGGTGCGGCGGGTGTACTCATCGGCTGCCTCCGCTGGAAGTGCTTTTTCTAGGGCTTTGCACATGTCAGCGGGTCCGGATTTGAGCTGGGAAAGCGGTGCCTGACGAGGCTCGTGCTTGGCTTTAGGAAGCTTTGCGAGTGCTTCTCCAAGACCTTCTGGACGTTCGTCATTAAACGTGGTTACTGCAACAACCGGAGTGCGTTCAGTGTTGTACCACGTGGTGAGGTTCGATCCAGGGGTCATGTCTTTTACCTGCAGCCATTGATCGCCATCAACATCCTCGGTTTGGGAGTAGGTGGTGTATTGATAGGGCAGACTTGCTCCGCAGCGCAGGCTCACCGATTCAGAAGATAGTTTGGCCCATGCGACGGCCCCTGGTGGGACTGGCTCGGCGATTTCAGCCCGGGGCTGGCCCATCAATTCTTCAGGGGCAGCTGCAACAACTGCCTGGCACTCGGGGGAGTCTGCGTCTTCTGATTGAATAGGGGAAAGCGCAATTGGCGCTTTGGCTGTGTTCTCAAAGTAGAACTTGGCACCAAAAATAACCGCGAACACCATCGCTATGGAGAGTCCAAGTGAGATGAGAACGGCGGTGCTGTTAAATTGGTTGCTCATAAGCGTTTATCCTAACGCGTCGTAGAAGTACAAACTCAAACCCCATGAGAAAGGCAATCGTGCATTTGTCTCACACTCTCGGGCAAGCAGGGGAACACTATGTCATCGGTGAGATCATCGCAGCGGCGCCGAGTGCCCTCAATGGCGACGACGCGGCAGTGATGTATCCCGCCACACCGAATTCCCGGACCGTGGCATCGACCGACATGATGGTCGAAGGGCGGCATTTCCGGCGCGATTGGTCAACTCCCAACGAGATTGGTCAAAAAGCCATTCTGCGCAACTTTGCGGATGTTGAAGCAATGGGTGCGCGCCCCACGGCGGCCCTACTAGCTATTGCAGCGCCTGCGGATACTCCAGTTAACTTCGTGCGAGGGATAGCCGAGGGAATCGGTCTGCGCTGTGCTTTTTATAACGCTGAGCTGGTGGGTGGCGACCTAACGCGTTCCAAGGAACTAGTCATTACAGTGACTGCAATCGGTTCCTTGGGCGGCAGCCAAGAGCCCTTGGTCTTGTCAGGAGCGCGGCCGGGTCAAAAGGTGGTCAGCCACGGCAAGATTGGCTATTCGGCTGCGGGGCTTGCGTTGCTCCAGGAGTTTGGCAGAGATTTACCGCCCGAACACGAAGAGCTGTGGCCGCTTATCGACGCCCACTGCAATCCTTGGCTAAAGCCGGGCCGCGGCGTGATTGCGCGGGCAACCGGTGCAACCGCCATGACTGATAACTCGGATGGCTTGGCGCCCGATATCGGCACGATGGCGAAGCAGTCGAATGTCCACATTGACCTGAACTCCCACGCTATTGCGCCGGACTCTTTGTTGGTGACGGCCGGAGCAGTTCTCGGTATAGACCCGTGGGAATGGGTCCTGACCGGTGGGGAAGACCACACTCTTGTGGCCACGACGCAGAAGGACGCTCCTTCGGGCTTCCGCGTTATCGGAACGGTCAACCGTGGTACCGGGCTCACCATCGACGGGAATAAGCCTCGTTATGCCTCAGGCTGGCAAAGTCTCTAGCACGGTCACGCGTGAAGAGAGGGGATAGGACATTAAAGCATTACACAGTCAGCTCTTCGATACCTCGGTTATCGATGAGTCATGGTTGCCCGTCTTAGAACCCGCGCTTGAGCGCTACCTGCCAGGCATTGAAGAAGCATTGGCTGGCCAGGAGTTCTTGCCTGCGCCTCCTTACGTGTTTGCTGCTTTTAGCCTGCCGCTGCCGCAGGTGAAGGTTCTCATCGTGGGGCAGGACCCTTACCCCACGCCAGGGCATGCGATGGGGAGGGCATTCTCAACGGCTCCCGGTGTTCCCGCGCCTCGTTCGCTGCGTAACATTTATGCCGAGTTGGAGGCCGATCTGGGCATCGCGCCTAAGGCCGATGGGGACCTGAGCGCGTGGCAGGAGCAAGGGGTTCTGATGCTCAACCGCGTTCTCACCGTTGCGCCAGGTGATGCTGGTTCGCACCGGAATTTGGGGTGGCAGCACATCACGGAGGCTGCGATTAAAGCCCTGAATAAACAGCCAATGGTGGCGATCTTATGGGGTAAGGATGCCCAGGCGTGCGGCGCATTTTTACCCGACGTTCCGAGAATCGAGTCGCCGCACCCGTCGCCACTTTCTGCGCGTCGAGGATTCTTTGGCTCTAGGCCCTTTTCCCGCACCAATGCGTATTTAAGTGACCAAGGCGCGCGGAGTGTCGACTGGCACTTGTAAACTAATCGGCATGTCTTTCCCGAGTTCGTTAGATGCCCGCGGTCTCCACAATTGGGCGATCCGCACCGTCGGCGAGCTTTCCCATCGAAGAGCTGAGATCAATGCGCTTAACGTGTTTCCGGTCCCGGACTCCGATACCGGCTCAAACATGGCGCACACCATGGAGGCCGCTCTCGCAGAGGTGGAAAAGGGCGGCGACGTAGCCGAGGCTTTGGCTATCGGCTCGGTGCGTGGTGCACGCGGCAACTCCGGCATGGTGCTCTCGCAGGTGCTCCGTGGCGTTGCCGACTCAACCGTGGACTCCCGGGTGGATGGCCAAACACTGGCAGAGGCGTTGAGCCTGGCAGTTCGACTCGTTGAGAGAGCGATTGCGCGCCCAGTCGAAGGAACGGTCATCTCGGTGCTTCGTGCAGCAGCAGCTGCAGCGGAGGAATCCGCCCAGCGCCCTGGTGTTCAGCTCCATGAAATCTTGGTTGATACCATCACCGCTGCGCGCGAAGCGCTAGAGAAAACACCCACCCAGCTGGCGGTCCTCCGCGAGGCTGGAGTGGTCGATGCAGGAGGAACTGGATTCGTCATCCTGCTCGAGACACTCTTGGCCGAGATCGAGGGCGGTGCCGTTCGCGATGCTGAGGCTATTGAAGAGGTAGAGGCTGAGCTCGAGGTGGTCTTCTTCTTCGAAGGTGATTTGGTTGCGCTCGAGCAGATCTTGGCGCCGCACGGCAACAGCTTGGTCGTAGCGCGCGCAACCGAAGACGCTGGCGCCGTTCACATTCACACCCGCGAGGCGGGCCCTGTCATTGAGATGGCTTTCGCAGCTGGAGCAGTAAGCAGCCTGCGCCTCGAGGTTCTTCCTGAAGCACAAGCACAAGCGGAAGCTGAAGCGGAAACGCGCACCATCTTCGCCGTTGCGCCAGCTGGTCCTGTAGCCGCGCTATTCGAGACCGTTGGTGCCCGGATTGTGCGCCCTGATGAGATCGTGGAGACCTCGGCGGCGCAGGACATCTATCTGCCCAACGGCTACGGTGGTGACGCCGGCGATGCCCGCGTTGTGCCCACCGCCTCCCTGGTGGCCGGACTCGCTGCGATTTCGGTCTACGAGCCAGATAACCCGGATACCGACTCCATGGTGTCAGTCATGCGCGACGCCGCGCGTTCCATGCGGGTAGATAGCCCAGATGAAGAGTCAGTGGAGGCAATCATCGCCAAGAGCCGGGAGATGCTCGCCGGGGGCGGGGAACAAGTAACTATCCTGTCTGGTGTTGAGCTCAGCGACGCTGAGTTGAGCGATGAGCTCGACGTAGAAGTCGTTGCGATTCACGTAGTCGGAATCACTACTGAAATTGGGGTGGAGTAGGCATGTTGGGCTGGCAAGATGATCGGCTATTAAAGGACGTCTTGCCTGCGAAGGATGCCGCCAAAATCAAAAAGGCCTTTGGGTACACCACCTGCGGGCAGCTGCTTAGCCATTATCCGCGCGACTACATCCGCCACAACAAGGAAGTAGGCCTAGGCGGCGCCAATGAGGGCGACTACGTCACCGTCACCGGCCAAGTATTGCGCCTCCAGCAGCGCAACACGGGCAAGGCTTTCCTGCTGACCTTGTCGATGGACAACGGCATCACCGCCACCTTTTTCAACGCCCATTACCTGACGCGAGTTTTGCGCCAGGGCATGCGCTTGATGCTCAGCGGCAAGCTCAAGTTCTTCCGCGGTCAGCCACAGCTTCAGCATCCTGACTTTGTCATCATCGATGCTGGCGGGCAGAGCGATGTGCTTTACGACGTCGACGATTCAGCAAGTGGCCCCAAGCTCAAGGCCACGGGCTCGCTGCGCAACCTCTCGCAGTTTGGCCAACTCGAGCAGCTGCTCGAGCAGGAGTGGATTCCTGTGTATCCGGCCAGCGGTAAGGTCACCTCGTGGTACATCATGGGCGCCATTCACATGGTCTTGGCAAATACGCCGCCGATTCCTGAACCATTGGACTATCGCATGATGGTGAGCCTGGATCAGGCTGTGCGCGAGATTCATCAGCCCACGGCCGCTGGCCCTGAACGCGCTATCCAGCGGCTGAAGTACAACGAGGCGCTGTCCATCGGTATTGTTATGGCACTGCGGCAGCGCGATAGCCAGGCGCGCACTGCGGTGGCCATGCCCGCCATTCTGGAGGGATATCGTGACGAGTTGCTGGCTAACCTGCCTTTCGAGCTCACAGCAGGCCAACGCCAGGTCATCGGCGAGATCGACGCGGATCTCTCCGGCACGCTGCCAATGATGCGCCTGCTACAAGGCGAGGTCGGCTCGGGCAAGACCATGGTTGCAACCTGCGCGATGCTCCAAGCCGTTGATGCCGGCAAACAGGCAGCACTTCTTGCCCCGACGGAGGTCCTCGCGGCGCAACACGCGGCGTCGATTAGCGCCAGCGTCCCTGCTGGAGTAACCGTTACCTTGTTGACCGGTTCTATGCGTACAGCACAAAAGCGCCAAGCGTTATTGGACATTGTCTCGGGTGAGGCCGACATCGTTATCGGCACACACGCGATAATCCAGGACACCGTCGAGTTCTTTGACTTAGGCCTTGTGGTGGTCGACGAGCAACACCGCTTCGGAGTCGAGCAGCGCGACAGCCTGCGCAATAAAACCAGGGAGGGAATTAGCCCACACCTATTGGTGATGACGGCGACGCCGATTCCGCGCACGATTGCCATGACCGTGTTCGGCGATCTTGCGGTCTCTACGCTCAAGGAGCTGCCGGGTGGGCGCAAACCTAGTCAATCGAATGTGGTTCCCGAATGGGCCCCCGCCTGGGTGCAGCGCGCCTTGGCTCGCATCCGCGAGGAGGTTGCGGCCGGCCATCAGGCCTATATCGTGTGCCCCCGTATCGAAGGCGAGGGTGGGGTTCTCGAGGTAGCAGAACAACTGGAAAGTGGGCCGCTGCAGGGGCTAACCGTGGACATACTGCACGGCAGGATGGCCGACAAAGAAGAAGTCATGAATCGCTTTAGCCGAGGCGAGACTGATGTGCTGGTCTCCACGACTGTGATTGAGGTGGGCGTGGACGTACCCAATGCCACGGTGATGCTCATCCGCGAGTCAGAGCACTTTGGTGTATCCCAGCTCCACCAGCTGCGCGGACGTGTGGGTCGGGGAGGCAACGCTTCCATTTGTTTGTTTCACACCACGGCTGCGGAAAACACTCCGACCTTTAAACGCATCATGCAGATCGCGGACACCACCTCCGGCTTCGAGCTCGCTGAGTTGGACTTAAGGCAACGACACGAGGGTGACATCTTGGGCACAGTGCAGTCGGGTACGCAACGTTCCCTTAAGCTATTGGACTTGGCTCAGGATCGGGACATCGTCGAGCGCACACATGATGATGCTTTCGCTTTAGTGCAGCGCAATCCGCAACTGGCGCATGAGCTCACTAAAAATCTGAGCCAAAGTGAGCAGGAATATTTGGAGAAGAATTAGTTTTCCCGGCGGATAGTGCAGCCGGTTGAATGATGCCCCGCTTTAGGCGCTAACCTAGAAGCCATGATTATTTGCGCCCCCTTCGCCGGCACCGTGCGCTATCACGTACGCGTGGGCGAGCACGTCGCGGCAGGACAAGTGATAGCGACGGTGGAGGCGACCAAGCTCGAAGCGCCTGTTGTGGTGCCGGGGCCAGGTATCGTCGCCGAGTTGTCCCAGGAAGACTATGCCAGTGTTTATGGCGGGGATGTGCTCGCAAATATTGGGGAGGAACGATGACCAGAATCATTGCAGGCGAGGCGCGTGGGCGCAGCATAAAGGTGCCCGAGTCCGGCACTCGACCGACCTCCGACCGTGCACGCGAAGGACTGTTTTCTTCGCTCAACGTGCGGTGGGGTTTTGCCGATAGTCGCGTTCTAGATCTGTTTGCAGGCTCGGGTGCACTGGGCTTGGAAGCCGCGAGCCGTGGGGCAGAGGAGGTCGTGCTCGTTGAATCGAGTCCGGCGGCCGTAAAGGTCATCCAGCACAACATGGGCGTCGTCAAGCACCCGCGGGTGACTGTCCGCGCGATGAAAGCCTCGACGTACCTGGCATCCGCTCCGCGCAAATACTTCGACATGGTACTCGCGGATCCTCCGTACGCTTTTGACGACGTCGATGGCTTGCTTGCGGCGATTGAGCCAGTGCTTGACGACGCCGCGATAGTGGTCATCGAGCGTCACGTTGATAGCCCCGAACCCGTTTGGCCGAAGGGCTTTGAGCCGACCGGACAGAAACTGAAAAAGCGTACGTTTGGCATCGCCCGCTTTGACATGGCTATTTATCATCGAGCACTCGAGACTGAGCCGAACGGCAATGCCAGCGAGGAAGAGGAATAGAAGTTGACCACTAAAGCGGTATGCCCGGGTTCATTCGACCCGATCACCTTGGGCCACGTAGACATCATCAACCGTGCGTCTGCGATGTTCGATGAGGTGACGGTTCTGGTGACCGCCAATCCGGACAAGCCTTCAGGCCTGTTTAGCGTTGAGGAACGCGTGGATTTCATCCGCGAGACCTTCGATTCCCACATCAAGGTCGACTGGTGGTCGGGGCTGCTGGTGGACTACACCACTGAGCATGGCATCGACACCCTGGTTAAGGGCCTGCGTTCCTCGCTCGACTACGAGTACGAGCTGCCGATGGCGCAGATGAACCGCCGGCTTTCTGGGATCGATACGATTTTTCTGCTAACCGACGAGAAGTACGGTTACATCAGCTCCTCGTTGTGCAAACAGGTGGCGAAGTTTGGCGGTGACGTGACGGGTATGTTCCCTGAACACGTAGGACGAGCCGTGGTGGAGAAGTACGCACAATGATGTGGATTCCATTAGCGATCCTGGCGACGGTAGCGCTTGGGTCGTGCCTCCAGCGCGTCTCAGGCATGGGTCTGGGTCTTGTTGGTGGACCGATCCTAACTCTGCTGTTGGGACCAGTCCAAGGAATCATGGTGATCAACGTTTTGGCGGTGGTCAATGCGCTGCTCACCACGTATTCGATGCGCGCGAACGTAGACTGGAAGAAGTTCCTGAGTATCGCACCGGTAATGGTTCTGGGCGCAATACCAGCGGCATTGCTGGTCGCAAACATTGACTCGGCGGTGCTGCTCGTCTTGGTCGGTACGGCTTTGCTCGTGGCACTGGGCGTAGTGACTTTTGGTAAGAAATTCGTGCCGGAGATGAACGGAATTGGCCCGGCCCTGTCTGCCGGCGTTATCGGTGGCTTTACCAACACACTAGCGGGCGTGGCTGGTCCAGTGATCACGGTTTATGCGCAGGCTGCTCGCTGGCCGCAAGCCGTCTACGCCGCGACGTTGCAGCCGTGCTTCTTCGTCGGCGGGCTATTCTCCGTGACGACGAAGTTGCTTGTTGGTGCCGGGGGATTCTCCGATGTCACGTGGCTCATTTGGCCAGCTGGCGTGCTGGGCATGTTCATCGGCATTACGGTGGGCAAGCGCATCGCTCGCCACGTCCCGCGCGAAAAGGCGCGCATGCTGTCTTTGAGCGTGGCGTCATTGGGCGCGTTCAGTGCGTTGGTGCGCGGCTTGCTGAGTCTTTGAAATCGACTCGTGGCCCCTTCGATCATGGCTTCGACCCAGAGGCCGAAAGGCCGCGCATTCGCGACGCCGAAGAGGCGACAGAGCCAGTGGGCTAGTTGACCCCTTGCTCATCGGCCTCTTTGACGGCCAGCGCGAAGGCGTTGAAGCGGTCCAGGGAACTAAAGAGGGCATCCTGAGCTGCGATGATGGCGAGATTCAGCGCGTGAAAGAGCTGATCATCATTCATGCCGGCGGTGGTGACAAAGCTGGCGTCGCCACGCAGCTCAATCATGCCTTCTTCGGTTTGACCGAGCAGCGCGCGGCCATCAAAAGCTGATGCGTTATGTTCGTTCGTGATCACTTGCAGGACTTGGGCGACATCCTCGTAGGACAGCGTGGTAGGCAAGATGCACTCCAGCTTGACCAGATCCTCCGCAACCGAAATCACCCAGTCAAGATTGTTGAGCTTGCCGCTAAGTGCATCCGGAAAGTCAGGATTCTCAGATGGGTCCATGTTGAGTTCAGGGGTGCCCAACTGTTTGGCGGTGCGCTGAACGGTCACAGCAGGAAAAGACATCTCACCGAAGAGTTGAAATGGGTCAACGTTATTGTGCGTCATTAGCGGCCTTGGCCTTTCTTGCGTGCAGCAGGGGACTGGTGCGCATCTTCTTTCTCTTGCCACTTCACAGACTGTGGAAATTCCTGAGCCACAGTTTCGAAAGCGGAGCCGAAGCTGTCCAAGGCGCTCAGCACGAAGCTGCCGAGCTGGTTACGAGTGAGCCCTTCGCCTACGCCCATGGCGCGGTTGGCGCAGATGGCAATCTCTTCCGTGGGTTCCTTATCTGTGGGGGCGCCGTTGCCTTTGACCCGGAAGTCATAGCTTAGCGTCGGGGCGGCCATGTTCCAGTTGAAGTCGGAGACGAATGCTCCCACTTTCTCCTCAGCGGGGGCTGGGATTCTGCCTTCCCACACCGCAAAGGCACTAAGCACATCGTCCTCTAGATCAAAATGGATCGTGATGTGGGGAAGACCGGTTTGCAGTACAAGGGCGCCGCCAAGCGAGGGGCCTGTGCTGCTCTCAGTGTTCTTTTCAGTGTTCTTTTCAGTGTTCTTTTGAGTGTTCTTTTCAGCGTGCTTCTCGGCGGTGTCATCAAGGTCGCCGTCGCTGCCGGACTCGATGACCTTGTCTACCAAGACATAGTCTGCTTCAAGCAATTCAAAGAGCTCTGCGAGACGGTGGATATTGACCGGCTTAATTTGATGCAGGTCTGGGGATGCGGGAGATTGGTTGGAAGTGGACTTGATAGCCACGAAAGATGCCTTCTTTATCAATGGAGGATAAAAGGAGGGAGGCGCATTGGCCTCCCTCGGAAAACGGTGAGAGCTTAGGCTTGGGGCGCTTAAGCCGCGTTGCAGAGGCTAAGAATCCTCGCCGGCCTTCGCAGCTGTCTCGGACCCCAACTTCGCCATCTCTTCTGCGGAAGCCACCATGGCGTCCTGGGCGCCAATAACGCCGTCAACAGCTACTTTCAACGAAGCAGCGAGTTGCTCATCGGACATTCCAGCGGCGCAAGCAATATCCCGCTCGGTCCGGACCACGAGGAGTCCTTCGTGCTCGGTGATGACTGCGCGTGCACCTAACGCGACGGAGTTGATTTGATTAGCAGCCAAGAAAAGACCGGCGTCGGCTTTTGCATAAGAAGCATCGGTAGGAACATCGCAGCGGACGATGGTCACTGAGTCAAGGACTGCAAAAAGGCATGGTAGGCCGTTTAGGTTAGCGGTAGCCGCGTCATCGCGGCCTTCGACTGCAGTTAGTTCAATGTCGAAGGTCTTCATGGCTTCAATAACGCGGTCTAGATCGACCTGCGGCTGAGCGGCGGCTTGATTAGTCATTCTGGTGCTCCTCCCAGGTTACGAGCTGCGGGTACTGTTCTTCCATCCACGCGAAGGACTGCAAGATGGCGTCCAAAGTGGACATCACGAAGGCACCAAGCTGGTTACGCGACGCGCCGTGCGTGATGTCGAGTTCTCGAACGCCGGAAACAGCCAGGGTGTTTTCCGGGCCTTCGAAGAAACGGAAAGTGGGTGCAAAGTGAGTCTGATTCCACTGGTTGATCAGCATCAGGAGGTTTGGCCCCTCAGAAGCAGGAACAGTACCGCGCCACACAGAATCAGCAGTGAGCGTATTTCCGCGCAGTTGCAATGCGATGGCGGTATTCGAGAAACCAGTACGCAGCAGCTGGACCGTCTGGTCCTCAGATACTGGTTGCTCTTCGATGCGGTACTCCAGATTCTCTGAATCGAAGATTTCAGCCATCCGCTCAAGAGTCACTGCCTCAATTGGGGTGTCTGGAACGATGGTGGGTTGACCGTTGGGCTGATCAGTCACTGATTACAATCCTCACGTTGGTACTTAGTGAACAAATTGGACGACTCACCCAAGGGTACCGGAGTGATAGGTGATGTGTTTACTCACCCGCGCTGCGACTTAGACCCCCACAGCTCTTCGCCGCCCAGCTCGTGTGCAAGGGCCGCATCGACACTTTCATAGCGGAAGGAATGACGCACCTGCTGAAGCTTTGTGGGAAGTACCCTTTGGTTGGCCAAGGCCAACTCACGCGCGCCTTCTTTGCCCAAAAGCAGTGCCGGCCCGATCGTGGGGATCGGCACTACAGCAGGCCGTTTGAGTTCCTCGCCCAATGCGCTCACAAACTCCTTGTTAAGGATTGGGGTGGGGGAGACTGCGTTGATAGCGCCGCTAAGTTGGGGATCTACCGCGGCGCGGAAATAGATGTCGGTGAGATCATCGAGTGCAATCCAGCTATACCAAAATTCGCCTTTTCCGAAAGAGCCACCGAGTCCTGTGGAGAAAAGGGCGCGCAGAATTGGGAGCAGGCCGGTGTTGCCAGAGAGAGCGATGCCGGTGCGCACATTTACTACCCGCTTTCCCGCGTTCCGGGCAGGAGCACAAGCATCTTCCCAGGCCTCTACGACATCGGCGAGGAATCCCTCGCCGCGCGGTGCGGCTTCGGTCAGCTCTTCATCGCCACGGTCAGATCCATAAAAACCAATAGCAGACGCGCACACCATGGTGCTCAATCCTGGGGTATGAGCTGCAACCTGCGCCAGGAGGCGCGTCGGTCCCACGCGGGAGTCCCGAATCTCTGCCTTGTGGGCGCTGTTGAATCGCCCAAAGATCGGCTCGCCAGCGAGATGAATGAGTACATCTACGCCTTCTAAGAGCTCAGGTGAAGGCAGATGTGGCCGCCACAAACGCTGGCCCGGCTTCGGGTTGGCGCGTACAAGTTGGATGACCTGGTGCCCAGCGGTGGTGAGCTGGGCAGTCAACGCACGGCCCACCCCGCCACGGGAACCGGTAATAGCGAAGACGAGCGGACGGACGGCTTGTTGCTCAGCGACTGCAGGGGGTAGCGCATGCGGTCCCAGCTCCTTGAGCTGCGTAAGGAATTCAAAATCCTTGATGAGCTGCTGCTGGCGGTAAGCGAATAGGGAGTTCATCGCGTGGGCTGGAATGCGGGTATCGACGTTATCCGTGATCCGCGTGTACGGGACCTCGGCGCCTTCCTGCTTTTCGTCTTTGAAAAGGTGATCATGGCGCCATGTAGCCAGGGAGCGCATTGGCGCGGTCAGGCAGACGTCGGTGAAACTTACTCCGGTTTGGAAGCGCGAAAGGTCATGCCGCGCGATCCATTTAAGTCCGCCTGGCAGGCCGAGAATCGATGTACCGTCTGCCAAGGACTCGGCTTGTTGGAGCGGCGTCATGAAAACGAATGGAGGAGTAAGACGCGCTAGGGCTCCTCGGCGGGCGTGCCATTGCCATACTTGCTCACGTGGGGCAGGTACCACGTGCTGTGCCGAAAAACTCACTAGGCCTGTGCCTTCCTTCTCATCTGTTTGGTTACCTTATTAACGCCTTAACAGCACCAAACGAACTAATTCTTGATAGCTATGCACGACGCTAGCAGCGCGAAGTGCTGCTGTGTGGTTTCACCGTGCGCAAGTGCACACAAGTTAGGCACCGAAGTGCTAAAGTAATTGCTGTCTTTTAAGCATAGACATCCAATACCATTCGAGGTGGAGTTTGTTGCGCAATCCCGCGGCAGATTTCCCTCGATTACATCTACCGGCATCCTTTAAAGACCGCACCGTGAGGCGGGGAAGGAGGTCACGATGAGTGGAACTGGCACCAACGCGGAGTCAAATGAGCTGTTGAGCTCTGATGACGTCGCGCGAACTGTCGCACGCATCGCGCACCAGATCATTGAAAAGACGGCGCTCGACTCTGAGGACGCACCTCGGGTCGTACTCCTTGGCATTCCCTCTGGTGGCGTGCCATTGGCTATGCGCCTAGCAACCAAAATTGAGGAATTTTCAGGGGTGGAAGTTCCATGGGGCTCGTTGGACATCACGCTCTACCGCGATGATCTCAACAGCAAACCGCACCGTGCCCTGCAGCCAACCAAGATCCCTAACGGAGGAATTAACGGCGCAACCGTTATTTTGGTTGATGACGTTTTGTTCTCCGGTCGTACGATTCGAGCGGCACTTGATGCTCTCTCGGACGTGGGACGCCCCGACATCATCCAGCTCGCTGTCCTCGTTGATCGCGGTCACCGCCAGGTTCCGATCCGCGCTGATTACGTGGGCAAGAACATCCCTACGGCACGCGACGAAGACGTCACCGTCTTCAACGCTGATATTGACGACCGCGACGCCGTCGTCCTGACCCGCACCACCGCGGAGGCTTAAATGAAGCACTTACTGTCCATTTCAGATCTGTCCAAGGACGAGATCGTTGGCCTTCTCGACGAAGCCGACCGGTTCCACGAGGCTCTCGACGGCCGTGAGGTTAAAAAGCTGCCGACGCTGCGCGGCCGTACCGTCTTTACCCTGTTCTATGAAAACTCCACTCGCACCCGTTCCTCGTTTGAGACCGCGGGTAAGTGGATGTCTGCTGATGTCATCAACCTGTCTGCCTCGACGTCGTCAGTGAAGAAGGGCGAGTCCCTCAAGGATACGGGCCTCACTCTTTCCTCCATTGGCGCGGATGCCATCATCATCCGCCACCCATCTTCGGGAGCTGCTCAGCAGCTTTCCGAATGGGTTGCACCAGGTGGCAAAGGCCCGTCCGTTATCAACGCGGGCGATGGCGCGCACCAACACCCAACGCAGGCGCTTCTCGACGCCTTGACTATGCGTCAGCGTCTTGGTCTAAAGGACGGAAACTTCTCAGGTCTCAAGGTCAAGATCGTTGGTGACTGCCTGCACTCCCGCGTAGTCCGCTCCAATGTTGATTTGCTGACCACGCTTGGCGCGGAGGTCACCCTTGTGGCACCGCCGACCCTCTTGCCTTTCGGAGTAGATACCTGGCCGGTGAACGTCTCCTATGACTTTGACTCTGAGATTGCCGACGCCGACGTTGTGATGATGCTGCGCGTTCAGGCTGAGCGCATGAACGGTGGCTTCTTCCCGTCGCATCGCGAATACGCCAACCTCTACGGGCTGTCCAAGACCCGTGCTGCAGCGATGAAGAAGGACGCCATCGTCATGCACCCAGGTCCTATGCTCCGTGGCATGGAGATCAATTACGCGGTGGCTGACTATGACCAGACTGTGGTTCTGCAGCAGGTAAACAACGGTGTCCACGTGCGCATGGCAGTGCTGTTCACACTTCTGACTAATGGCGAGAACGCTGGAATCTAAAAGGGGAGAGCAACTTATGACTAACTATCCAGAAACCGGCCGTCTTTCCGCCCCCGCGGAAAAGAGTCTGTTGCTGACCAACGTTCGCCCTTACGGTGAAGGCGAGCCAGTGCAGCTCCTTATTGAGAACGGCGTAATTGCTGCCATCGGAGCAAACTTGGAATCCAACACCTCCTTCGATGAGAGCATCGACGGTCAGGGCAACGTCTTGCTGCCGGGCCTCGTGGACATGCACGTCCACCTGCGCGAGCCTGGCCGTGAGGACACCGAGACCATCGAGACCGGTTCCAAGGCAGCCGCCAAGGGTGGATTCACTGCGGTGTTCACCATGGCTAACACCACTCCGGTTACTGACCAGCCGATCATCGCTGAGTCCGTCTGGGCTAAGTCGCAGGCACTGGGCTTGTGCGACGTTCACCCGGTGGGTTCCATCACCAAGGGCCTCGAGGGCAAGACTCTTACTGAGTTCGGCATGATGGCGCGCTCTGACGCGAAGGTCCGCATGTTCTCCGACGACGGTAAGTGCGTCCAGGATCCGCAGCTGATGCGCCGCGCGCTGGAATACGCCAAGGGGTTGGATGTCTTGTTGGCGCAGCACGCGGAGGATCACCGTATGACCCAGGGTGCTTCGGCGCACGAGGGCGAGACCGCCGCGAAGCTGGGTCTGCGTGGCTGGCCGCGCGTGGCTGAGGAGTCCATCGTGGCCCGCGACGCCCTGCTCGCCCGTGACTACGGCAACCGTATGCACATCTGTCACGCCTCGACCGAAGGCACGGTGGAGCTTTTGAAGTGGGCTAAGAGCCAGGACATCCCGCTGACCGCAGAGGTCACCCCGCACCACCTGCTGCTCACCGACGAGAAGCTCGTGACCTATGACGGTGTGTTCCGAGTGAACCCGCCGCTGCGCGAGGAGCGTGACACCCTTGCTTTGCGCCAAGCCCTGCTCGATGGGCTTATCGACGTCGTTGCAACCGACCATGCGCCGCATGGCTCGGAGGACAAGTGTGTGGAGTTCGAGAACGCGAAGCCTGGCATGTTGGGCCTAGAGTCTTCACTGGCGGTCATTGCGAAAATCTTCGTTGCCACTGGGCTCGCTGATTGGCGTTTCGTCGCCCGCGTGATGTCTGAGCGCCCAGCTGAGATCACCAAGCTACCAGGTCATGGTCGTCCGATTGAGGTTGGCGAGCCTGCGAACCTGACCATCGTTGACCCGGAGCACCCGTGGGTATCTGATTCCACGCAGCTTGCCTCGAAGTCTGAAAACAATCCTTATGAAGGTGAGGAGTTTGGCGCCCGCGTCACCCACACCATTCTGCGCGGCACCGTAACTTATGAACTCGGCGCAGACGAAGCTGAAGGCAAGTAATCTTGCAACCTAGGAAATCTTTTGAGCCAGAGAAAGGCCACATTGTGACTGACAACAAACCGGCAAGGATCCCGGCAATTCTCGTGCTGGCTGACGGTCGTAGCTTCCGTGGATACGGGTTCGGCGCCACCGGCACCACACTCGGCGAGGCAGTGTTTACCACCGCCATGACCGGTTACCAGGAGACCTTGACGGACCCGTCCTACCACCGCCAGATTGTGGTTGCAGCCGCACCACAGATCGGTAACACCGGCTGGAATGACGAGGACAACGAGTCCCACGGCAACAAGATCTGGGTCGCGGGCTTGGTTATCCGCGACCTCGCACAGCGCGTGTCTAACTGGCGTGCCGAGCGCTCACTTTCCGAAGAGATGGAAAACCAGGGCATCATCGGCATCCGCGGCATCGACACCCGCACCCTGGTTCGCCACCTGCGCAACTACGGTTCCATTGCCGCCGGCGTGTTCAGCGGCGAGGCCGCTGAGCGCCCTGTCGAGGAGTTGCTTGCTGAGGTCAAGGGACAGCCGTCGATGGAAGGTCTTGACCTTTCGGCAGAGGTCTCGACTAACGAGCCTTATACCGTTCCGGCAGAGGGGGAGAAGAAGTTCACCGTTGTTGCCTACGATATGGGCGTCAAGACAGCGACTCCGGCCAACTTTGCTAAGCGCGGAATTGAGACCATCGTCGTGCCGGCGAACACCCCTTACGAGGAGATCAAACAGTACAACCCGGACGGGGTCTTCGTTTCCAACGGCCCTGGTGACCCAGCAACCGCTGACAAGATGGTCGTCGTTGTGCGCGATGTTCTGGACGCCCGCGTGCCTTTCTTCGGAATCTGCTTCGGTAACCAGATTCTGGGTCGTGCCCTGGGCCTAGACACCTTCAAGATGAAGTTCGGCCACCGTGGCATCAACGTTCCGGTCCGGAATCACCTGACCGGCAAGATTGATATCACCTCTCAGAACCACGGTTTTGCTATCGCTAGCCCATCCGGCAAAGAGAATCCGGCTGGCGAGGAATTCGACACCGACTTCGGCCGCGGCATCGTGACCCACACCTGTCTTAACGACAACACCATTGAAGGCGTGGCGCTCAAGGACGGAATGGCTTATTCCGTGCAGTACCACCCTGAGTCGGCAGCTGGCCCTCACGATGCCAACCCGCTGTTCAATCAGTTCATTGAGCTGATGACCGAGCACACCCCGAACAAGTAAGAACCAGGAAGAGGATTAGAAACTTATGCCAAAGCGCAACGATGTAAACCACGTCCTGGTTATCGGCTCCGGCCCGATCGTCATTGGTCAGGCTTGTGAGTTTGACTACTCGGGCACCCAGGCCTGCCGCATCCTGAAAGAAGAAGGACTGCGCGTCACCCTGGTCAACTCCAACCCGGCCACCATCATGACCGACCCGGATTTTGCCGACCACACCTATGTCGAGCCAATCGACCCTGTCTTCATTGAGAAGATCATCGTCAAGGAGCTCGAAGAGGGCCACAAGATTGATGCCGTCCTGGCTACCCTGGGCGGCCAAACCGCGCTGAACGCTGCCGTGCAGCTCGACCGCGCTGGCATTCTTGATAAGTACGGTATCGAGCTCATTGGTGCAGACATTGACGCTATCGAGCGCGGCGAGGACCGTCAGAAGTTCAAGGACATCGTGGCCTCCATCGGTGGCGAGTCTGCGCGCTCCCGCGTGTGCCACAACATGGACGAGGTCCACGAGACCGTTGCAGAGCTTGGCCTGCCGGTAGTCGTGCGTCCTTCCTTCACCATGGGTGGTTTGGGTTCTGGCCTGGCTTATAGCCAGGAAGATCTCGACCGTATCGCAGGCGGCGGCCTGGCTGCTTCGCCCGAGGCCAACGTTCTCATTGAGGAATCCATCCTTGGTTGGAAGGAATTTGAGCTCGAGCTGATGCGCGACGGCGACGATAACGTCGTGGTCATCGCTTCTATCGAAAACGTCGATGCATTGGGCGTGCACACTGGTGACTCTGTAACCGTGGCACCAGCCCTGACCCTGACTGACCGCGAGTACCAGAAGATGCGTGACCTCGGCATTGCGATTATTCGCGAGGTCGGCGTTGACACCGGCGGCTGCAACATCCAGTTCGCCGTCAACCCGGTTGATGGCCGCATCATCGTCATCGAGATGAACCCGCGTGTGTCTCGTTCCTCCGCTCTTGCCTCCAAGGCAACGGGCTTCCCCATCGCCAAGTTGGCTGCAAAGTTGGCCATTGGATACACGCTGGATGAGGTTCAGAACGACATCACGGGTGTTACCCCGGCCGCCTTTGAACCGACCTTGGACTACGTCATCGTCAAGGCTCCTCGCTTTGCTTTCGAGAAGTTCCCAGGTGCAGATGACACCCTGACCACCACCATGAAGTCGGTGGGTGAGGCCATGGGCATCGGCCGCAACTACATCTCTGGTCTGAACAAGGTGATGCGTTCGCTTGAGAGCAAGCCTAACGGGTTCTGGACCAAGCCTGACGAATTCTTTGCAGGCGATCGTGCTCAGGATCTGGACGCAGTCCTCAAGGACCTCGAGCGCCCGACTGAGGGCCGCATGTACGACGTCGAACTAGCTCTACGCTTGGGCGCTACCGTTGAGCAGCTCCACGAGCACTCCAAGATTGACCCATGGTTCCTTGCTGAGCTCAAGGCACTCGTTGATTTCCGTGCAGAACTCGTTAATGCGCCGGTCCTCGATGCTGAGCTTCTGCGTGAGGCAAAGGTCTTCGGGCTTTCCGACGCCCAGATTGCTGCGCTTCGTCCTGAATTCGCGGGCGAGGATGGCGTTCGTTCCCTGCGTTGGTCTCTGGGCATTCGCCCGGTGTACAAGACCGTCGACACCTGTGCAGGTGAGTTCGAGGCACAGACTCCGTACCACTACAGCTCTTACGAGCTCGACCCAGACGCTGAGTCCGAGGTCCGGCTGGCGCCGGACGACAGCAAAGGAAAAGTCATCATCCTGGGCTCCGGCCCGAACCGAATTGGCCAGGGCATCGAATTTGACTACTCCTGTGTTCACGCAGCGCTCGAGCTGTCCGCACAGGGCTACGAGACCGTCATGGTTAACTGCAACCCTGAGACCGTGTCCACGGACTACGACACTGCTGACCGCCTTTACTTTGAACCGTTAACCTTCGAAGACGTGATGGAGGTATTCCATGCGGAATCCGAGTCCGGTCCGGTAGCTGGCGTCATTGTCCAGCTTGGTGGACAAACTCCACTGGGCCTTGCTGAGCGCCTGACTCAGGCCGGTGTTCCAGTCGTTGGTACTTCCGCATCGGCAATCGACCTGGCCGAGGACCGTGGCGAGTTCGGCAAGGTACTTGCCGAAGCAAAGCTGCCAGCACCAGACTTTGGTACCGCCACCTCCTTCGAGGAGGCACGTTCTGTTGCCCTCAGCATTGGATACCCTGTCTTGGTCCGTCCGTCCTATGTCTTGGGCGGCCGCGGTATGGAGATCGTGTACGACGAGACCTCCTTGCGCGATTACATTGAGCGCGCCACCGAAATCACCTCCGACCACCCAGTGTTGGTTGACCGCTTCTTGGATAATGCAATCGAAATTGACGTCGATGCGCTCTGCGACGGCGAGGATGTCTACCTGGGCGGCGTTATGGAGCACATCGAGGAAGCCGGTATTCACTCCGGTGACTCCTCCTGCGCACTGCCTCCTATGACCCTGGGCCCTGAGGACATTGAAAAGGTCCGTCAGTCCACCCGCGCCCTTGCACACGGCATCGGCGTGAAGGGCTTGATGAACGTTCAGTACGCACTGAAGGATGACATTCTCTACGTCATCGAGGCTAACCCGCGCGCATCGCGTACCGTGCCTTTCGTTTCTAAGGCAACAGGCGTCCCGCTAGCTAAGGCTGCCGCACGTGTGATGTTGGGCGATTCTATCGCCAGCCTGCAGGCTGAGGGAATGATTCCAACTGACTACGATGGTGGCTCGCTGCCAATTGAGCACCCGATCGCCGTAAAGGAAGCTGTTCTGCCGTTCAACCGCTTCCGCCGCGAAGACGGTAAGTTGCTCGACACTCTGCTTTCGCCGGAGATGAAGTCCACCGGTGAGGTCATGGGCCTTGCCAGCAACTTCGGTGCTGCTTATGCCAAGGGTGAGATGGCAGCCTTCGGCCCGCTGCCAACCGAGGGCAACGTGTTTGTTTCCGTGGCTAACCGCGACAAGCGCACCCTCATCTTCCCGATCCAGCGTCTGGCCTACATGGGATACAACATCATCGCTACCTCGGGAACTGCGCAGATGCTGCGCCGCAACGGCATTGACTGTGAAGTAGCAGTCAAAGTATCCGAGGCTGCAGAGGGCCAGGAATCCATCGTGGACCAAATTCTTGGTGGCAAGATTGACCTCATCCTCAATACCCCAGCTGGTTCTGGTACCGCACGCCACGATGGCTACGACATCCGCGCGGCTGCGGTATCTGTAGGCGTGCCACTTATCACCACTGTGCAGGGCGTAACCGCAGCGGTCCAGGGGATTGAGGCGCTTCGTGTTGGCGACCTCGAGGTCCGTGCACTCCAGGAGCTCGAGCATGGTCCAACCAAGTAAGACCTTTGGTGAGCGGCTGGTCGCTGCAGGGGCTGAGCGTGGACGTCTGTGCGTAGGCATTGACCCACACGCGCACCTTCTGCAGGCCTGGGGCCTGAACAACGATGTTGACGGTCTGCGGACGTTTGCTCGCACCTGTGTGGAAGCATTTGCTGACACTGTTGCCGTGGTTAAGCCGCAGGTGGCCTTCTTTGAGCGTTTCGGCTCCGCCGGCTTTGCAGTACTGGAAGAAACACTCCAGGGCCTACGCGAGGCCGGATGTCTCACGCTTGCTGATGCAAAGCGCGGTGATATCGGTTCCACCATGGCTGGCTACGCTGATGCCTGGTTAGGGGAGACCTCACCGTTGCTTTCGGATGCGGTCACGGTATCGCCGTATTTGGGGGTTGGCTCTCTTAAACCAGTCTTCGAATTGGCGGAAGAGACTGGACGCGGTGTGTTCGTTCTCGCTGCGACCTCCAACCCTGAAGCGGTGAGTTCCCAGTCCATCAAAGACGCTGACGGTGTGACAGTGGCACAGGGAGTAGTCAATCAATGTGCTGCGATTAATGCGTCTTACGCGGCAGAAGGCCGTGCTGGCAATGTCGGAGTAGTCGTTGGTGCAACATTGAAGCATCCACCGGTCCTTGACCAGCTTGCGGGTCCAGTTCTGCTTCCTGGCGTTGGAGCACAAGGGGCCACGGCACAGGACGTGAAAGCAATCACCATCGCAGCGCCGGAACTTGGTTTTGCAAATGTTTCCCGCTCTGTGCTCTCGCGCGGACCTCAGGTGCGTGACCTGCAGGAAGCCGTGAAGGAAGCACTGGCAGAGATTGCTTTTTAGGGAAGTGGTGTGGCCGATTAACAGGCCCGCCATTTACCTGGTAGTTTGTAAAACGCACCGCGATGACGTGCGGGAATTCCATCCAAACTGGACCCAAATAATGTCATCGCGTAAACACCAGTGCTAGGATTGCCAGAAGTCGGTTCGCGCCAAGTGGCAAAACCGAGCTCTACTCAAGGGTTGTAGCTCGGGGAGTTCTCATGGCATCAAGGGATTCGCTCCCGTTATTGCGGCCGGAATCTGGTAAGACTTACTGGACGTAAATTATCGATCTAATGAAATCGGAGGAAACCCGTGGCCCTTCCCAAGTTGACTGATGAGCAGCGCAAGGAAGCTCTCGCAAAGGCTGCTGAGGCTCGCAAGGCTCGCGCTGAGCTCAAGGCTGCGCTGAAGCGCGGCGAGACCAACCTGAAGGACGTTCTGGACAAGGCTGAGACCGATGAGATCATCGGCAAGACCAAGGTCTCCGCGCTCCTCGAGGCTCTGCCGAAGGTTGGCAAGGTCAAGGCTAAGGAAATCATGGAAGATCTCGAGATTGCTCAGACCCGTCGTCTGCGCGGCCTCGGTGATCGCCAGCGCCGTGCTCTGCTCGAGCGCTTCGGCTACGGCGAATAAGAGTCGCGATGTCTGACGCAACTACACGCGGTCGCCTAGTCGTTCTGGCTGGGCCGTCCGCGGTGGGTAAGTCCACTGTAGTTTCGCGCCTGCGCAATGACGTCGACAAGCTGTACTTCAGCGTCTCAATGACGACGCGTCAACCCCGACCTGGTGAGCAGGACGGGGTTGACTATTTCTTCGTTACTCCTGAAACCTTCCAACAGCGTATCGACGCCGGGGAGATGCTCGAATGGGCAGAAATCCACGGTGGCCTGCAGCGCTCCGGCACTCCTGCCCGTCCTGTACAAGAGGCAATGGCAGCTGGTCGCCCCGTGCTTGTCGAGGTAGATCTGGAAGGGGCTCGCAACGTCAAGGCGGCTTTGCCTGAGGCAAAAACCGTGTTCTTGGCGCCACCATCCTGGGAAGTGCTCGTTGAGCGCTTGACCGGTCGTGGAACGGAGCCGCAGGATGTCATCGACCGCAGGCTAGAAACCGCACACGCGGAACTTGCCGCTCAAGACGAGTTCGACCACGTGGTTGTCAATGAAAATCTTGATGACGCCGTGGCAGCAATTAGTGATATCCTGCAGGGATAGAACTAGATTTTGACCATTTCCAAGTGAAGTAAAGGTGCATGTGACTAACGTGACCACCCCTGCTAATACTGAGGCCCAGAAGCCAGAGCCAGTATTCGATCCGCCAACGGGCATTACCGCCCCTCCGATCGATGAGCTCCTCGACAAGGTCTCTTCCAAGTACGCACTGGTGATCTTCGCCGCAAAGCGCGCGCGCCAGATCAACAGCTACTACCAAGAGCAGGATGAGGGCGTCTTCGAGTTCGTTGGACCTCTGGTAACTCCTGAGGCCGGCGAGAAGCCGCTTTCCATCGCTCTTCGTGAGATTGAAGCTGGCCTCCTCGACCACGAGGAAGGCAAGTAAGCTTTCTCCCGTTAAGGCCCCCGCTCGCATCACCCGATGTGATTGGGGGCCTTCGGCATGTTCAAGTGCGTGGAGTACCACCCTGTAGACTCGGGCGGGTGACTGACGCAATTGAGAATCTAGCGGCTCCTACTAGCAGCCAGGAGCTGGCGAAGCAGCCGCGTAGCATCGTCGTTGGCGTGGCTGGCGGAATCGCTGCCTACAAGGCTTGCCACTTGGTCCGTGACCTTAAAGAGCACGGCGATGAAGTCCGCGTTGTTCCAACGCCCGCTGCGCTAAACTTCGTTGGCGCTGCAACCTTCGAAGCGCTCTCCGGCAATCCCGTCTCCACAACTGTATTCGATGCCGTCGATGAGGTGCAGCACGTCAATATTGGCCAGCATGCTGATGCCGTTGTTATCGCGCCGGCTACTGCAGATGTCATCGCCCGAATCGCTGCAGGCCGCGCAGATGATCTGCTGACAGCAACCGTGCTTGTGGCCACGTGCCCGGTCATCGTAGTACCGGCCATGCACACCGAGATGTGGCTCAATCCGGCCACCGTTGAAAACGTTGCTACGCTGCGTCGCCGTGGTATCACAGTCATGGAGCCTGCCCATGGACGGCTTACTGGTAAGGATTCTGGCCCCGGCCGTCTACCTGAGCCTGCGCAGATCGCGGAGCTCGTGCGCACTGAGCTAGACGGCTACCGTATCCCGCATGATTGGACAAGCAAGAAGGTCGTCATCTCCGCGGGAGGCACCCAGGAGAACCTAGACCCAGTGCGCTACCTCGGCAACCGCTCTTCTGGGCGCCAAGGCTTTGCGTTAGCCGAGATTGCAGCGCAGCGCGGGGCAGAGGTAGTCATCGTGGCCGGAAATACCGCTGAGCTTCCTGTGCCATCCGGAGCCAAAATCCGAAACGTGGTCTCTACCGCAGACCTAGAGGCTGCAATGGCTGAGGAATCGAAGGACGCCGACGTCATCATCATGGCCGCAGCCGTCGCTGACTACCGGCCAGCGCTTGTCGCCGACTCAAAGATGAAAAAGGGCACGGCTGACGACGCTCTCTCCTCACTCCAGCTCGTGGAAAATCCCGATGTCCTCAAGGGGCTGGTGGCCCAGCGTGCAGCAGGAGAGCTCAAAGAAGGCGTCGTCATCGTCGGCTTTGCAGCCGAGACTGGCGATTCCACCCATACGGCTTTGGAGTTCGCGCAAGCGAAGTTTGAACGCAAGGGTTGCGATGTACTCATGGCTAACGAAGTGGGCGAGGGCAAGGTCTTCGGCCAGACCACCAGCGAAGGGTGGATTCTACGCCGGGATAGCGAGCCGCAAGTCGTTGCCCATGGCTCAAAGCATGTGGTCGCAGCGCAGATCCTGGATGCTGTGAATCAAATCCTCAGCTAGTAGACCGGCCTAATTGCATTAATAGACCGCTTGGTCTATGCTGGCTAGTTGTTAAAGCTTGGGGCCAGAACCATGCAATGAACGCTAAATAAGCACTTCTTTCTGCACTAAGGAATATTTGTGACTGTTAACCATGCACCGGCTACCCGTTTGTTCACCAGTGAGTCTGTGACTGAGGGACACCCGGATAAAATTTGCGACGCAATCTCCGACACCATCCTCGACGCGCTGCTCGAGAAGGACCCGCATGCTCGCGTCGCCGTCGAGACCCTAGTCACCACCGGCCAGGTCCACGTAGTAGGTGAGGTCCGCACCACCGGCTATGTCGAGATCCCCCAATTGGTGCGCAAGACTCTCACGGACATCGGCTTTACCTCTTCTGACGTTGGATTCGACGGACATACCTGTGGCGTAAACGTCGCCATTGGCGAGCAGTCCCAGGAAATCGGCGCCGGCGTCGACACCTCTACCGAGGCCCGCGATCGCGGTGACGACTTTGATGAGGAGAATGACTCCGCAGGCGCCGGCGACCAAGGCCTGATGTTCGGCTACGCCACCAACGAGACCGCCGAGTTCATGCCGCTGCCCATCGCTCTGGCGCACCGTCTTTCCCGCCGCCTCAGCGAGGTGCGCAAGGAGAAGATCGTTGATCACCTCCGCCCAGACGGCAAGACCCAGGTGACTTTCGCCTATGACGACAACAACGTTCCTTCGCACTTAGACACCATCGTCATTTCCACCCAGCATGACCAAGACGTGACCCAGAAGTGGCTTGAGGAACAGCTGCGCAAGCACGTCGTCGAGTGGGTCATCCAGGATGCTGGCTTGGAAAAGTACTACGGCGAAGACACCACCTTGCTCGTTAACCCTTCCGGCTCCTTTATCCTCGGCGGCCCAATGGGCGATGCGGGTCTTACTGGCCGCAAGATCATCGTTGACACCTATGGAGGCATGGCCCGCCACGGCGGCGGTGCCTTCTCTGGCAAGGATCCGAGTAAGGTTGACCGTTCCGGAGCTTACGCAATGCGTTGGGTGGCTAAGAATATCGTCGCCGCAGGACTCGCCGATCGGGCCGAGGTTCAAGTGGCCTACGCCATCGGCCGTGCGAAGCCGGTGGGCCTGTACGTCGAGACGTTCGGCACCGCACATGAGGGGCTCAGCGACGCCGCTATTCAAGCGGCAGTCAACGAAGTCTTCGACCTTCGCCCGGCGGCCATCATCCGTGATCTCGATCTGTTGCGTCCTATCTACCGGCAGACTGCGGCCTATGGTCACTTCGGTCGTACCGACGTCGACCTGCCATGGGAGTCGACCTCCCGTGCCGCCGCACTGCGAAAGGCAGCTGGCCTGTAGAATCTGAGCCTATGCCGAAGAGAACACCCGCCGCCCACAAACCGGTCGCGCGGGTGTTGCCTCTTTTAGGGGTTGCTCACTTAGATCGCGGGTTCGACTACCGCGTGGACGAGGAACAATCGGAGGCCGCACAGCCTGGGGTTCGCGTACGTATCCGCTTCAATGGGCGGCTTAGCGACGCCATCGTTCTGGAGCGCCGCAACGACTCGGAGTTCGCGGGCGAGCTGCGCTATCTCGACCGTGTGATCTCACCCTTTGCAGTTTATCCAGCGCAGCTCTCACAACTCGTCGAATCGCTTGCCGCCCGGTACGGGGGAGTTCGCTCCGACATCATTCGTTCCGCTATCCCTCCGCGTCATGCCAAGGCGGAAGAATCAGACTTGTCGACGCCGTGGGAGGAGCTGGGAGACGCCAGCGAACCCGATCTGTCCAGCTGGTCCGCGTATCAGTTCGGCGAGTCTTTCGTGGATACAGTGCTAGGCGGCGGCATTGCGCGCGCTGCCTGGCAGGTAGCACCCGGCGATGATTGGGCGGCAGCGCTGGCTGCTTTGGTTGCAAAAATCGCGGTAGACGGAGGCGGCTCGCTCATCGTGGTGCCGGATCAACGTGACGTCGACAAGCTCGAGCGTGCGCTGCGCGAGATAGTCGCGGCTAAACAGGTAACCGTGCTCGGCAACGCCACTGGTCCGCAGGCTAGGTACCGGCGCTATCTGTCAGCCTTGGTGGGCCAGGCACGCATCGTCATCGGCACGCGGTCTGCGGCTTTTGCTCCGGTGGCGAATCTGCGCCTTGCCGTCATCGTGGACGATGGTGACGACAATCTCGTGGATAATCTCAAGCCCTACGTACATGCGCGCGAGGTGCTCACCACGCGCTCTGCGTTAGAGGGATGCAGCCTTATTTTGGCCGGGCATTCGCGCACCGCGGAGACGCAGCTCCTGGTGGAGTCGGGGTGGGCGCACGACCTAGTGCCGAGTGAGTCGTCGCTTTCGGCGCGGCGTCCTGCGATCACGCCGGTCGGAGCCTTCGGATTCCAGGTGGCGCGTGATCTGCAGGGCGGAACGACGTCGCTAAGCGGTCCTGCATACCAAGCCGCGCGTCGTGCCCTCGACCGCGGCGAACCAGTTCTCGTGCAGGTCCCGCGCAAGGGCTACGCGCCCATCCTGGCATGCGGGAATTGCCGCGCCCCGGCAAGGTGCCGCCATTGCAACGGTCCGCTTGGCCTGCCGGGTGATTCGCACGGTGGGCATGAGGGCCAAGCATCCCTGCCAACCTGTACGTGGTGCGGGCGCATCGACTCCAAGTTCCGGTGCACGGAATGCGGCTCGCCGCGCCTGCGCGCCATCGTATTGGGCTCGGAGCGTACGGCGGAAGAGCTGGGTCGCGCCTTTCCAAGCACGCGGATTGTCATGTCTGGCGGTAACAAGGTCATCGATGAAGTGCCAGGGGAGCCGGCACTTGTCATTGCGACTCCCGGTGCGGAACCCCATGTTGCGGACGGCGGTCATTATGGCGCGGCGCTGCTGCTAGAAGCTGCCACGCTGCTCAATCGTCAGGATCTGCGCGCAACCGAAGACGCCCTGGCCAAGTGGGCTGCGGCAGCAACCTTGGTGAGCCCGCACTCCAAAGGCGGGGAAGTGATTATCGCTGCGGATGAGGCGTTAGCAGTTGTCCAATATTTAGTGAATTGGGACATGGTGGCAGCAGCGCGCGCTGAGCTGGCGGGGCGTCGGGAAGTACGCTTCCCACCGGCCGTGCATATGGCAGCCGTAGATGGAGCGGATGCCGCACTGGATCACTTTCTTTCGATTGCAGAGCTGCCTGAGCATGCTGAGATCCTGGGCCCGGTCCCGCTTCCGCCCGGAGTCACCCTGCCCGGTGAGTATGACGAACAGCGCTTTGGGCCGCCACAAAGGGCACTCATCCGCACCCCGTTGGGGCCGCGCTCACAGCTGGGCACGGCGCTGCGCAACGCCAACGCTGCGCGCAGCGCCCGTAAGGACGAGCTGCCACTGCGCATTCAGGTAGACCCAATTCACGTCGGCTAAACGCCAGCTTATGGACGTGGAGCGCGTGGTGGAGACGGTTTAGTGCTGCTGGGTCTACCCAGTCCGCCGCGGTGTCTGGCATGTCCACTATTGTCGAGTGCGACGTAATTGTTTGAAAGGTAGTGGTTCCGCAGTGGCAATCAGAGCAATTCGCATGTACGGCGATCCAGTCTTGACGTCTCGTGCTACCGAGATTGAAAAGTTTGATTCATCGCTTGAGGCCTTGGCCAATGACATGCTGGAGACCATGGACGCGGCCGGCGGAGTCGGCCTTGCCGCAAACCAGATTGGTTTGACCAAGCGCATCTTTGTCTATGACTGCTCCCACTTTCAGACCGGCTTGCGTGGGGCCATCATCAACCCGGTGTGGACCCCGTTGGGGGACAAGACGCAGGACGGCCCCGAGGGCTGCCTATCGATTCCGGACATCACCGAAAACACCGAGCGCTATGAATCGGTCGTGGTCCACGGCCGCGATGTACGGGGCAATGCCATCTCGATGGTGGCCTCCGGGTTGATGGCGCGTTGCATTCAGCATGAGACTGACCACCTTGATGGCGTCTTGTTCCTGCAAAGGCTCACCCCTGAGCGGCGCAAAGAAGCGATGCAGGTTATCCGCAATTCAGAGTGGTTTAACTCCTAGTAGCTAGAGCAGCCTAAGAAACTAGAGCAACAAGAGAAGAAAGAAGTAAAGGTTCAGCATGCGAATTGTCTTCGCCGGTACCCCGGAGCCCGCAGTGGTGGCTTTGGAAAAGCTCATTGCCTCCAAGCATGAAGTTGTCGCGGTTATCACCAGGCCCGATGCGCGCAGGGGCCGGGGCCGTACTCTGCACCCCAGCCCGGTGAAAAAGCTGGCTCAAGAACATGGTATCGAAGTGCTCACCCCAAGCACCCTCAAGCCCGGCACCGAGGACGGCGAGGCGCTGCGCGCACGTCTGCGCGATCTTTCTCCTGAGGCTATCCCCGTTGTGGCCTACGGCAACCTTATTACGCCGGATCTTCTTGACCTACCGCGCTATGGCTGGGTCAACCTGCACTTCTCCTTGCTACCTGCGTGGCGCGGGGCGGCCCCAGTGCAAGCTGCAATCGCAGCCGGCGATGAAGTCACGGGTGCTACTACCTTCCGTATCGATAAGGGATTGGACACCGGCGTCATCCTGGGCACGCTCGAAGAGAAGATTCAGGCAACTGATACCGCAGACGATCTTCTCACCCGCCTGGCTAATGCCGGTGGTGATCTCTTGGTGGAAACGATGGACGGCTTGGCGGCAGGCACCATCACCCCACACGAGCAATCGGGCGAGCCCTCCTACGCGCACAAGATCGCAGTTGAGGATGCGCGCGTCAATTGGCAGGATTCCTCGGAAGCCATCGACCGCCACATTCGTGCACACACCCCGGCCCCGGGTGCCTGGACCATGCTTGGGGAGGAGCGAGTCAAGCTTGGCCCGGTTAGCCTCATAGGCGTTGACCCGGCACTTGAGGGCGTTGCCCTCGCACCAGGTGAGGCGCACATTACGAAGAAGTCCGTGTACGTCGGCACAGCTGATGCGGCAGTCAAGCTGGAGCGTCTGCAAGTCCCCGGCAAGAAGATGATGAACGCTGCAGACTGGGCGCGCGGCCTGGGCGGCAACAAAGAGGTGAGGTTCTCATGAGTGGTGGTTTCCGTTCCCGCTCCAAAGGCGGCGATTCCGAGCGCAAGGCCGATGGGCGTAAGCAGTATGCGCGTGACGCACAACGCGGATCGTTGCAGCGCAAAGGCAAGAATAATTCGCGTAATTCACACCACCCTCGAGGCAGGCGGGGCACGCAGGAGAAGAACTCCTTCGTCAAGGCTGCGCGACGAAGCGGCGTAGACACCGCTCGTGCGGTCTCCTTTGAGGTACTGCGCCGCGTTCACAGCGATGATGCGTTTGCGAACCTGACCTTGCCCAAGGCTTTGCGCGTGCACAAGCTTGAAGGCCGCGACGCTGCCTTTGCAACCGAGCTGACCTATGGTTCTCTGCGCACCGAGGGAGTGCTCGATGCAGTCATCGGGGAGTGCTCGTCCCGTGCGCTTGATGCAATTGCCCCTGAGGTTTTGGATGCTTTGCGGCTGGGCGCCTACCAGGTGCTCTTTACCCGCGTGGAGCCGCATGCTGCCGTAGACACCACTGTGCGTTTGGTTGAGGCCGCAGACTTTGAGAAAGCTAAGGGCTTTGCCAACGGCATCATGCGCACCATCACGCGCACCCCAGCCGAGAAGTGGCTCGACAAGCTCGCCCCGCAGGGCGAGATCGCGGCACTGGCCTTCAAGCACGCGCATCCCGCGTGGATCGCACAGTCTTTTAGCCGGGTTGTCGGCTTGGGCGAACTCGAAGCAGCGCTGGAAGGCGACTCCCAGCGTCCTATCGTTCACCTAGTAGCGCGTCCCGGCGAGATTAGCGCCGAGGAGCTGGCGCTTATGACCGGCAACGAAGAAGGCAAGTACTCGCCTTATGCCGTCTACATAGAATCTGGTGATCCGGGTGATCTGGAGCCTGTGAAGCAGGGCTTTGCCGCGGTCCAGGATGAAGGCTCGCAGCTCATTGCCCGCGCAGTGGTCGAAGCACCCGTTGCAGGTACTGATTCCGGGCGGTGGCTCGACCTGTGTGCGGGCCCAGGCGGCAAGGCGGCCCTCATGGGTGCGCTGGCACGCATTGAGCAGGCCCATGTCGATGCGGTGGAAGTCTCGCCGCACCGCGCTGAGCTCATCAAGAAGACTGTTGCGGATCTGCCTGTTCGTGTGCACGTAGCTGACGGCCGTAACCCCGGCCTTTTGGCTGGCTTCGATCGCGTGCTTGTCGACGCCCCGTGTTCCGGCCTTGGCGCCCTTCGTCGCCGTCCGGAGGCTCGTTGGCGCAAGTCCGAGTCCGACATCGCCGAACTCAACGAGCTGCAATTTGAGCTGCTCGAATCCGCGCTCAAGCTCGTGCGCCCCGGCGGTGTCGTGGTTTATTCGACGTGTTCGCCGGACCTGAGGGAAACGCGCGACGTTGTGGATCGCGCCGTCGCCAAGCTGGGCGCCGTGGAGCTCGATGCCCACGAACTCATTCCGGATATGGGTGACGTTGGACACCACAAGTCGGTCCAGATGTGGCCGCATCGCCACGGCACCGACGCGATGTTCTTCGCCGCGCTTCGTCGTGACTAAGCGTTAGCCGAGCTGCTAAAGAAGTGGCTGCGCGCAATCGAAGGGAAGGTCTAGACTGAACACCATGCCTGCACCGATTATTTCCCCTTCGATTCTCGCCGCTGACTTCTCCCGTTTGGGGGAAGAGGTACGTGCGGTACACAACGCTGACTGGATCCACGTCGACATCATGGATGGCCACTTTGTGCCCAACCTGTCCTTCGGCCCTGACATCACCAAGACTGTTGATGGCATCACGGATCAGGTCTTGGACGTTCATCTCATGATTGAGGAACCGGAAAAGTGGGTCGAAACCTACGCTGAGGCAGGCGCTGATTGCATCATCTTCCACGTGGAAGCCGTCGCTGACGAGCATGCGGCGCTCGCGCTGGCGGATAAAATCCGCGGCATGGGCGTACGGGCGGGCTTTTCCATCAAGCCCAACACTCCCATCGAGCCGTGGTTGGACAAACTAGAGCACTTTGATTTGGCACTGGTAATGTCGGTTGAACCTGGCTTCGGAGGCCAGAAGTTTATGCCTGAGATGCTGGATAAGGTACGCACATTGCGCGCTGCCATTGATGAGCAGGGCCTCGATACCCTGATCGAAATCGACGGTGGCATCTCCGCCGAGACCATCGCTGCATCCGCGGAAGCTGGCTGCCACGCGTTCGTGGCCGGTTCTGCCATCTACAAGCAAGCAGACAAGGCCGCAGCAGTCGAGGAACTGCGCCAGCTGGCCTCGCAATAGTTTTCTAACCGCTTCACATCCCGAACCTTTCGCGGGACCGTCCTTGACCAAACGGAAATTGCAATCAGAAAGTCTTTATGAAGCTTGACCTCGATGCCGCCCTCATCCGTGCGATGGAGGCGGGTCAATCCGTGCGCGGCACGACGAGCCCCAACCCGCCGGTGGGTGCAGTCATTCTCGACGCCGAGGGCAACCTCGTAGGCACTGGCGCCACTCAGCCCGTAGGCGGGCCGCATGCCGAGGTCATGGCCCTACAAGAGGCCGGCAGCAGCGCCCGCGGCGGCATAGCAGTCGTTACACTCGAGCCGTGCAACCACACTGGGCGCACTGGCCCCTGCGCGGAAGCACTTATCGCAGCGGATATTTCCCAGGTATATTTCCTGCATCCTGACCCGAACGGCGTGGCTGCTGGCGGGGCGCAGACTCTGCGCGCCGCGGGCATTGAGGTCGCACAGATTGAAGCGCCTGCGGAGTTGCCCGTGTCCGATGCTCTCATCCCGTGGTTGACTTCGCTGCGCCTGGGCCGCCCGCACGTGACCCTAAAGTTTGCGCAAACACTCGACGGTTTTACCGCGGCAAGCGATGGTACAAGTCAATGGATTACCGGGGAGCACGCGCGTGAATGGGTGCACGTCGACCGCGCGCGGCGTGACGCCATCATTATCGGCACCGGCACCGCGCTGGCAGACAACCCCTCGTTGACCGCTCGTTTCCCCGATGGCACGCTGCGGGAGCAACAGCCGCGCCGCGTCGTGATTGGCCAAAGGAACTTAGAGGATGCGGGAGCGGCATCGTCGCATTTTCGCGAACTTGGCTACGATCAATTTGCCAACATCGATGACGCACTGATTTCGCTTTATGAGGCGGGCGCACGCGACGTGTTGGTCGAGGGCGGGGCCGGGCTGGCCAGCGCCTTCCTCAATGCCGGATACGTGGATGCGGTGCAGGCCTACATTGCGCCGCTGTTGCTCGGAGAGGGGCGGGGAGTGTTGGCCCATCCGGTGGCCCAAACCTTGCAGGATGCGCGTCGTTTTCAGCGCGTGGGCACCACCGTGCTGGGCGACGATGTGCTCATCGAGTACGTGCGCAGGCCATACGTGGATGACGAGTAGAGTCAAGCCTTCGAGATTAAAAGTTAAAGGATAGATTTTGTTTACTGGACTCGTGGAAGAAATCGGCACGGTCGCTTCCTTGGAGCGGCAGGGAGACGCGATCCGCTTAGGAATCGCCGCGCCTAAGATACTTGACGACGCCGCCCTTGGTGACTCCATCGCAATCAACGGCGTGTGCCTCACCGTGGCCGAGCGAACCGCGGACGTCTTCATCGCCGACGTCATGCAGGAATCCCTAAATCGTTCGGCGCTCGGCGAACTGCGCGTGGGGTCCCAGGTCAACGTGGAGCGTGCTCTGCTTCCAACTACCCGCTTGGGCGGCCACATCATGCAGGGCCATGTCGACGGCACTGCGAAACTCATCTCGCGCACCGCGTCTGAGAACTGGGAGGTGTTGCGTTTCGAGCTGCCCGCCGGACTTGCGCGATACGTGGTAGAGAAGGGTTCTATCGCAGTCAGCGGCACCTCGCTGACGGTAAGCAACATCGGCGCAGACTGGTTCGAGGTCTCTCTCATTCCGACAACGCTGCGCGACACCATATTCGGGCAGCTGGAAGTTGGTGCCGCAGTCAACCTCGAAGTAGATGTGCTGGCCAAGTACGTGGAAAAAATGTTTGGGCCTAACGCTTCCGGCGCCAACGGCAAGGGCTAGAGTAAGTCTTTATGACCGCTGCAGAATCTTCCGTCAAACTCGATACCGTTGAACAAGCTATTGCTGACATCGCTGCCGGCAAAGCCGTGGTGGTGGTAGACAATGAAGACCGTGAGAATGAAGGAGATCTGATTTTCGCCGCCGAGCTTGCGACTCCGGAGCTCGTGGCGTTTATGGTTCGATACACCTCCGGCTATATTTGCGCGCCACTTATGCCCGAAGATTGTGCTCGCCTCAATCTTCCGCCGATGATCGCGGTTAACGAAGATGTTCGCCACACTGCCTACACGGTCACGGTAGATGCTGCGACTGGCTCGACGGGTATCTCGGCTGGTTCCCGCGCCGAGACCATCCGGCGCCTGGCTGACCCGACCTCCGAGATCGGAGATTTCACTCGCCCTGGTCACGTAGTTCCGCTGGCTGCTCGACCCGGCGGCGTGCTGGAGCGCGACGGCCACACTGAGGCTTCCATCGACCTTGCCCGACTGGCCGGGTTGCGTCCGGCGGGCGTGTTGTGCGAGATCGTATCGGAAGAAGACCCGACCGATATGGCGCGTTCACCGGAGCTGCGCCGTTTCGCAGATACCCATGGTTTGTCGATGATTTCGATCGAGCAGCTCATCGAATGGCGCCGCCACCATGAGACTCAGATCGTGCGTTCGGTGTCTACCCGCCTGCCTACTGAGCACGGCGTGTTTACTGCAATCGGCTACACCCACGACGTCGACAAGAGCGAGCATATCGCCTTAGTCGCAGGCGACGTCGAGGCGCTTAAGGGCGCGGAGAATGTGCTCGTTCGTGTGCATTCCGAATGCCTTACTGGCGACGTTTTTGGTTCGCGTCGCTGCGATTGCGGTCCTCAGCTCAACGCCTCTTTGCGGGCGGTGCAGGAGGCCGGACAGGGGGTTGTGGTCTACCTGCGTGGTCAAGAGGGTCGTGGAATCGGCTTAGTCAACAAGCTCAAGGCCTATCACCTGCAGGACAAGGGACTCGACACTGTCGAGGCCAACCTCGAACAGGGACTGCCCGAAGACGCACGCGAGTACTCGGTTGCGGGCCAGATCTTGCGAGACCTTGGCATTGTTTCCGCCAACTTGATGACCAACAATCCGCACAAGGGCGACGGCCTCTTTGGCTTTGGCGTCGACGTCTCCCAGCACACTAATCTGGCTGTTGCTGCCAATGAAGACAACATCACCTACCTGCGCACCAAGCGTGACCGTATGGGCCATGATCTGCCGCAGGTTGCGCAGTGGGACTCCGAGCACAGCTAAAAATTAGCACTTCTTAGAAAGGACCGTGATGGCTAAAGAAGGCCTGCCAGACATCCAGCTCGTTTCGGCCGAGGGCGTTCGCGTCGCGATCGTTACTTCAACGTGGAACGCCGAAATCTGCGATCAACTGCATAAGCGCGCGATCGAAACCGCTCAAGCATGTGGCGCCAAGGTCACCGAGCTGCGCGTGGTTGGCGCACTGGAACTGCCTGTCGTTGTCCAAGCAGCGGCTCGTTCTCACGACGCCGTCGTGGCTTTGGGCTGCGTCGTTAAGGGCGGAACCCCGCACTTCGACTATGTCTGTGACTCGGTCACCCAAGGCCTGACGCGCATTGCACTCGACGAGTCGACGCCCGTGGCGAACGGCGTGTTGACAGTTAACGAGTACTCCCAGGCCGTCGATCGTGCAGGCTTTGATACATCTGATGAAGACAAGGGCGCTGAGTCGATGGTTGCGGCTTTAGACACCGTCATGAAATTGCGTACACTGGACGGACTGGCAGGCTAAACGCCTGCGCCTAACCTGTAGTGACGCTTAAATAGGTGAGAAGAAGGACTAAATGACGGACGCACACGAATCTCAGGCGAGCGAGACTACATCTCGCAAGCACCTATCTGATGCCGAGATTCTGGCCTACACCAGCGCAGACCCTTTTGCGCTGACGTCGACCAAACCTTGGCTTTATGAGACCAAGTCTCCATACCTACGCAAGATTGCGATTGGTTGGGTAGTCCTCGTCATGGCTATCCACATCTTTATGGGTGTTACCTTGGACGTCTCCTTTACAGGTGCGGCGGTGACCACGATTGATAAGTTTGCATTCCCCGGCGTCGGCGTATTGATTTCCATCTTGTCGTGGATTGCACTGACCCGCCCACGCTTGCGGGCTAACGAGGACGGAGTCGAGGTCCGCAATATTGTCGGCACTCGTTTCTACCCATGGCAGGTTGTGTATGGGCTGTCCTTCCCAGAGGGGGAGCGTATGGCCCGCATCGAGCTTCCCGATTTCGAGTTCGTTCCTGTCTGGGCACTGCAGTCTGGTGACAAACAAGACGTAATCACTAAGGTTCGCCAGTTCCGCGAACTTGAAGCCAAGTACATGCCGCAGGACTAACGTGGCTGATCCCACAACATACAGGCCAGCGCCCGGAACGATACCCACGGAACCGGGCGTTTATAAGTTTCGCGACGAAAACCGAAGGGTAATCTACGTCGGCAAGGCCAAGAATCTCCGAGCCCGCCTGTCCAATTACTTTCAGGACATTACGCAGCTGCATCCACGCACCAGGCAGATGGTGCTCACGGCGGCTTCGGTGGAGTGGACCGTGGTGGCCAGCGAGGTCGAAGCACTCCAATTGGAGTACACATGGATTAAGCGTTTCGATCCACGATTCAACGTCATGTATCGCGACGACAAGACGTACCCTATGTTGGCGGTCTCGGTGGGAGAGGCGGTTCCACGTGCGTTCTTCTATCGCGGGCCGCGCCGCAAAGGCGTGCGTTACTTCGGCCCTTATTCGCACGCCTGGGCAGTACGCGAGACCCTAGACCTACTGACCCGCGTCTTTCCTATGCGCACCTGTGCCAAGGGCGTATACAACCGCCACGAGCGTCTCGGCCGGCCGTGCCTGTTGGGTTACATCGGCAAGTGCGATGCGCCGTGTATCGGCCGCGTATCAAAGGACGAGCACCGTGAGACGGTCAACGAGCTGGTTTCCTTTATGAACGGCAACACAAGCAAGGTAACCCGCGAGCTGACTCAGCGCATGGAGGAAGCTGCGGAGAATCTTGAGTTCGAGCTTGCCGCCCGATTGCGCGACGACCTGGGCGCCATCAATAAGATCATGGAACAACAAGCCGTGGTGTTCGGCGATGGCACCGACGCCGACCTCATCGCTTTTAGCTCCGATGAGCTAGAAGCAGCGGTACAGATTTTCCACGTACGCAATGGGCGAATCCGCGGCCAGCGCGGTTGGGTCGTGGAGCGCTCTGGTGATCAGGCCCCACTCGAGCCACTCGAGGAAGGCAAACCTGACCCCGGACTTCCGGCCCTCATGCAGAACTTCCTCATTCAGTTCTATTCCGACGCTGCTGACAGGCAGAAGCAGGAATTGGAAGAAGACGCTGCGCTCAATAGGCGAGGGGTGGATCAGGAGTCCCATACCGAGGAACACCTCGGCAACGTGATCCCACGAGAAATCCTGGTCCAGGCTATGCCGGACGAGGCAGCTGAGGTCAAGTCTTTGTTGGAGCAGCTGCGTGGTGCGCACGTGGACCTGCGCGTGCCCCAGCGCGGCGACAAGCGATCCCTGATGGAGACCGTGGAGAAGAACGCCAAGGAGCAGCTTCGTCAACACAAGCTCAAGCGCGTTGGCGATATCACAGCACGCTCTGCCGCGCTGCAGGACATTCAGGAGGCCTTGGGCATGGACCAGGCGCCTTTGCGCATAGAGTGTACGGATATTTCCCACATTCAAGGCACGGACGTTGTCGCTTCCTTGGTGGTCTTTGAGGATGGGCTTCCGCGCAAGTCGGATTATCGCCGTTATCGCATTAAGGAAGCAGCTGGCGACGGCCGCTCGGACGATGTCGGCTCCATCGCTGAGGTCACGCGGCGTCGCTTTAAGCGCCACAATGAAGACAAGTTGGCCAACCCAGACGAAGAGGTGGAGGAGTCGACCTTCGCTGACGAGAAGGTGACGGAAGAGTCTGCTGAAGCTGGGCGTCGTTTCGCGTATCCGCCGCAGCTCTTCATCGTTGATGGCGGTGCGCCGCAGGTAGCCGCTGCCCAGGAAGTCTTTGACGAGTTGGGCATTGTCGACGTCACTCTTGTCGGCTTGGCCAAGCGCTTGGAAGAGATCTGGGTTCCCGGTGACGATGAGCCAGTTATCTTGCCGCGAAACTCCCAGGCGTTGTTCTTGCTGCAACAGATCCGCGACGAGGCTCACCGCTTCGCCATTACCTATCACCGCCAGCAGCGCTCCAAACGCATGCGTTCCTCTGTGCTGGACAGTGTGCCTGGGTTGGGTCCACAGCGCAGGACTGACCTGGTCAAGCACTTTGGCTCGGTGAAGAAGCTGAAAGAGGCTAGCGTCGAGCAAATTGCCGCCGTAAAGGGCTTTGGCCCCAAGTTGGCCAGCGTAGTTTTTGAACACCTGCATAGTTAGGAATCTTCAGGAACCTTCCAGCTTTGGCGCGTTAAGATGGTTGCTATGACGCACTTAGAAACACCGCCGGTCTTCATTACTGGCATGTCCGGCGGCGGCCTCACCTCGGCAGCTAAGGTTCTCGAGGACAAGGGCTACTACGTGGCCCATAACATCCCGCCAAAAGCCATTGTGGATCTTCTAAAGCTGTGTTCCTTGGAAGAGACGAAGGTCAAGAAGGTTGCTGCGGTAACCGATGTGCGCTCCCGCATGTTTCATGGTTCACTGCTGGAGACCATTGATGAGGTCACGCAGTTGGGCATGAAGCCCACGGTTCTGTTTCTCGATGCGCGCGATGACGTGCTGATCCGCCGTTTTGATTCTGTTCGTCGCACGCATCCGCTGCAGGGCGATGACACGCTCAAGGCCGGCATCCAGAGAGAGCGCCAGGTTGTGGCTGAGGTGCGCGAGCGCGCCGACATCATCATCGACACCACAAACCTGTCAATTCATGATCTGCGTCGTGCCATCGAAGCAGCATTTGGTGACATGAGCAAGGACACCCAGCACGTCACCGTTGAGTCGTTCGGCTTCAAACACGGCTCCCCACGAGACGCGGATTTGGTCGTCGACGTGCGATTCCTTCCCAACCCTTATTGGGTTCCGGAACTACGCGGATATCGAGGCACCGATGAACCTGTCTCTGATTACGTCCTCGCCCACCCTGCTGCAGAGAACTTCATCGAGCATTTCTTGGAGATGTTTGAGACCATGCTCGCTGGTTACCGCCACGAGGGCAAAAACTTCATAACCGTGGGCGTCGGGTGTACAGGTGGACATCACCGCTCCGTCGCTGTGTCAGAGGAGATTGCTCGCCGCTTGCGTCAGCGAGAAGATCTGGATGTCAATACCCTCCACCGCGACATTGCGCGGGATTAATCTCGCCCGTATCTCATTACCCGGAAAGCTCTTTTAGAACCAATGACTCGATTTTCACACATGGCATGCCTGGGTGGCGGTCACGGCCTTTACCAAACCCTTCTAGCCGCGCGAATGAGTAATGCTGAACGAATCTCGGCAATCGTCACGGTCGCAGATGACGGTGGTTCTTCTGGCCGTCTTCGCCGTGAGCTCGACATCATTCCGCCCGGAGACCTCCGGATGGCGTTGGCGGCCCTGTCTGGCGATACTGAAGCAGGCAAGATGTGGGCGCAGACTCTCCAGCATCGATTCGGCGGTAACGGGGCCATGGCCGGTCATGCGGTGGGTAATCTGCTCATTGCCGGGCTTACCGATGTTCTCGGCGATTATCAGGCCGCTCTGGACGCGGTAGCGGTGCTCACTGAGTCCCACGGTCGAGTGCTTCCCGTGGTTAATCAGCCTCTCGATATCGAAGCTGAGGTTGCCGGATTGGATGACGATCCTCGAATTATGCGGGCCGTCCGCGGGCAGGTCGCGGTGGCATCGACTCCTGGTCAAGTCCGAAGAGTAAGGATCCTTCCTGAGTACCCCGAAGCAAATCCTGAGGCTGTCGCCGCGCTTGCCGACGCCGACCTCATCACCATCGGCCCTGGCTCTTGGTTTAGCTCGGTTCTGCCGCATGTGTTGGTCCCGGAAATTGTCGATACAGTGCGTAATTCCCATGCGCTGCGCGTTGTGGTACTCAACTTGTCGGCTGAGCCAGGGGAGACGCATGGCTTTTCTGCGGAGAGGCACTTACACGTTTTGGCTCAACACGCGCCTAATCTAAGAATCGACCGAGTTTTGGTGGATGAAGGCGCAATCCCGAGCGAAAGTGAGCGGGTCTATTTGCAACGCGCCGCGAGCGTTTTGGGTGCTAAAGCATCCTTCGCGGACCTTAGCCAAAGAGACGGAAATGGAGCAAGTACAAACAAACATGACCCGGAGAAGCTGTCGGTTGCTCTGGGCGAGCTTGTTAAGGGCTAAGAGGCCTGAAACGTCGGCATTGAACGTATCTCGCTAAACTATAAAACCTGCCGTGTGCTTCTTGGCACACGCTCCAATGCTTTTAAGAAAGGGGCAAAGACTTTGTCTGCTTCATTGACCGATCAGGTCAAGGACGAACTCACTGAAGTCTCGGTTCCGCGCCAATCCGCACGAGCTGCGGAGATTTCAGCCATTTTGCGCTTTGCCGGCGAGTTAACCATTAGCGGCGATCAGATGGCTTATGAGGTTGAGCTTGATAATCAGCGTATTGCTGACCGCTTTGTTGATGGACTTGAAGAACTCTTCGGGCTGAAGGTCGGCACTCACCTCGTAGGGCCTGCGACTTCACAGAAGAAATCGCGGGTTCAGCTGCGTATTGCTACAGGGGCAAAAGAGTTAACTAGACGTCTCGGACTTATCACCCGCTCAGGCCATCCCGTGGTGGGTTTGCCGCCGCAGGTGATCTCCGGCTCGATTGCTGATAACGAAGCCGCATGGCGTGGCGCATTCTTGGCGCAGGGAGCGTTGACCGAGCCTGGCCGTTCTTCCACTCTGGAAGTATTGTGCCCTTGCCAAGAGGCGGCGCTTGCTCTTGTGGGGTGCGCGCGACGCCTTGGTATCGCCGCTAAGACGAAAGAAACCCGGGGGGCAGACCGTGTGGTCGTGCGTGACGGCGACGCCATTGGCGCTTTGCTGACCCGAATGGGTGCGCAAGAAACTCGTTTGACGTGGGAGAAGAAACGCGTAAAGCGCGAGGCACACGATACCTCGAAGCGCTTGGACAATTTCGACGACGCAAACCTTCGTAGATCGGCGCGCGCCGCAGTCACCGCGGCAGCTCGAGTAGAACGTGCGATGGAGATCTTGGGCGATGACGTGCCAGAACATCTTGCCGATGCCGGACGTCTGCGTGTACAGCACCGTGAAGCCTCACTCGAGGAGCTAGGTCGCCTCGCAGATCCGCCCATGACCAAGGACGCGGTGGCTGGCCGCATTCGCCGCCTGCTTTCGATGGCTGACAAACGGGCGGAAGAATTGCAGATTCCCGACACCAATGACTCAGTGACGGAGGATCTTTTCGACCAGTCCTAAAGGTTTTGGTTTAGTTCGATTCAGTATTGCCTGCCGCCTTGTCCGATCGGATGGGGCGGTTTTTGATTGGGCAAAACGGTCACATTCGGGGCGGTGAAGCTAATTTTTTTGCTGTGAAATTCTCCCGTTATTGTTGATTATCTGCCGTTAAGCTGGGGGAGTGACATATCCCACCTTTATCAACATAAAACAACATATACGGGCAAAAGCAGGTGAATTCCTGCGCATATTTACCAAGCGCTTAGACACAGGTTGCAATATTGTACGCCTCTTTTCTGGTTTCGGCATTCAACTTTCTGCACCCGCGCTCAGCCGCTGCACGCACTATGTTTGCTCGGTAGTATCGGCCGTGTTGGGAAAACTCACCGAGGTTCTTCGCATAAGGCAGAACTAGAGGAGATGCCTCGGACCCACACGAACGTTTACTCGATTTTTAGAGGAGAAATAACAGTGACCATCCGCGTAGGCATCAATGGCTTTGGCCGCATCGGCCGCAACTTCTTCCGCGCAGTTGCTCAGGGCAACACCGACCTCGAGGTTGTTGCAGTCAACGACCTGACCGATAACGGCACCCTCGCAAACCTGCTGAAGTACGACTCCGTGCTGGGCCGTTTCGATGGCGAAATCTCCTTCGACGATGAGTCCATCACCGTCAACGGCCACCGCATCGCAGTCTCCGCAGAGCGCGATCCAAAGAACCTAAAGTGGTCCGACCACAACGTTGACATCGTTGTTGAGTCCACCGGCTTCTTCACCGACGGTGAGGCTGCAAAGGCTCACATCGAGGCTGGCGCAAAGAAGGTCATCATCTCTGCACCTGCTAAGAACGTGGACGCAACATTCGTTTACGGCGTCAACTCCGATTCTTACGACCCTGCAAACCACAACGTCATCTCCGCAGCATCTTGCACCACCAACTGCCTAGCTCCGATGGCTAAGGTTCTCAACGACAAGTTCGGCATCGAGAAGGGCCTCATGACCACCGTTCACTCCTACACCGGTGACCAGCGCATCCAGGACGCTCCTCACAAGGACCCACGCCGTGCACGCGCCGCTGCTGTGAACATGGTTCCTACCTCCACCGGTGCAGCTAAGGCTGTTGCTCTGGTTCTGCCTGAACTCGAGGGCAAGCTGGACGGCTACGCAATGCGTGTTCCGACCATCACGGGTTCCGCAACAGACCTGACCTTCACCGCTTCCCGCGACGTCACCGTTGAAGAAGTCAACGCTGCAATCAAGGAAGCTGCGGTCGGCGAGTTCGGCGAGACCCTGGCTTACACCGAGGACCCAATCGTCTCCACCGACATCATCACCGACCCGCACGGCTGCATCTTCGATGCTGGCGTAACCAAGGTTTCCAACGGCAACCTGGTTAAGGTTCTCGGCTGGTACGACAACGAGTGGGGCTACACCAACCAGCTCGTACGCACCACCTCCCTGGTCGCTTCCAAGCTCTAATCCGCTGCGAGTCCTAAAGACCTCACTTGGATGATTAACCGGCCCACACTTTGCCCACTTGGGCTAGGCGTGGGCCGGTATTCTTATATAGAACTCTTTTTAAAAATCGATTAAGGAGAAAATTATGGCTTTCAAGACCCTAGATGATCTCATCGCCGAAGGCGTTGAGTCCCGCCACGTACTCGTCCGCTCCGATTTCAACGTCCCACTGGACGATGAGGGTAACATCACCGACTCCGGACGCATCACCGCTTCGCTGCCTACCATCAAGGCACTCGTCGAGGGCGGCGCCAAGGTTATCCTGTCCGCACACCTTGGCCGGCCTAAGGGTGAGGTCAACCCGAAGTACTCCCTGGCTCCTGTAGCTGAGGCTCTTTCCGAGGCTCTCGGCCAGTACGTCGCACTGGCTGGCGACGTCACCGGTGAAGACGCTCACGAGCGTGCCAACGGCCTTAACGATGGCGACGTAATGCTCATCGAAAACGTCCGCTTCGACCCACGTGAGACCTCTAAGGACGAGGCAGAGCGCGGTGCTTTCGCAGACGAGCTCGTTGCCCTTGCCGCTGACAATGGTGCATTCGTCTCCGACGGTTTCGGTGTTGTCCACCGTGCACAGGCTTCTGTGTACGACGTCGCCAAGCGCCTGCCCGCATACGCCGGCAAGCTCGTGCAGAAAGAGGTAGAGACTCTCGCTGCAGTTGCTGAAAAGCCTGAGTCCCCATACGTCGTTGTGCTCGGCGGCGCCAAGGTATCTGACAAGCTCGGCGTCATTGAGGCTCTTGCTGGCAAGGCAGACAAGGTCATCATCGGCGGCGGCATGTGCTACACCCTGCTAGCTGCTAAGGGCTACAACGTCCAGAACTCCCTTCTGCAGGAAGACCAGATCGACAACTGCAAGGACCTCCTTGAGCGCTTCGGCGATAAGATTGTCCTGCCAGTTGACCTGATTGCTGCAACCGAGTTCGACGCTGATGCGGAAAACAAGGTTGTCGCCCTCGACGGCATCCCAGAGGGCTGGATGTCCCTAGACATCGGGCCAGAGTCCGTTAAGGAATTCGACAAGGTGATTGCTTCCTCCAAGACCCTCTTCTGGAACGGCCCAATGGGTGTGTTCGAGATGGAGGCATTCTCCAAGGGCACCGCTGGCGTCGCTCAGTCCATTATCGATGCAACTAAGAACAACGGCTCCTTCACTGTTGTCGGTGGTGGCGACTCCGCCGCTTCCGTCCGCCTCCTTGGCCTTGATGAGGACGGCTTCTCCCACATCTCTACCGGTGGTGGCGCTTCCCTCGAGTTCCTTGAGGGCAAGGAGCTGCCGGGTGTATCGGTTCTGCAGTCCTAATCGAGCCACTAAACTCTTTAAGAAAGGAATTTCCCACTATGGCACGTAAGCCACTTATCGCCGGCAACTGGAAGATGAACCTCGACCACAAGGAAGCAATCGCTTCCATCCAGAAGTTCGACTTCTCCCTTCCAAAGGACTACTACGAGAAGGTCGACGTTGCCTTCATGGTTCCGTTCACCGACCTGCGCACCTTGCAGACTCTCTCTGAGGGCGACAAGCTCGAGCTGACCTACGGTGCTCAGGACATCTCCAAGCACGAGTCCGGCGCCTACACCGGCGAAGTCTCCGGCAAGATGCTCTCCGCACTCGGCTGCACCTGGGTTGTCGTTGGTCACTCCGAGCGCCGCGAGTACCACGGTGAGACCGACGAGCTCGTCGCAGAGAAGGCTGCTGCTGCGCTGAAGAACGGCATCAGCCCGATCGTCTGCGTTGGCGAGCCGCTCGATGTCCGTGAAGCTGGCACCCACGTTGACTACGTGGTCAACCAGACCCGCAATTCCCTCGCTGGTCTGAGCGCTGAGGATCTTTCCAAGACCGTCGTTGCTTACGAACCAGTGTGGGCTATCGGTACTGGCAAGGTTGCTTCGGCTGACGATGCACAGGAAGTATGTGCGGCAATCCGTGACCTCGTCCGTGAGCTTGCAGGCGATGAGGTAGCAGAGGGCATCCGAATCCTCTACGGTGGCTCTGTCAAGGTTGATTCCGTGGCTGAGATTGTGGGTAAGCCGGACGTTGACGGCGGCCTGGTCGGCGGCGCATCACTCGTTGGTGACGAATTCGCCAAGCTCGCTGCGAACGCGTCGACTGCAGTTTAACTCTGGAACCTAGGCGTGGGTCGGAATATCGTCCGGCCCACGTCGTGGTGTAAAGTGGTCCGGAGTTAATTAATAAAGTTTGAGAGGAACGATCCTATGATCTTGGCCCTGGAAATCATCCTGGTGATTGCCGCGATCCTCATGTCTATCTTTGTTCTCCTGCACAAGGGTAAGGGTGGCGGTCTGTCCAGCCTTTTCGGTGGAGGCGTCCAGTCCAATCTTTCGGGCTCCACGGTCGTGGAGAAGAACTTGGACCGCTACACCATTGTCATGGTGATTATCTGGTTGGCGTGCATCGTTGCGCTGAACTTGATCCAGGCATTCGGCGTATAATCGCGTAAGAAAAAGCCCGCGTTGACTGTTGATGGTCAACGCGGGCTTTTTCTATGCCTAGCTTCGGAGCTGTCGGGCTCTGTGATATCGGTATATCCCACCCTAAAACGTGCATAACTGCCAACGAAAGGCTCACAAAGCGCTTGCGGAGGCGCTTCGTTGGCAGATACGCAGATCTCTCAACGAGTTGTTAGAGTTCACCCGCTGCGTCATCGGACAGGAAGAGGATTGTCTCCTGGGTTCCGTGTGCACCAGCAGCCGGCCACTCCACAGCAGGAGAGCCCTTAACGATGTGAGACGCAGCCTCAGCCTTTTCAGCACCGGACACTAGGAACCACACCCGCTGGGAACGGTTAACCGCAGGGAGGGTCAAAGTAACCCGCTCTGCCGGGGGCTTCGGAGAGTCGTGAACTGCCACAACGAGTTCCTCCTCCTCGAAGACCGCAGGGGAGTGCGGGAACATCGAGTTGATGTGCCCCTCGCCACCCATGCCCAACAAGTGAAGGTCGAAGCCGTTTGGGGCGAATTCGGCAATCTCGCCGGCATAAGCCCTAGCAGCATGCTCCATGGCGATGGCGCCTAAATCGAGACCATGGATGTGTTGCTCAGGAATGCCTACCTCGTGGAGAAGAGCAGCACGGGCTTGTCCCTCATTGGAATCAGGATCAGAAACTGGGACGTTTCGCTCATCACCGAAGAATACGTGGACGCGAGTCCAGTCAATTGCCAGAGCAGGGTAGTCCTCACTCTGGCCATGTGCTGCCGCATCAAGGCGAGCCAGTTCGCGGAGTGTTCCAATGCCAGCGCCACCGCCAGTGAGAACCACGCGGGCAACGCCATCATTGTGGAGCCCGCCGCCCGGGGCCTGAATCGCCGTCACGACGTCGATGAATTTAAGGGCGGCAGAGGATATGAGTTCGTCTACATCGCTCACGCGGTGAAGAGTGACCATGTCAGTGAGATCCTTAAGGGTCAAAAAATAGTAGTAGGGCTAACTGTAGTCCACGCGCGGCAAAGCTCGAAGCGTATGCGCGTATGTCTTGTCCGAATCGAGATGACGTAGCTCTTCAGAAAGGACCTCCGCCTGTGAACGGATGCCCAAAGAGACCAAAGAATCTGGAGAGCCAGGAACTTGTACGCGTACAGTTTCTGCGTCGACCACTTCCACAGTGACGTGGGAAGATACGCGGTTGAAGCGCAAAGAATGAATGGGGAAGGAACCCTTTTCCGGCGACTGCGTAACGTTGCGGTGTACTGGAACGCTCAGGGCGTCGAGAAGCCAGCCTGCAGCAAAGTCCGCTGCTGGGTTGAGTTGTGCCCCGCATACTTCTACTGACTCGACCGGTTCATGAGGGTGGCGGTCTAGGGCCGAGGCCACGATTCCGCGCCACAGCGTAATGGCGGCCCAGGACATATCAGAATCACCCGGGGTGTACCCGTGGGAGAGCTGCATCAGTTCTTCGTGCGTTGCGCCCTCGCCATAGGCCACGTTGGTAATACGGCGCTGCGCGAGCTTGCCAATCGGGCTGCGGGCAGGGTGCTCCGGGCACTTCGTGGGCCACCACGCCACAATCGGGGTATCCGGGAGCAGCAGCGGAGTGACTACGGATTCGGCCTGCGCAGACAGAGCTCCCTTCAAGTGCATGACCACGATCTCCGAAGCACCAGCCTCGCCACCGACGCGTAGCTCGGCATCGAGATGAGTTTCTTCCAAGTGGGAACCAGCAATGACCACGAGCACGCGTGACGGGTGCTCATGGGAGGCGTCGCGCACGGAGGAAAGAATCGCCTCGATGTCGTCGCCTTCGTTGGCAGCAACGATTAGGGTCAGCACGCGGCCGGTGGTCAAGGTGTAGTGTTCTTGGGCCTCAACGAGTTTCTTGGAGATCTTGCGCGTCGTGGTGTCAGGCAATGGAATAATCAACGCTTCTTCTCCTTATGGTCGGCGCCAGGAGTGGCCCCGGCGGCGCAACATCGTATTGGCAGACTCAGGGCCCCACGTTCCCGCGGGGTATTCCTCAGGTTGGCCAGCTTTGGACCAGTACTCGATGATGGGATCGAGGATGGACCAGGACAACTCAACCTCTTCGTTGGTGGGGAAGAGCGAGGACTCGTCGAGGAGGGCATCGAGGATGAGACGCTCGTAGGCTTCGGGGGACTCTTCAGTGAAGGCCTCCGCGTAGGCGAAGTCCATGTTCACATCGCGAACCTCCATGGTGGAGCCCGGCACCTTCGAGCCGAAGCGCATGGTAACGCCCTCGTCAGGCTGGACACGGATGACCACGGCGTTCTGGCCCAGCGACTCGGCTTGGCCCTTGTGGAAAGGCTGATGCGGCGCGGTCTTGAAGACCAAGGCGATCTCCGTGACGCGACGGCCCAAGCGCTTGCCGGTGCGCAGGTAGAAAGGAACACCTGCCCAGCGGCGCGAATTTACCTCGAGGGTGCAGGCAGCATAAGTCTCGGTGGTGGAGGCAGGATCGAATCCTTCCTCTTCGCGAAGACCGCGCACGTATTCAGAGCCCTGCCAGCCGGCCGAGTACTGGCCGCGGGCAGTGGTCTTGTTCAGCGGGTGCACCGGCTGCGTCGCACGCAGCACCTTGATCTTTTCGGCCTGCAGAGCTTCCGGCGCGAATGAGGATGGTTCCTCCATTGCAACGAGCGCGAGCAGCTGCAGCAGGTGGTTCTGGATGACGTCACGGGCAGCGCCGATTCCGTCGTAGTAGCCCGCGCGGCCACCGAGGCCGATGTCTTCAGCCATCGTGATCTGCACGTGGTCGATGTAGTGTGCGTTCCACATCGGCTCGAAAATCTGGTTGGCAAAGCGCAGAGCCATGATGTTTTGTACGGTTTCCTTGCCCAAGTAGTGGTCAATACGGAAGACCGAGGACTCGGGGAACACTGCATTGACGATTTCGTTGAGCTTGCGCGCGGATTCCTGGTTGTGACCGAAAGGTTTTTCAATAATGACGCGGCGCCACGAGTCGTTAGCGCTGTTCGCCATACCCACACGCTCGAGTTGGTGGCAGATGCTCGAGAAGAACTCTGGTGGGACAGACAAGTAATAAGCCCAGTTGCCGCCGGTACCGCGTGAGGTATCGAGCTCCGCGAGGCGAGCAGAAAGGCCGTCGAAGCCAACGTCGTCAAAAGCGCCATGCACGAACTCAATGCCTTGGACTAGGTGCTGCCAAACATGTTCGTTGAACTTGGTGCGGGCGCCAGCCTTGACGGCTCCCAGCACATACTCGGCAAAAGCGTCCTTGTCCCAGTCGCGGCGTCCGTAGCCTACCAAAGTAAAGCCCGCGGGCAAGAGGCCGCGGTTGGCAAGGTCGTAGATAGCTGGCAGCAGCTTTTTGTAGGCGAGGTCGCCGGTTACCCCGAAGATAACCATGCCGGAAGGGCCGGCGATGCGCGGGAGGCGCTTATCCTTCGCGTTGCGCAGTGGATTTACCCAGGCGCTCGATTCCGTCACAGGGTTTCCTTTCCCAAATCTTTGTCCAGCGACACATTCTAGCGACAAGCGCCCCGCTGAGGTTAGTCAGCGGGGCGCAAGGCGAAGAATTCTTTAGTTAAAGACGAGCAGCCATGGATTCGAGCAGCTCATCCCAAGCAGCGACGAACTTGTCGACGCCTTCCTTCTCCAGCACTGCGAACACGTCCTGGAAGTCGATGCCCAAATCCTCGAGCTCAGCGAATACCGCATCTGCTTCAGCCTTTGCGCCGGAGAGGGTGTCACCGTGCAGGTTACCTTCGGAAAGGACCGCATCAATGGTCTTTTCCGGCATGGTGTTGACCGTGTGCGGGCCAGCAAGCTCGGAAACGTACAGCGTTGCTGGGTACTCCGGGTTCTTTACGCCGGTAGATGCCCACAGTGGGCGCTGCACGTTTGCGCCCTCTGGAAGATCGTCCGAGTTGAGCAATTCTTCCTCGAAAAGGGCGTAAGCACGCTGCGCATTGGCGACGCCCGCTTTGCCACGTGCCGCGAGAGCTTCCGGCGTGCCGATGGTCTCGAGGCGCTTGTCCACCTCAGTATCTAGACGGGAAACGAAGAAGGACGCGACCGAGTGAATCTTGGATACGTCATGACCTGCCTCAGCAGCGCGCTTGATGCCCTTTTTGAACGCATCGATGACCTGGGCGTAGCGCTCCACGGAGAAGATTAAGGTGACGTTGACCGAGATGCCGTCGGCAAGCGCGTCTGCGATAGCCGGCAGCGAGCCGTCCGTTGCCGGAATCTTGATCATCAGGTTCGGGCGGTTGACGCGCGCCCACAGCTCACGAGCCTGCTGGATGGTGGCCTGGGTATCTGCAGAAATGCGCGGATCCACCTCGATGGACACGCGGCCGTCGCGGCCTTCAGATGCCTTGTAGATGCCGGCGAAGAGATCGCAAGCATTGGCGACGTCGTCGATCGCCAGGGAGTAGACGGCGTCGTCAGCCTTGGCGCCCTCTTCCTTCAGTGCAGTAATCGCGGAATTGTACGCGGTGCCCTTCGACATCGCCGCCGCGAAGATTGCCGGGTTGGTGGTAACACCCACGATGGACTTGGTCTTGATGATCTCCGCCAAGTTGCCGGACTCCAGCCTCTCGCGGGAGAGGTCGTCGAGCCACGTGGAGGTACCGAGCTGTGCTAGTTCGTCAATGTGAGACATGCTTTCCTTACTTGCTTGCGGTGATGGATTCGCGGGCGGCGTCGACTACCGCAGCGGTAGTGAAGCCGAACTTCTCAAAGAGCTCCTCTGCTGGGGCAGAAGCGCCGAAGTGCTCGAGGGAGACATTGCGGCCGAAGGTGCCGGTGTACTTGTGCCATGGCATTGCCAGGGCTGCCTCGACGGAGACGCGGGCGCGGACAGCGGAAGGCAGAACGGACTCGCGGTAGGCGTCGTCCTGCTCGTCGAACCACTCAAGGCACGGAGCCGAAACGACGCGGGCTGCGGTGCCCTCGGATTCGAGCTGTTGGGCTGCCTCGACCGCGAGCTTAACCTCGGAACCGGTTGCCATGAGGATGACGTCTGGAGTTTCCTTGGAACCTTCGACCAGAACGTAAGCGCCGCGGCGAACGCCGTCGCGTGCCTTCTCCTTGGTGCCCTCGAGGACAGGCAGGTTCTGGCGGGACAGCGCCAGGCCCTTTGGAGCAGCCTTGTACTCGAATGCAGCGGCCCATGCCTGCGCGGTCTCGTTGGCGTCTGCCGGACGGATGACGGAGAGGTTCGGAATAGCGCGCAGTGCGGTGAGCGTTTCTACCGGCTGGTGGGTCGGGCCGTCCTCGCCCAAGCCGATGGAGTCGTGGGTCCACACGTAGTAGGTGTCAGTAGACATCAAGGCGCCTAGACGCACGGCAGGGTACTGGTACTCAGAGAAGATGAGGAAGGTACCGCCGTACACGCGGGTGTTTCCGTGTAGGGCGATGCCGTTCATGATGGCGGCCATGGCGTGCTCACGGATACCAAAGTGGAGGTTGCGGCCGTATGGCTGGGCATTCCAAGCGCCAGTGGTGATGGACTCTGGGCCGAAGGACTCGGCGCCCTTGATAACGGTGTTGTTGGAGCCTGCAAGGTCAGCGGAGCCGCCCCACATCTCCGGGACAGCAGCAGCCAGTGCCTGAATGGTAGCTTCAGAAGCCTTACGGGTGGCTACGGATTCGCCGGCATCCCAGGTCGGAAGCTCCGAATCAAAGTTCTCTGGCAGCTCACGGGACTGCATGCGGTCGAAGAGGGCCTTTGCCTCCGGATTAGCGGAAGCCCAAGCATCGAACTTTTCCTGCCACTCGGCGTGGGATTGAGCACCGCGCTCGCGCAGCTTGCGGGTGTGGTTGATGACCTCGTCGGAGACCTCGAAGGTCTGTGCTGGGTCGAAGCCTAGGACTTCCTTGGTTGCGGCGACTTCGTCGTCACCCAAGGCGGCACCGTGTACGCCACCGGTGTTCATCTTGTTCGGTGCCGGGTAACCGATGACGGTCTTGACGCGGATGAAGGAAGGACGCTCGGTCTCCTCACGCGCAGCCTTGGCAGCGGCTTCGAGGGCTACGACGTCTTCGCCGGATTCCACGGTCTGTACGTGCCAGCCATATGCCTCGTAGCGCTTGACGACGTCCTCGTTGAACGCGATGTTCGTATCGTCCTCGATGGAGATGCGGTTGTCATCCCAGAATACGATCAGGTTGCCGAGCTTCTGCGTCCCCGCGAGGGAAGAGGCCTCTGCGGTAACGCCCTCTTGCAGGTCACCATCGGACGCGATGACGTAGACGTAGTGATCGAAAGGGGACTCGCCTGCGGGTGCGGACGCGTCGAAAAGGCCGCGCTCCTTGCGGGAAGCCATGGCCATGCCCACTGCGGAGGCCAGGCCCTGGCCGAGCGGGCCGGTGGTGATTTCAACACCATCGGTGTGGTTAACCTCCGGGTGGCCCGGGGTCAGCGAGCCCCAGGTACGCAGGGACTTGAGGTCATCAAGCTCGAGACCGAAGCCGCCGAGGTAAAGCTGGATGTACTGGGTCAGCGAGGAGTGGCCAACGGAGAGGACAAAGCGGTCACGGCCAGCCCACTTCACATCGTTAGGGTCGTGATTAATGACGCGCTGGTAGAGCGTGTAGGCGAGGGGCGCCAGCGACATCGCGGTACCCGGGTGGCCGGAACCGCACTTCTGGACGGCGTCCGCGGCCAGGACACGGACAGTATCTACTGCGCGAGTATCCACGTCGGTCCAGTCAGCCGGGTAACGGCGTTCAACCATGGCCTGCAGTTCTGGGGACAGCTTTTCTTGCGACACTGTGGGAAGCCTCACTTTTAGGTTCGAATGTTCATTGACCCCTCAAGTCTAGAGGTTTTGATTTGTCAGTGACGAGATTTTCATTTGCCCGTGGCGGATTATTGAAACTGTCTGAGAAACTGTAGGCTGGCATGGTTAAGAAGCCACGGCCGCGCGCGGGAACTATTTAACCCGAATAGCCGACTACTACATTGCGGCCTCTTACCCAGGCAGCTGAAATACACCCATGCCAGATACTGGAGGAATAATCCTTGGAGACGATCAAGGCCTATTTTGCGCTGACGAAGCCGAGGATCATTGAGCTCCTCCTTGTTGCCGCAATCCCGGCGATGCTCCAGGCACAGCGTGGAATCGAGTCCGTGACGGATAACTTCTGGCTGATTCTGTCCACCATCTTCGGCGGCTGGATGGGCGCGGCAGCTGCTCATACTTTTAACAACGTTGTCGACTATGAGATCGACCAGAAGATGCAGCGCACGCGTGCAAGGCCGCTGGTACGCGCCAAGATTTCACGCCGTAACGCAGCCATCTTCGCGTGGATCATGCTGTTTCTTTCCGTCTTCTGGCTGGGCGTACTCGCGCACTCGTGGCTTGCAGCCTTCTTCGTGCTCCTGACGAACTTCTTCTACGTGTTCGTCTATACGAAGTTCTTGAAAATGCGAAACTCCCAGAACATCGTCTGGGGTGGCCTCGCAGGCTGTATGCCGGCAATGGTCGGCTGGGCGGTCATCCGCGACAACGCCCCGGCCGGCGAGCCGGACAAGTGGTGGCAGGCCATCGTCCTGTTCCTCATCATCTTCTTCTGGACCCCGCCGCACACGTGGGCCCTGGCCATGAAGTATAAGGAGGACTACCGCAAGGCAGGCGTGCCGATGCTGCCCGTCGTGGCACCAGAGGTGGAGGTCACCCGCCAGATCGTTTGGTACACCGTTGGCACCGTCATCGTGACTTTCCTCATCATTCCGGCTGCCTCGTGGATTTACCTCGTTGCCGCAGTGGTCTCAGGTGCAGTCTTCCTGTGGATTGCTATAGCTCTGCATAAGGGCGTGAAGAACGGCGCGAAGGTCAAGCCGATGCGCTTGTTTATCTACTCCAACAACTACCTTTCAGTTCTCTTCATCGGCCTGTCTATCGATGCCGTGCTCGGTTGGGAATCCATCGGCAGCATGCTGGGTTGGTCCACCGTCTGGTTCTAAGCTCTCGGAGAGCTTTAAAAGCCATCTAGGGATGTTTAGGAAAGCAGAACGGCGCCGTACGTTAAGTACCGCCGTACGTTAAGTACGGCGCCATAAAGTTTCTGCGCTAGTTGTCCTCGCGCACGCGCAGGACAATCGAGCCGGTGGTCTTGCGGGCGTGCAAGTCCCGGTGAGCCTGAGCGGCGTCCTCGAGGGGATAAGAGGCGGTCACGTTGAAGGTGACGTCGCCGTCTGTGACGGCTTGGACGACTGCCTGTGCACGCATCTGGAACTCGCCCTCCTGAGCGGTCCAAGCACCCAGCGAAGGACGTGTCAGGAAGATGGAGCCATGCTTGTTGAGCAACTGTGGGTCCATGGGCGGGACGGGGCCGGATGCGGCACCAAACAGAGCCACGGTGCCGCGTGGACGGACAACCTCAAGGGACTCGTTGAAGGTGTCTTTGCCGACGCCATCGTAGACGACGTCGACTCCGCGGCCGCCGTTGAAGCGGCGCACTTGCTCCGCCAGGCCCTCACCGTAGCGGAATACTTGGTCCGCACCAGCTTCGTAGGAGAGCTGTTCCTTTTCATCGGTGGAGACGACCGTGTAGACGGTGGCACCCAGCGCCTTGGCCATCTGGGTCAAGATGAGGCCAACGCCGCCAGCGCCGGCAGTAATCAGGCAGGAGGCGCCCTCGCCGAGCTGGTAGACACCATTAGCCAGGTAATGAGCCGTCATGCCCTGCAAGAGCATTGACCCTGCAACCTCTGGTGGGAAGTCATCAGGCACGGCAACAATGCGGTCGCGGGATACGCAGACCTGTTCAGCGTAGGAACCAAAAGCATGGTCCCAAGCGACCATGGTTCCCTCGGCGATTTCTCCCTTTGGGTCGTGAACGACTCGGCCTGTGCCTTCAAGTCCAAGCACGAATGGTGTGGCGGCGTTGTAGATTCCTGCGCGGTAGTAGGTATCGATGTAGTTAACGCCGGCAACGATGACGTCGACAAGCACCTGATCCTCAGTGGGAGTGGGGGCCGGGACCTCGACATACTCGAGAACTTCTGGGCCGCCAGTCTGGTTGACCTGAATTGCGTACATATACAAAGGCTATCCCAGCGCGGCCTGTATATGCAGCAAAACCGCCCTCCGAGGGGGTGGCCCGAAGAACGGAATGAAGATGCTAGCGGCTTGCTAACTTTGTCAACGCTGCGCCAACGCTGCTCGACGCGCAGCGTACTTTTCTTCGGCAGCGGGGGAACCTGTCACAAGGTTCTCCGAACCACCAGTACGACGTAATCCATGTGCCCAGAGCAGGGCGGTAAAGGCGGTAACCACCGAAGACATGCCGATGTGGATTGGAACAGTCCAGCGTGGGATGTGCATGTAGAACTGAGCTACGCCGATGCCCCATTGGACCAAGATGCAGGCGATGAGCACCCAGCCCGCCTTCTTGGCCAGCTCGGAGGCGCGGAAGCGGTAGAGCATGAAGACGACGATGAGCGTCAAGGCCAAGTAGGCGTACATGCACATAGCGTGTACGACAGCCATGAATTCAGTGTCGACGTTAAGGCGACCTTCCATGCCTACGCCATCGTCGCCGGAGTGAACTCCGGAGCCGGTAACCATGGTGCCGGTGGTCAATACGACTGCCAGGGCGATGGTTGCCATCGCTGCCATGACGCGGATTGCCTGCGGGAACATACGGGTAGGAGTTCCATCGTCAGGCTCCAGGATGCGGGAGTAGAGCATTGCAGCCAGCCACACCAAGATCATGGACGGCAGGAAGTGCAGCGCCACGGCCCACCAGTTGAGCTTCAGGAACACGGAAATGGCGCCGATGACGGCCTGGACCATAATACCGGCAAGGTTGAGCCAGGCATAGACCTTTAGCTCGGTACGGCGACGAGCCATGTGCATGGCGACGATGGCGGCCACGGCTGCGGCGGAAACCACGAAGGTAAGCAGGCGGTTACCAAACTCGATGAGCTGGTGGATCCACGGCGCCGCGCCGGACAGCGGAACCAGCGAACCCGGGTGGCACTCCGGCCAGGTGATACAGCCAAGGCCCGAACCAGTAACGCGGACAATAGCGCCCGATACCGTGATGCCACCCTGGCAGATGAGCAGAATCAGTGCGATGAGGCGCTGCTGCTTATTCGTGGGCGTCGCCTCGCGGAAGAACGTCGTTACTTTATTACCGGAATTCACGTTAAAAAGACTACCGCGCGGGTGTGCTCGAAACGAAACCCTTCACGCTGGAAACCGGGAAAAAGACAAAAGTCACATTTAGCCTTCGAAACGGAACCAACGGACCGCTGCAAACGACGCCGCCCCGGCCCATGCGATAAGGACCAACAGTTCCTGCCAAGGAAACATGTTGTTGAAGGCATCGTTTAGCGCACTTGCCATAGCGACCGTAGGAACGAGCGTAAGAAGCCCATCATTGCCGAGGCCCTGGGAATACATGGCCCAACCGACAACACCCATGAGAATGAACCAAATGAGGTTCGCCACCGCGAGGACCATCTCGGAGCTCAGGGTTCCGCCGAGCAGCAAACCTAGTGCAGTAAAGGAAGCCACACCCAGCACGAGGGTAAACAAGGCGAGCACGATCCCCGAGAGGCCAACACGCAGCCCTAGCAGAAAAGCAACACCCCCCAGCACGACCACCTGTAGAACCACCATGGAAAAGACCGCGGCAATCTTGCCCGCGATGATTGTCCATGCGGGTACACCGGAGGCGCCGGTTCTCTTCAGCGCCCCGTAGCGGCGGTCAAAGGCAAGAGAAATAGCCTGACCCGTAAATCCCGAACTGGTGGAGGCCACAGCCAAGACCATGGGGAAAACTTCCTTGAGTCCCTGGCCGGTGACGCTCTCCATGCGGGCCGCACCGATAAGGAGCGCGAGCGGAATGACGATGCTGAGCAGCTGTTGCTCGCCGTGGCGAAGCATCAGCTTTGACTCGATAGCTCCCTGTGCCCGGGCCATAGCCCATACGCTGGCGCGCTGCGGATTGGGAGTGAAAGTTCCTGGTTCAAAGCGTGACATGGTTCTTAACTCCTCAGCTCGCGGCCGGTGATATCTAAGAAGACATCTTCAAGATTGCGGTGTGTGGTGTCGAGGCTGCGCAAGGTCACGGATTGTCGTGCCAACTCTTGCGCTAGGCGGGCGATGACCTCCGGGGTGGCCGGAGTCTCGACGCGGTAGTGCAGTGGGCGGGTGGCATCCGTAGGAAGATCTGCCGCACGCAGCGCTGCGAGGTCAACTTCGGTCGAGGTCTCAAAGCTAATGAGTGGAGACCCCGTGGATTCCATCAGCTCGGCGGTGGTGCCTTGAGCCACCATGTGTCCGTGATCAATGATGACCACTCTGTCGGCAAGCGCCTCCGCTTCATCCATCAGGTGGGTAGTTAGGATAGTGGTCACGCCGTCTGCGCGCAGCGCACGAATGAGATCCCACACAGCTAGCCGCGACTGCGCGTCGAGACCTGCGGTGGGTTCGTCTAGGAAGACCAGCTCCGGCCTGCCAATGATGGCTAGCGCCAAGGAAAGTCGCTGCTGCTGACCGCCGGAGAGACGGCGGTAGGTGTTCTTCTCGAGCCCCTTGAGTCCTAGCTTCTCGATGAGCCAATCCGGGTCGAGGGGGTTGGCACTGTACTTCGCGCTAAGCTGTAGCATCTCGCGGACGCGAATTCCGGAATAAGAGCCACCACCTTGCAGCATGATTCCGATGCGCTCCCGTACGGCATCGGGACTTGTGCTGGGGTCGAGGCCAAGGACACGAATGCTCCCCGACGTCGGCTTCTTAAAGCCCTCGCACATCTCGATAGTCGTGGTCTTACCCGCACCATTGGGGCCCAGCAGACACAGCATTTCTCCACGATTCACATGGAAGCTGAGCCCGTCTACGGCTCTTTTGTCCCCGTAGGTTTTGACTACGTCCGTCAGCTCGAGAGCTGGGGATCCATCGAAAGTTGTATTCACGAAGGACTAGTTTAGGACACTAATTCTTGAGCGACGTAATAGGAGAGTCCACAGCCTCATGACCACGACGTATGCAGCAATTGCGGAAATATAGATGACAGCGATCGTGCCCGGCGGGAGGCCAAGGCCGCGCGGGAGAACGAAGAAGCTCATCCCAGCCGAATAAATCACCACAGTGAGGCGGAAGATGAGCCGGTTAGCCCAAGCCGCAAGCGGCAACACCGCCCAGAGGATGTACCACGGGTGGACCACAGGGAAGAAAACGACTAACACAAGCGTCGAGATTCCCAGACCGCCAATCGGATGGATGCTTCCGCGGTACGTTGCAAGGAGCATGCGGAACATGAATCCGGTGGCGATGAGCACGCCTACCGCGCGGGTAAAGGAGAGGATTGCCTCAGTGTGGTCGCCCAAACCCAAAAGCATCCCTAGGAAGCCGGCGCCGACGCCCACGGCGGTACTAGAGGAAAGCCAAGAGCGAATGCTTGCGGCACCACCTTGGCCCGTGATCCAGCCCAGTCCGATGCCGGATGCAAGTGTGACGATGCCGATGGACAGGATGAGGATGCCGAGTTGGACTGCGGTTGCGCTAGCTATGGCACCCAGGCTGGATTTACCGCGCCGCAGCATCAACACTCGGGCCAGGGCCATGCCCACAAAACCCAAGCCGATAAAGCCCGTCACCTTGACCATGCCTGCGCAAGAAATGAGCAGGCCCGAGGCCAAGAAATAGAACCACACGGGTCTTCCACCCAACTTATCGACCCCGCGCAGGCCCAGTTCCACGCCCACGAGTGCCAGCCCCAACATCACCGACTCGTTATGAATACCGCCCACTAGGTGCAAGGTAGTCAGTGGGTTCAAGATACCCAGCCAAAGCGCTGATTCTGGAGAAACTCGGCAGCGACGTGCCAGCTGCGAGGTCGCCCATCCCGCTGCAATGATGCCCGCCAACGAGAGAATACGATGCGCAATAACACCGAGGATGATCGAGTTATGCGTGAGCAAGCTAACTATGGCCGCGAGGCCCAGTGCCACAGGGCCATAGGGCGAGGGCGAGTTGGCCCAGATGAATGGAACCGAGCGCGCTAGTGGGTCCTCCGATCCCAATAACTGAACGGGGCCTGCTGAATAGGGATCGAGCCCCTGGGCCACGATGGAGCCATTAGCAAGGTAGGAATAAATATCCTGCGTAAACAGGGGAGCGGTGAAAATGAGTGGGATGACCCAACCCGCCCACGTTCGCCAGAGCTGGCTTTGGGTTAGCAAGCGTCGAGGTTTTATGCCACGGGCACCGCGTAGTGGCGTCCCCACGAAAGGTGCGATGAGTACCCATGCGGTCACCATGAGCCCGACACCCAAAAAGACCAATGCTGAGGCCGACTGCAGCATGCGAGACATTAAAGAGCCGAATGGAACGTTGTCATAAGGATTACCCACCACGGGGAGAGCGCCCGCCCCCAGGCCGCCAACCGCGATAAGGATTGCGCCAAGTGTTCCCATCCAACGCAGGACGAAAAAGGCGCGTAGTTGATTAATAGAGGTGCGCGGGCGAACCTCAGGATCGTCGGGGAGCAGGTCATATAGGGCGTCGGAAAGCGAGCCCCTCGTTGCATCATCTGAATCAGCGTGCAGTTGCGCGGAACGAGAACCCGCACTGCCAAAACGCGGGAGGTCCTCGCGGACACCCGTTAGGAAGGCAGTGAGACGCTGTTTCATAAAGAAACACTTTAGCGGGCCTTCTGTTCAAACGGGGGTGAAGGTACGCCACGCCGGGACCAGCGCTGGTGGAAATTGGGAATGAATTAGGGAACACTAGTGTTGTCTAAAAATAGACGTTCGTTTTTAACAAGGAGGTGCAGCACATGGTCACAGATAAAGAGACCCGAACCACCGAGGGCGATACCCGCCGCCAGGTCATGCTTCTCCTCCTCAAGGACGGCCCGGTGACGGCGTCGTACCTCGGCGAGCGCCTAGGTCTTTCGGCCGCCGGAATTCGCCGGCACTTAGACATTCTGGTGGAAGAAGAGCTAACAGAGGTTGTCCATCGCCGGCCCCATTCTGCCGGGCGTGGCCGCCCTGCCAAGCATTTCCGCCTCACCGACCGTGGGCGTGCGCAATTTGGTCATGCTTACGACGCGCTTGCTTCCGATGCCCTGGACGCCCTGCGCGCGGCCGGCGGTGCCGAGGCAGTGCGTAGCTTTGCCAAAGCACGTTTCGAGAAACTTCTGGCAGACGTTAAACCACTTGTGCGGGATGACGAGTCTGTAAAGGAAGTGGCGAAGAAACTCGCTGAGGTTCTTGATGAACATGGTTACGCTGCCACGGTAAATAGTGCGGGCAACGGTGTGCAGATTTGCCAGCACCATTGCCCCGTAGCCTACGTGGCTGCGGAACATCCGGAGTTGTGTGAGGCTGAGCAGGAAGTCTTTTCTGCCCTATTAGGTAAACACGTGCAGCCCTTGGCTTCCATTGCGGATGGCCACGGAATCTGCACCACAAACATCCCCTTGACTCCGGTCAGCCCTGACCGGAAAACAAATCTTTAGACGAAAGGAGCGGGTTATGACTCAGGCACAACCAGCACCAGGCCTCGAGACCAAGATGAGTGATGACGAGATCATCTCTTCCATCGGCGGTTACGAGTACGGCTGGCACGATTCCGACGAAGCGGGTCAGGCAGCTCACCGAGGACTCAGCGAGGACGTTGTCCGCGATATCTCTGAGAAGAAGAACGAGCCGGAGTGGATGCTGGAATCCCGGCTGAAGGCGCTGCGCATCTTTAACAAGAAGCCGGTTCCAACGTGGGGCCCGGATCTCTCCGCTATCGACTTCGACAACATCAAGTACTTCGTCCGTTCCACGGAGAAGCAGGCCCAGACGTGGGATGACCTTCCCGCCGACATTAAGGAAACCTACGACAAGCTCGGCATTCCGGATGCAGAGAAAAAGCGTCTGGTCTCTGGTGTTGCGGCTCAGTACGAGTCTGAGGTGGTCTACCACAAGATCCGTGAAGACCTTGAAGCACAGGGCGTCATCTTCGTCGACACTGACACTGCAGTTAAGGAGTACCCGGAGATCCTCCAGGAGTACTTCGGCACCGTTATTCCGGCAGGCGACAACAAGTTCTCCGCACTGAACAACGCCTGTTGGTCCGGCGGCTCCTTCGTCTACGTCCCGAAGGGCGTTCACGTGGACATCCCGCTCCAGGCTTATTTCCGCATCAACACGGAGAACATGGGTCAGTTCGAGCGCACCCTCATCATCGTTGAGGAAGACGCTTACGTTCACTACATCGAGGGCTGCACCGCTCCGATTTACAACTCGGACTCCCTGCACACCGGCGTTATCGAGATTGTGGTCAAGAAGGGCGGACGTTGCCGTTACACCACCATCCAGAACTGGTCCACCAACGTCTACAACCTAGTTACCCAGCGTGCCAAGGTCGAAGAGGGCGGCACCATGGAATGGGTCGATGGCAACATCGGTTCCAAGGCCACCATGAAGTACCCGTCCTGCTGGCTGACTGGTGAGCACGCTAAAGGCGAGGTCCTCTCCCTGGCTTTCGCTGGCGAGGGTCAGGTCCAGGACACCGGTTCCAAGATGGTTCACATGGCACCGCGTACTTCCTCCAACATCGTGTCGAAGTCCGTTGCCCGCAACGGTGGCCGCGCTGCCTATCGTGGCTTGGTGCAGGTCAACGCGAACGCCTCCAACTCCACCGCGAACGTCGAGTGCGACGCACTGCTCGTGGACAACAACTCGCGTTCGGATACCTACCCGTATAACGACATCCGCAACGATCACGTGACCCTCGGCCACGAGGCAACTGTCTCCCAGGTCTCTGAGGAGCAGCTGTTCTACCTCATGTCCCGCGGCATTGCGGAAGAGGAGGCAATGGCGATGATCGTGCGCGGCTTCGTGGAGCCAATCGCGAAGGAGCTCCCGATGGAGTACGCCCTCGAGCTCAACCGCCTTATTGAACTACAGATGGAAGGATCGGTGGGCTAAGTGGTTGCCTCCAACGAATTCAATCCGGCTGACGTCACGAAGGGTGACCAGTTCACCTCGTTTAACGTCGATGACTTCCCGGTTCCACACGGCCGCGACGAGGTCTGGCGCTTCATCGCGCTGCGCCACCTGCGCGGTCTGCACAACGGCGAGTTCGCACCGGCCGTTGCACAGAAGATTTCCGTAACCACCCCAGCAGGCGTGTCGACTGAGACTGTTGCTCCCGATGACGCCCGCTTGGGCACCGCTGGCGCTCCTGCCGACCGCGTTGCCGCGCAGGCATGGACATCCATGCCGGAGGCACAGATCGTGACCATCGATGCGGATGCACAGGTCAACGACCCCGTCGAGATCACCATCACCGGTGCAGGCGAGGGAGTCACCTCCTTTGGTGCTACTTCCATTCAGGTTGGCCACCACGCAGAGGCCACCGTCGTGCTCAAGTACGTCGGTTCCGGCACCCATGCTGACAACGTTGAATTCCTGCTTGGCGACGGCGCCAACGTCACCGTTGTTGTCGACGCTGATTGGGAAGACAACGCGGTACACCTGGGCCACCAGGTCGCCTCCATGGGTCGAGATTCTGTTCTGCGCCATAACACCGCCATCTTCGGCGGCGAGATCGTGCGCATCGTTCCACGCGTTGCCTTCACAGCTCCTGGCGGCGACGCTGAGATGCTCGGTGTCTACTTCGCAGATGCTGGACAGTACTTTGAGAACCGTCTGCTGGTGGACCACTCCGTGCCGAACTGCCGTTCCCGTGTGTTCTACAAGGGTGCCCTGCAGGGCACCAACCAGGCTGACGGCACCGTCGAATCTGGACGCAAAGAAGCCCGTACCTGCTGGGTCGGTGACGTTCTGATCCGCCAGGATGCAAACAACACCGATACCTACGAGACCAACAACAATCTCATCCTTACTGAAGGCGCACGCGCCGATGCGATCCCGAACCTGGAGATCCAGACCGGTGAGATCGTGGGTGCAGGCCACGCCGCAACCGTAGGCCGCTTCGATGATCTTGAGGTCTTCTACCTCATGTCCCGCGGTATTCCGGCTGCCGAGGCACGCCGACTCATCATCCGCGGCTTCTTCTCCGAGGTCATTTCCCGTATTCCGGTTGAGTCCTTGCGCGAGGATCTGGAAACCCGCGTCATTGACGAGCTCGAAAAAATCAACGCTTAACAATCCCCGAAAGCAGGTATAACTCAATGTCTACCCTGGAAATTAAGAACCTCCACGCGCAGGTCCTCCCGAACGACGAGAACGGCGAGCCTAAGGAAATCCTCAAGGGCGTTAACCTCACCATCAACTCCGGCGAGACCCACGCTGTCATGGGCCCTAACGGCTCCGGTAAGTCCACCTTGTCCTACGTCATCGCCGGCCATCCGAAGTACGAAGTAACCGAGGGCGAGATCCTGCTCGACGGCGAAAACATCCTCGAGATGGAAGTTGACGAGCGCGCTCGCGCTGGCCTCTTCCTGGCTATGCAGTACCCAACCGAGGTCCCGGGCGTCAAGATGGCTCAGTTCATGCGCTCCGCTGTCACCGCTGTCCGCGGTGAGGCTCCGAAGCTGCGCGAGTGGAACAAGGAACTAACCGAGGCTCGCGAGAAGCTCTCCATCGATAAGTCCTTCGCACACCGAGCTGTTAACGAGGGCTTCTCCGGTGGTGAGAAGAAGCGCCACGAGGTTATGCAGCTGGATCTGCTGAAGCCTAAGTTCGCCATCATGGATGAAACCGATTCCGGCCTCGACGTCGACGCTCTGCGCGTTGTTTCTGAGGGCATCAACCGCTTCCAGGAGGAAACCAACGGCGGCATCCTGATGATCACCCACTACAAGCGCATTCTCAACTACGTCAAGCCTGACTTTGTGCACGTCTTTGCCAACGGCCAGGTCATCAAGACCGGCGGCGCAGAGCTCGCTGACCAGCTCGAAGAGTCCGGCTACGATCAGTTTGTTAAGTAAGAAGGCTAATGTCTAACTTCGATGTAACTGCCATTAGGAAGCAGTTCCCGATTCTCGAGCGCACCGTGCGCGGCGATAAGCCGCTGGTGTACCTCGACTCGGGAGCTACCTCCCAAAGGCCACTGCCAGTTTGGAAAGCGGAGGAGGAGTTTGTGCTTGGCACGAATGCTCCAGTTCACCGTGGTTCCTACCAGCTGGCCGAAGAGGCCGACGATGCTTACGAGTCTGCTCGCCAAGCCATCGCTGCCTTCGTTGGCGCCGACCGTGACGAGATTGCGTTCACCAAGAACGCAACGGAGGCCCTCAATGAGGTTGCCTACACGCTGTCGGATGAGCGTGCAGGTGATCTCTATGTAGGGGAGGGCGACACCGTCGTCGTCACCGAGCTCGAGCACCACGCGAACCTCGTCCCATGGCAGGAACTGTGCCAGCGCACCGGCGCCACGCTGAAGTGGTATTCGATGACCGAAGACGGCCGCATCGACCTCGATTCCCTCGAGCTCGATGAGAGCGTCAAGGTCGTCGCGTTCACGCACCAGTCCAACGTCACGGGTGCAATCGCTGACGTCGAAGAACTGGTTCGCCGCGCTCGTGCCGTCAACTCTCTCGTCGTCTTGGATGCCTGCCAGTCGGTTCCGCACATGGCCGTGGACTTCCATGCGCTCGACGTGGACTTCGCTGCCTTCTCGGGACACAAGATGTGCGGCCCGAATGGTGTCGGCGTGCTCTACGGAAAGGCAGAGCTGTTGGAAAAGCTCCCGCCATTCCTGACCGGCGGCTCCATGATCGAAGTCGTCCGAATGGAAAAGAGCACCTTTGCAGCCCCGCCTACTCGCTTTGAGGCGGGTACGCAGATGACCAGCCAGGTCGTGGGCCTTGGCGCAGCCGTCAAGTTCCTGAGCGAAGTGGGCATGGAAAACATCCACGCCCACGAGCAGAAGCTCACTGCTCGCGCACTGGAAGGCTTAAAGCAGATCCCTGGTCTGCGCATCGTTGGTCCAACCACCACCGAGCAACGCGGTGGTGCCATCTCCTTCGTGGTTGACGGTATCCACCCGCATGACCTGGGTCAGGTGCTCGATTCGCACGGTGTTTCCATCCGTACTGGCCACCACTGCGCGTGGCCGCTGCATCGTGCGGGCAACATCAACTCGACTGCCCGCGCTAGCTTCTACCTCTACAACACTGAGGAAGAAGTGGACAAGCTCATCGAAGCCGTCAAGGCTGCACGCGAATTCTTTGGAGTGGAGTAAATGAATCTAGATTCCATGTACCAGGATGTCATCCTGGACCACTATAAGAACCCGAAGTTCGCTGGCCTGCGCGAGGGCCAGTCTGAGGTCCACCACGTCAATCCGTCCTGCGGGGACGAGATCACCTTGCGCGTAAAGCTTTCCGCAGATGGCAAGACCGTTGAGGATGTCTCTTATGAGGCAGAGGGCTGCTCCATTTCGCAGGCCTCGACTTCTGTAATGGCTGAGGAAATCATTGGCAAATCTTTGTCTGAGGCCAAAGAAAAGCTCGAAGAGTTCGAGAGGATGGTGACCTCCCGTGGCGAAGTCGAAGGCGATGATGAAATCATCGGCGACGGTGTTGCTTTCGGCGGCGTCGCAAAGTTCCCCGCCCGCGTTAAATGCGCTCTCCTCGGATGGAAGGCCTTCCAGGCCGCATCCGTGGAAGCGCTCAATGAACTGGAGAAATAAATGTCTGACCCAGTAGATCCATACCAGGACGCCAACGCCAACTTCGATGGCGGCGGCGACCGTCCGCCCCAAACCGAGGCACAGATTGCCAAGGTCTTCGACATCACCGAGTACATGCGTGACGTCATTGACCCGGAGCTCGGTATCAACGTGGTTGATCTGGGCCTGGTCTATGACGTCTGGCTCGAGGACGTCGACGGCAAGGAGACAGCGATGATCAACATGACGCTGACCTCGCCGGCCTGCCCGCTTACCGATGTCATTGGTGAGCAGGTTGAAGACGCAGTGGTGGGCAACAAGCTTGCCGACGCCGTCCAGATCAACTGGGTCTGGATGCCGCCATGGGGTCCGAATATGATTACCGAGGAAGGCCGAGAGATGCTGCAGGCTTTGGGCTTTGCAGTCTAAGCGAGTAATTTAAACTTCCACATCCTGATAAGTCCCGCTGCCGAATGGCCGCGGGACTCTTCTTGTTTTCTGGTTTTGGCTCAGCTATGACCTGTTAGCGCCGGTTGATAGACTGATTCCTCGTGATTGTGACCAATGATTTCGAGGTGCGCGTGGGCGCACGTACGCTTCTCGACGCTCCCGGCCAGCACCTGCGAGTGCAGCCGGGTGACCGCATCGGGCTGGTCGGACGCAACGGTGCAGGCAAGACCACCACGATGCGCATCCTGGCAGGGGAGACCGAGCCCTATGGCGGCTCTGTCACGCGTTCCGGCCCCATTGGTTACCTGCCACAGGACTCCCGTGAAGGCAATATCGAGATCACCGCGCGAGAGCGCGTTCTCTCCGCCCGCGGTTTGGACGAGATCAAGCGTCGTATGGCAAAGCAGCAGGAGCTGATGGAGACTGCCACGGATGAGAAGTTCCGCGACAAAGCCATCCGCAAGTATTCCCGCCTGGAGGAGGAGTACCACGCTCTTGGCGGATACGAAGCCGACGCCGAGTGTGCGCAGATTTGCGACAACTTAGGATTGCCGCAGCGCATCCTTGACCAGCAGTTGAAGACTCTCTCCGGCGGTCAGCGCCGCCGCGTGGAGCTCGCACAGATCCTCTTCGCAGCGTCGGCTGGCTCGGGCAAATCCCAGACCACCTTGCTGTTGGATGAGCCGACTAACCACTTGGATGCTGACTCCATTACGTGGCTGCGCGGCTTCTTGTCCAAGCACGAGGGAGGCCTCATCATGATCTCCCACGATGTGGACCTCCTTGAGGCTGTGTGCAACAAGATCTGGTTCCTTGATGCGGTGCGCGCCGAGGCCGACATTTACAACATGGGATTCAAGAAGTACCTGGATGCGCGCGCTACCGACGAAGCTCGCCGCCGACGTGAGCGCGCCAATGCGGAGAAGAAGGCTTCGGCCCTGCAGAAGCAGGCTGCCAAACTCGGCGCGAAGGCCACCAAGGCGGCCGCTGCCAAGCAGATGCTTGCCCGCGCGGACCGCATGATGAGCCAACTGGACGAAGTGCGCGTGGCCGACAAGGTCGCGCACATTAAGTTCCCTGAGCCCGCGCCGTGCGGCAAGACCCCGCTGAACGCTAAGGGTCTTACCAAGATGTACGGTTCCTTGGAAGTCTTTGCCGGCGTCGATCTCGCCATCGACAAGGGCTCCCGCGTGGTTGTTCTCGGTTACAACGGCGCTGGTAAGACCACGTTGCTGAAGCTGCTTGCGGGGGTAGAACGCACCGACGGTGAGGGCGGCATTGTTTCCGGCCATGGTCTGCGTATCGGCTACTTCGCGCAAGAGCACGACAACATCGACGCGAACAAGACCGTGTGGGAGAACACCATTGAAGCTTGCCCGGACGCAGGCCAACAGGATCTCCGCGGCCTCCTCGGTGCCTTTATGTTCTCCGGCGACAAGCTGGAGCAACCCGCCGGTACCTTATCCGGTGGTGAGAAGACCCGCCTTTCGCTGGCAACCCTGGTGTCCTCGCGCGCAAACGTCTTGCTGCTGGATGAGCCGACCAACAACCTGGACCCGCAGTCTCGTGAGCAGGTGCTCGACGCACTTTCCACCTACACCGGCGCCGTCGTGTTGGTTACACACGACCCCGGTGCGGTCAAGGCGCTGAAGCCCGAGCGCGTCATCATCATGCCTGATGGCGATGAGGATCTATGGAACGACGAATACATGGAGATTGTTGAGCTCGCCTAAACATTGCAGTGTCGGACCAGATTGTGTTCATGGACGCAGGACGTATCGTAGAGACCGGCGAGCCCAATGCGTTCTTTGACAACCCGCAGACGGAGCGCGCCCAGAAATTCCTCGATAACCTCGTCTTTTAGGAGTCTTTAGCCGATGACCACGCCCCGCATCCTGCTTGATTGTGATCCCGGAATTGATGACGCCCTTGCCCTCATTTATCTCGCGGCGCTTCACCACGTTGGCGAGATTGAACTCGTTGGTGTCACCACGACGGCCGGCAATATCGACGTCGACACCACTGCTCGCAACGCGGCGTTCATTCTCAGCGAATGCGGGCTAGGGGAGATTCCCGTGGCACCCGGCCACCCAGTTCCCCTGGAGGTTCCACTGGTAACGACCCCGGAAACCCATGGCCCAGCTGGCCTGGGCTACGTCACTGCCCCAGACTGGCACTCCGATTACAACTGGCGGGACCTGTGGAACAACTCTGTTGAACAGGGCGTGCAGCTCATCGTCACCGGTCCGCTCACCAATGCAGCGCTAGCCGGGGTGAGCAAGTTCAGCCAGGTGACGGTGATGGGCGGCGCAGTGAACTACCGTGGCAACACCACGCCCACAGCGGAGTGGAACTTCTGGGTAGACCCGCATGCCGCAAAGCAGGTCTTTGGCGACTTGCGCGAAAGCAACAGCCAAGCAACGCTGTGCTCACTGGAAGTGACCGAGCAGTTTCTCATCGCGCCGCCGCGCTTGGAGCGACTCATTGCGGAGCTTGGCGAGCATCCGGTGGCCCGCCACCTTCCAGAGATCCTGCGCTTTTATTTCGAGTTCCATCAAGAGCAAGGGGAGGGCTACCAGGCTCAAATCCATGACCTGCTCACCTGCATGATCGCGCTCGGCAAGGTGGATTACCTTAAGCACACCACCACCGTGGACGTGGAGGCTGAGTCGCAGTTGCTGCGCGGAACATCCGTGGCGGACCTACGGGGACATTGGGACGCGCCGGCCAACGCACACGTGGTGACCGCCGTAGATATCGTAGGCGCGCACGCAGAGCTCACCCGTGCGGCCGGGATTTTGGCTCGTCGCGTTTAGTGCGCTTATTATTGATGGGCTGCCCGAGGTGACATAGGGCAGAATTTTGCCAACACTTTGTACATCTACTACTTCCCAAAGTGAAAGTTTCATGTCACAGATCTCTTTAACGCCAGCCCGCAAAGGCCTGGTAATCGCCGGTGCGCTCATCGTCGTAGCCACCTGGATCTATCTCGTTTTGGTCCGTCCGACTTCCTGGGAGTCCGTCGCGGGCTCCACTGAAGCACTCATCACCTTGGTCGGCTACTTGCTCGGTGCCGCCTTGCTGCTTGCAGGCGCGCTGCCAGCGCTTCCCGCCCGAACCATCGCAATCATCCCTGTCGCGTTGGTCCTCAACATCGTCGTCGGCGAGATCATCGGTTCCATTGGTGTACCGCTCTACATCGACTCCGTGGGTACCATCCTCGTCGCCGCCATTGCCGGCCCTATCGCTGGCCTGGCCACGGGTACTCTATCCTCCGTGGTGTGGGGTCTTCTCAACCCGGCAGCCCTGCCATTTGCGGCTGTATCGGCTGCGACCGGTTTCCTTGCGGGTTGGGCGATCAACCAGGGTGCCTTCAAGAAGTGGTGGTCCGTCATCCTTTCCGGCGCCATCATCGGAATCATCTCCGGCATGCTGGCCGCGCCCGTCGCGGCATTCGTTTACGGCGGCACCGCTGGCCTGGGAACGGGCGCCGTGGTCTCGCTCTTCCGCGAACTCGGTAACTCGCTTATCGCTTCGGTGACCCTGCAGTCCTTCATATCCGACCCGCTCGATAAGGCCATCGTCTTCCTCATCGTGTGGGCGGCAATCAAGGCACTGCCGAAGCGCACCCTCGAAAGCCTGCGCCCGCGTTAATGATTCACCCAGCCACTGTTTTTAGCGCCGCAGCCTCCACCTGGTTTCTCATCGTGGCCGTCAACTCACCCCTGCTCAATGCGGCTGTGCTCATCATGTGGCTCATACTTGGCACCATCGCATCACGCTCGATAGCGGTGGTCGCCACCACCACGGTGCTTGCCCTTCCCGCCGCGGCATCGATGGTGCTCATTCACGCGCCCTACGGCACTGACCGTATATTCCCATTGCTCACCAGTGATGGCCTGCTTCTTTCAGGCCAACTTTCCCTACGTTTCGCCGCCTTGATGGGCTGTATCGTGGCGGCTGCCGCCATGGTTAAGGTCAGCGACGTCGCCAAGTGGCTCCAAGCCTCCCGCCTCGGCCACAAAGCTGCCTACGTGGTGGGTGCCTCCCTACAATCCCTGCCCGAGGGTGCGCGCGCCATCGCCGCGGTACGCGACGCCAACCGCCTCAGCGGCGTGCAGGTTTCCATACGCAACGTTGCCTCCCGCGTCATCATCCCGGTGATCGCACGCCTGCTCACCCAGGGTGCGCAACGGGGCCAGGCCTTAACTGCGATCGGATTCGACAGACCAGGCCGGCGCACGGTTTTGGCCCCGTTCCAGACAGCCTGGCTCAGCGCATCGTACGGTGGGCACTGCCCATCATCAGTATTCTTGGAGTATTGCTATGGATCTAGTCCCAGGAACAAGCAAGACCATCCGCGTGGGATTTAGCGAAAACGCCGACGACGTTGCGCATCAACTCGCAGAGATTTTGGGCGTTGACACGGTAATCGGCGCCGATGCGGCAGCACACGTATCTCTCCTGCGCGAGACAGTCAGGGAAGAACTAGCGCTTGCGTTGGAACACCTTGGGATGGATCCGCAGGACATGGAATCCAGGGTAGAGCAGGCGCTATGCGACGTCGCCCTCGACGGCACGCGCAAACCCTCCGGCCTGTCTGGTGGTCAAACACGCCGGCTTGCGCTCGCGCAGGTCGCAATAGCCGAGCCACCCGTGCTCATCGTGGTCGAGCCGTGGGCAGGCCTCGATCCCGATTCACGCGAGCGCATCGCCAGCTATCTCGGAACGCTGAAAGAAACCGCGGTCATCCTCGTTGAACACGACACCAGCGCAGACGGCATTTTTGACCTTGCCCGCGTGGCTCCGACTTCGGAAAGCGTCACTATTTCCCAGGTGCGTGCTACGCGCGGTGCGAAACCCAGGCGCTGGTGGCACCTCAAAGCTCCGGAATCCAGCTCTTTCGAGATCGGACCGGTGGACTTGAAGCTGCGGCCTGGAGGAGTGCTGTGGCTGCGTGGCGGAAACGGTTCAGGCAAGACCACGTTGCTGCGCGCAGCCGCTGGCCTCGACAGCAATGAACCCGCCCATCCCAGCATCGCGATGGCGCTGCAATCACCCATGGACCAGGTGCTCGAATCCACCATTGGAGCGTGGGTGCAGGAGCCAGATCTCATACCTGACCTGCCTCTCGAAGAGCACCCTCTGGACGTCTCGGCTTCGCAATTGCGGGTCGCGCAGGTCGCCTACGCGGTGGCACTGCGCCGCAGTATTCTCATTCTTGATGAGCCGGACACGCTTCTCGACGCCCGTGGCAGAGTGATGGTCCATCGGCTCATTCACAACGCGCTCTCCGCATCGACGGCAATAGTATTGACCTGCCACGATCCCGCGTTTGTGGCCGAGGTCGCCACCTACGCAACGGTAGACGAAATGAATTTAGCGAACTGACGCAGCGCCCGAAACCTCATGGATGAGAATCCGTGGAGCACGGGCAACGGTGAAGGGTGAAACCTTCACCATTACTCACGCGCCATTAATTACGGAAGCCGTGGACCGGGGCGGGGATGAAGCCGCCGCGATTGACAAACGTGGAGTTGCCCACGGTGTTGACCGGGATGACCGGAGCGTATCCGAGCAGGCCACCGAAGTTGACTTCGTCGCCAATCTTGGCCCCCGGTACTGGAATAACGCGGACCGCGGTGGTCTTATGGTTCATCACACCGATGGCGGCTTCATCAGCAATCATGCCGGCAATCGTTGCCGCAGAGGTATCGCCAGGAAGCGCAATCATGTCGAAGCCGACCGAGCAGATTGCGGTCATGGCTTCCAGCTTGTCCATGGAGATGGCACCGGAACGCACTGCGTCGATCATTCCCTTGTCCTCAGAGACGGGGATGAAGGAACCCGAAAGGCCGCCGACGCGCGAGCATGCCATCATGCCGCCCTTCTTCACGGCGTCGTTAAGCAGTGCCAATGCGGCTGTCGTGCCATGAGTACCGACCTGGTCAAGGCCCATGTGCTCCAGGATGTGTGCCACGGAATCGCCGAGCTCGGCGGTTGGTGCCAGGGAAAGGTCAATGATGCCGAAGGGAACGCCAAGGCGCTCGGAGGCCATGTTGCCCACGAGCTGGCCAGCACGCGTGATCTTAAACGCGGCCTTCTTGACCTCCTCGGCAACCTGATCCAGGGTGGCACTCTCGAGGTTGCCCAACGCACGGTCCACCACGCCGGGGCCGGAAACGCCCACGGAAACCACGCAATCCGGTTCCTCGATGCCGTGGAAGGCACCCGCCATGAACGGGTTGTCGCCCACGGAGTTTGCAAAGACCACCAGCTTGGCACAGGCGATCGCCGACTGATACTTGGTCAGTTCGGCGGCCTCCTTGATGACCTCGCCCATGCGCTTGGCGGCATTCATGTTGATGCCCGCGCGCGAGGACGCGATATTTACGGAAGAGCATACGAGCTCCGTCGTAGACAGGGCCTCAGGGATCGAATTGATGAGCTTCTTTTCCGCGGTGGTAGCGCCCTTTTCCACGAGAGCAGAATAACCACCGACGAAGTTCACGCCGGTCTCAGCCGCTGCGCGATCGAGTGCCTTGGCCACCTCAACGGGGTTTCCTTCGACGCCTGCGACGATGAGCGATACCGGCGTGACGGAGATGCGCTTATTAACGATCGGAATGCCGAGCTCCGCCTCGATGCCCTCGCACACCTCAACCAGGTGCTTTGCGCGTTCAGTCACCAGGTCATATACCGCCTGGGCAGTCGCATCCATGGATGAACGCGTACATCCCAGCAAGGAGATACCCATGGTCACCGTGCGGATATCGAGACGGTACTTGTCGATCATCTCGATCGTGTCGAGAATACTTACGGTATTAAAACGATTGAGCATATTTAGATCTCATTCATCGCTGTAAACAGCGCCTCAGACTGTACGCGGATGGACTGGTTAATGTCTTCGCCCACCTTATTCATGCGCTCTTGAATCTGTTGGATCGATACCTCAGATTCATCAAATTCCACGCGCAGAATCATGGTGAAAAAACCGGACATGAGTGTCTGCGAAACGTCGACAATATTCACCCCGAGCTCAGCGAGGTTAGTAGTTACAGAAGCAATAATTCCGGTGCTATCAGCGCCGGTCACAGTCATGATGGCAATCATGGAGTTGATTCTAGTGCTTCTCACCTCTTAATTGTCTGGCGACCAATAAACGGGGCCAAGCTCACAGTTAGCGTAGGGTGGGGCGTCATGATCACAGTTAAGAAAGTTTTGTACATCGGCGGACACGGCAAGATCGGTCTGCTCTCCGCACCTCTTATTTCTGAGAAGGGTTACGAGATTCACTCACTGGTCCGCAACCCCGACCAAGCCCCAGAGATCGAGAAACTCGGCGCCACCCCAGTCATCAAGGACATCACTGAGCTCAGCGTTGACGAGTGGGCAGATTTGCTCACGCTTTACGACGTCGTGGTTTGGGGCGCCGGAAACGGCGGCCGCGGGGGAGCAGAGCTCACAACTGCTGTGGATCGCGATGGCGCGCTTGCCACGATCGACGCACTCGAGCAGCTCAAAGCAGCTGGCAAGCCCACCCCGAAGTACGTGATGATCTCCTATGTTGGCGCGACCCACAATACTGCTAACCCTGACGACACATCCTGGTACGCCTACGTCGAGGCCAAGAAAGCAGTGGACAATCGCCTCAATGCCTCACAGCTCGACTATCTCATCCTTGGCCCTTCCGCCTTGAGTGATGAACCCGCAGAAGGCATCGAGGTTCTCGAGTCGCCGTCCACGGAAAAGGAGACCAGCCGCGAGCTCGTGGCACAGGTTGTGGCCGAGATCGTGGGACGCGATGAGTTCCCGAACACCCCGTTGGAGTTCTACAACGGCACCAACCCGGTCTCTAGCATCTAGGTTCAGCTTGGTGTAGAAGCTTGCTTTCTCGGACGGCTGCCGCGGATAGATTGCTCGACCAAGGCCAGAACCGCCTCTAGGTTCGCGGTATCACCTAGTGCAAGACGGTTGATGAAACCATCCATGAAGGTCTCCAAATAAAGCACCAACGTGTCAATGGAGACGTCGTCACGCATGCGCCCTTGCTCGGCGTTGCTCTCCAAACGTGCACGCACCGCCCGATCCAAGACTTCCTGCTGGTCGCGCCAACGCATGGCAAAGGAGGGATCGGTGCGGAGCATGGAAGTCACCTCGAGGCGAGTGGCCAGCCAATCATGGCGCTCTGGGTGGCGAAGCATTTCGCTCATCACCTCAACCAGACCGTTGTTTGCAACGACTTCAGCCTGGCGAGCGGCGTCTTCCTGGGCCAGTGCCAAAAATAGGGACTCTTTGTCACCGAAGTGGTGGAAAATCGCACCACGCGACTTTCCCGTAGCTTCTTCGAGAAGGCGCACGGTTGCGCCCTCATAGCCATGCTCGGCAAAACACTTTCGGGCACCTACCAAGATTTCGTGACGACGTCGGTTGAGCTCAGAATCGCTCACGATAGGCATGGAAGTCTCCTCAAAAGTGCAATAAGAATAATCAAAATAAGATAAAGGAGGGCCGCACGGCGAAAGCCGGCGGCCCATAAGCGGAGGCGGCTGCCTTCTACCAAATACTTGCTAGCAGGAAGCCATCCTCCGAGAGGCAGTCCGATTAGGACTTGACCATCTGGCGCAGAACGTACTGCAGAATGCCGCCGTGGCGGTAGTAGTCAGCCTCACCTGGGGTGTCGATGCGGACCTTAGCGTCGAACTCGACGGTCTCGCCGGACTCCTTGGTTGCGGTGACGTGAACGGTCTTCGGGATACCGCCCTCGTTGAGAGCTGCGATGCCCTCGATGTCGAAGGACTCGGTGCCGTCCAGGCCCAGGGACTCGTGGGACTCGCCCTCTGGGAACTGCAGCGGAATGACGCCCATGCCGATGAGGTTCGAGCGGTGAATACGCTCGAAGGACTCGGTGATGACAGCCTTCACGCCGAGCAGGTTGGTGCCCTTGGCAGCCCAGTCACGGGAAGAACCGGTGCCGTACTCCTTACCTGCAATAACAACCAGCGGGATGCCAGCTGCCTTGTAGTTCTGGCAAGCATCGAAGATGAATGCCTGAGGAGCGCCTTCCTGGGTGAAGTCGCGGGTGTAGCCACCTGCAACGTCAACCAGCTGGTTCTGCAGACGAATGTTGGCGAAGGTACCACGCATCATGACCTCGTGGTTACCACGACGGGAACCGAGGGAGTTGTAGTCCTGACGCTCAACGCCGTTCTCATCCAGGTACTGAGCAGCTGGGGTGCCTGGCTTAATGGAAGAGGCAGGGGAGATGTGGTCGGTGGTGACGGAGTCGCCCAGCTTGGCAAGAACGCGAGCGCCCTTGATGTCCTCGACTGGGTTTGGCTCTGCTGGCATACCGTCGAAGTACGGTGCCTTGCGGATGTAGGTGGAGTCCTCGTTCCACTCGAAGGTTTCGCCCTCCGGAACATCGAGGGAGCGCCATGCGTCGTCGCCCTTGAAGACGTCAGCGTAGTCAGCCTCGTAGAGCTCACGGGAGATAGCCTTCTGGATAGTGTCCTCGATCTCCTCGGCGGAAGGCCAGATGTCCTTGAGGAAGACATCGTTGCCGTCCTGATCCTGGCCAAGAGCCTGGGTCTCGAAGTCGAAGTCCATGGTGCCAGCAATAGCGTAAGCGATAACCATGATTGGGGAAGCCAAGTAGTTCATCTTGACGTCCGGGGAGATACGACCCTCGAAGTTACGGTTACCGGAAAGAACCGCGGTAGCAGCAAGGTCGTGCTCGTTGATAGCTGCAGAGATCTCCTCTGGCAGCGGGCCAGAGTTACCGATGCAGGAGGTGCAACCGAAGCCGGAGAGGTAGAAGCCCAGAGCCTCAAGGTCCTTCCACAGGTCTGCACGCTGGAAGTAGCCATCAACAACCTGGGAACCAGGTGCGCAAATGGTCTTAACCCATGGCTTGGAGGTTAGGCCCTTTTCGGCAGCCTTACGGGCGATGAGGCCAGCGCCGACCATGACGGAGGGGTTAGAGGTGTTGGTGCAAGAGGTAATGGAAGCGATAGCAACCATACCGTGGTCCAGGGTGTACTCGCCGCCCTTCGGGGAGGTGACGGTAACCGGGTTGGACTGACGGCCGGAGCCGCCCTTAGCTGCGGACTCGCCGTGGCCTTCGCGGGAGTTGTTCAGGCCACCGGTGACGTCGACGAAGGACTCGTCAGCGTCGCCTTCAGCGGTCATGCGCTTTGCCTCAATGGAAGACTCGTCAACGACGACGTCGCCAGTTGCGTAGGTAGGCAGATCCTTACGGAACTGCTCCTTAGCCTCGGAGAGCAGGATGCGATCCTGTGGGCGCTTCGGACCAGCGATGGAAGGAACAACGGTGGACAGATCGAGCTCGAGGTACTCGGAGTACTCTGCCTCTGGAGCATCCTGTTCGAGCCACATGCCCTGAGCCTTTGCGTAAGCCTCGACGCGCTCGATCTGCTCGATTGGGCGACCGGTGAGCTCGAGGTACTTGATGGTCTCTTCGTCGATCGGGAAGATCGCAGCGGTAGAACCGAACTCTGGGGACATGTTGCCGATGGTGGCGCGGTTTGCCAGAGGAATGGACTTAACACCGTTGCCATAGAACTCGACGAACTTCTGAACTACGCCGTGCTCGCGGAGCATCTCGGTGATGGTCAGAACGACGTCGGTTGCAGTAACGCCTACCGGGATCTCGCCGGTCAGCTTGAAGCCAACAACGCGCGGGATGAGCATGGAAACCGGCTGGCCGAGCATTGCTGCCTCAGCCTCGATGCCGCCAACGCCCCAACCGAGGATGCCGAGGCCGTTCTCCATGGTGGTGTGGGAGTCGGTACCGATACAGGTATCTGGGTAGGCAACGCCCTCGTTATCGAAGACAACGCGGGAGAGGTACTCGATGTTGACCTGGTGGACAATACCGGTTCCTGGAGGAACTACGCGGAAGTTGGAGAAGTTCTCAGCACCCCAACGCAGGAACTGGTAACGCTCCTGATTGCGCTCGTACTCGATTTCAACGTTCTTCTCGAGAGCCTCAGGGGAGCCGAAAGCCTCAACGATGACGGAGTGGTCAATAACCATCTCAGCCGGGTTGAGCGGGTTAACCTGCTCTGGCTTGCCGCCGAGTGCGGAAACTGCCTCACGCATGGTGGCGAGGTCGACCACACACGGAACGCCGGTGAAGTCCTGCATCAGGACGCGGGCCGGGGTGAACTGAATCTCAGTGTCCGGCTCAGCGGACGGATCCCAGTTAGCGAGTGCGTTGATGTGGTCCTTGGTTACATTCTTGCCATCCTCGTAGCGCAGCTGGTTCTCAGCAAGCACCTTAAGGGAGTACGGCAGCTTCTCCAGGCCTGGAACCGCGTTGATGTCGAAGTAGTCGTAGGACTTACCGTTGACATCAAGGGTCTTCTTGGCGCCGAAGGAGTTCAGGCTTTCAGTCACAGGGAGCTCCATTCCTTGTTGATAGAACAAATTGTTCCTTGCTTCTAGCCCTACCCGAACTGGAGCGCTTTAGCCCGCACCCTATACATCTATATATAAGGAACGAAACAAGCGCTGAATTTCAGGCACTAGAAGCGAGAAGAACGCGAAGGTTCAGAAACCAGTCTAATGGTTCAAACCGACGACCGTGTTAACTATAACAGTACGAGCGTTCTGTTTCATCATTTTAGGGGGACCGGCGCGTCACCCACCGAAATTTGGGCGCCGAGCGATAGTTTCAGTAACAACAATCAAGCCACCGTGGGCGGCAGACCCAAGTAGCTCACAGCAGGCCCACTGGAGAATTCAGGAAAACGATCGACATAGGGGAGGGCAATCGCAATGATCCCAGAAGACGTCGACTTAGCAAACCTTTCCGACCAACTCAGTCAGGACGGCGTAGCTTTTAGCAATCCCCACATCGCCAATGATCTAGAAATCCAGGAAGAGATCATTAAATCCCTCCATCCAGATCACGGCATCGCCGTAGTGGACAGTTTTTCGGCTAGTGCGGCTGATGCACGCGACATTGCACAAGATCTCCAGTCGGCGACTGGGCTCGATACTGTCATCGTTCAGACGCCGACTCACATCTCGGCCGTAAGCGATTCACTGACTCGGGCAAGTATCGAAGCCGCCGAGCGAGCCATACCGAAGGGTCTCGATCAGACCTCCGTGTTGGAGCAGTTCTATTCCGGAACCGATCACTTCACCGTTCACTGGATGGCGATCATAGCCCTCGCTTTAGCCCTCGCCGGCGTCGCGGGATGGTCCGCCTATCGCGCGGCGAGCGCCACACGGAAGGCAGTAAAATAGCCGCGAGACATCTCAAAAAGAGGCGCTGCAGGATGCTCAAAACGGCTTAGTTTTGTTCGAAAAAATATAACACTAACCCGATTCGGACAGCCCTACGAGCACCCTTCACGAGACTCGGCCGACGCCTCCCACACTCATCCCGACGAGCAATCCACACGCCGAAACCAGTCCGGGAAACACACTTGAAAACGGCCCCAAAAATCCCCAACTTTTAAGGCTCGAACTACGCCCCGGAACCCGATAGCCCTGTTACCAAGAGGGGTTCAACTTGAACTCCGAACCGCGATTCACGGCACCGGAGACGTCTGCGAAATCGGTCATCAGGCCGACCACCGCGCCCGCAAAGAGGGCAGTGGGGAAGGGGTTTGGTCAACCACCCTGACTTGACAGGAGGTGGGGGAGGGGTGCGGAAGGGGCCTTATGTGGCCAGTCAATCCTTAGATGTGACCAAGGTCACAGTCACGGGAATGTAACAAAATCGTTGCAGGTTGACCGCCGGTGTAACGCCCTGTGGCCCAGCGGGACGCATGTGAATTTTGAGTAAAGTGTGCGCCAGGGTGTGTCGGTGACGTATGGTTCCAGTATCGACTCACGGGTTGATTCTTGTTCCATACGTTCATGGGCCAAGCCTTGACTCTCAATCGAGTAGACACACGGGTATGTGGGGAAGCACGCCTCGAGTGGAAGCAGAAGGATTGAGGATCGCCGCCTGGTTCAGGAGGACGCAATGGAAGCTTCTTGATTGTTCGGCAATCGCATTCATTGGCTTAGGCCAACTCGAACAAAGCGATACAGGCGTGTCGCCAGATTTTCGAACACAGCGGAAGCGACAAGTTCAATCCCACGTAGCCGATTACAGTGTTCGAATTTTTCAAAATTAAAACACCCACATTCCGATTGGGGACTAGCGTCGCGCTCTTTCCCTGTCGCCGCCTTTTCGGGCATCGGTCGAAGGAGACTATCGACGGGTTCTCGCTAAGGGGGCGGCAGTACTGAGCCACAGCGAGTCACTCGTTAGGGTTCGCTTCGTGCGGCCCGTTCAAGGTTCGTGGCCGCAAGACGGACAGCCCTCTCAGTGACACAAGGTGTCACGGTGTCGCGGCGTCCGGGAGGCCATGGACTTTAGAGCGGTTCATACGATTCGACGGCGAGGATGACGCGTAATGCAGTCCCGCGTTTGTCATAGCTATAGGCCACCTAATGGGAGGACTATCGAATAGGACAGGCGCCTTGAAGCTCATCGCGCGGCACCGCGGCGCAGAGTCTTCCTTCACGCACTTTCACTTATGGCTGATGTGCTCGACAGCACCCTCTACTTTTATATCCGGCGCCAGGTACTCCTGGACGGTTGCGTAGAGAGCGCTGCGCTTGACGACGTCGATTTTTCCTGACTTTGTGCGAATTAGTCAGGGGAGAAGGGTCCATAGACCACGACATGTTCGTCCTCGAGACCCATTAGTCCCGGGCATACCTATGCCAATTGCAACAAAGTTCCTGCTCCTCAACGGGTAGCAGCTGGCAGCTGCATAGGTTCTGAACGGGCATATCTAGGTGAGATGCGAGTCGACAATCCAGGATTACGTGGGCGTCTAGGAGATACCTCTCGTGGCCACCACCTTCAAATTTGGCTCTAGGCGTCTGAAGACGCTTCTAGCTACCGTCGCAACTACTGCGGCGTTGTCAACCGTTTCCACCATGACTCCCGCTGTTGCTCAGGAAGCAGCACCGGTAGACATCCAGTCCCTGCTGTCCTCTGATAACCCATCAATTGCGGACCTCGCCGGCGCCATCGCTTCCATCGAGGAGCAGGTTGCCAAAATTGAGGCCGAGATCGGCCTTCGTCGCGAGGACGTCAACCGCGCGCTCGTTGATCTCCAGGATGCGCGTACCGAAGCCGAGCAAGCACGCCGCGGCACGACCACGGCACGCGGCGAACTCAACACCGCACAGTCCGACGTTGAACGGGCCCAGGCCAAGCTCAACGAACTGTCGCGTACTGCTTATCGCCGCGCCAACACCTCCGATGCAGTATCTGCAGCAGCAGGCAACGACGCACGCGGAGACATGCTCGAGCGTCAGTCCTACTTGCGGACCCAAACCAAGGATCAGCAAGCAACCTTGGATCAGCTGGAGCGGGAGCGCACGGAAAAGGCGAACAAGGAATCGCAGCTTCGCAAAACCCAGCAGTTGGCCGAGCAGCGCGAAGAGCGCGCTACTGAGGCCGAGGCAGCTGCACGTCGAACTCTGGAAGACAGCGCTTCCCAGGTCGAAAAATTCTCGTCCCAGCGCGAAGCGCTCATGCAGCAGCACGCCGAGGTTCAAAAGGCGCTAAATCAAGCCAAAGGGCTGGATTCAAGCGAACAAACCGATTCCAATAATGAAGAAAACGTCAAGCCAAATAGCTTGACCGAAGGTGCGGCAAACCAGTCGACTGGTGAGCAATCCACCGACTCTCAGACCGCTCCCCAGACTCCTGGAGCAACCCCCCAGGCTGCGGCCCCGGAGTCTGCACAATCGGCCACCGAGTCGGCGAACGAGTCTGCTGCCCAGCCAGGCACACAGTCTGCAACCGAATCCGCCACCACGGCGGCATCCCAGGAGCAGCCAACTGCAGGGGCATCGGATGACAACAGCGGTTTTACTTCCGAGGAAACGGTAGAGCGTGAGTTCCACGCTGAGAAGTCCGGCAACCAGCTTTCTGCGAGCGACGTTCGGAAGGCTGCTCAAGCGGCCCAAGAGTTGTCCTCTGATCCAAACGTGCAGAAGCTCTCTTCTGACGGAATTTCCATGCAAGGTTCTTCCTTGGATTCCGGCTCACTGAAACTTGCAGCCACCGCTATTGGTGCGGCGGCAGCCATTGTTGGCGCCGCACAGCCTAACCACACTGGCTTAACCCAGGAAGAGCTCGACGCTTTCGCGCAGGGCTCTTCCCAGCTGGCCGCACTGCAAGGCTCCGGCAACACGAACACCGCCGACGACTCCCTGACGGGCGCCGTCTCGGATGTCCTGGGTGGGTTGAAAACCACTGACGATGTCACAGAGGAAGCGACGAACGTTCTGGGCAATGCTGACCGTAACTCAAAGATTGAAGCGGTTATCGCTCGCGCCCAGTCCCAGATCGGAGTTCCTTATGCGTGGGGCGGCGGTGACGCGAATGGCCCAACCAAGGGCATCCGCGACGGCGGTGTTGCCGACTCTTACGGCGATTACAACAAGGTCGGCTTCGACTGTTCTGGCCTGACGCTCTACGCCTTCGCCGGCGCGGGCATTTCGCTTCCGCACTACTCCGGATACCAGTACCAGAAGGGCACCCAGGTCCCAGCTAGCCAAATGCAGCGCGGCGACCTTATCTTCTACGGACCTGGCGGCAGCCAGCACGTAGCTATCTATCTTGGCGACGGCACCATGATTGAGGCCCCTCAGTCTGGATCCAACGTTCAGATTTCTCCTGTGCGCCAATCCGGCATGGCCCCTAACGTCGTGCGCCTCCTCTAAGCCCCAGCCTTTGGTTGGTAAAGTTGGGGTATGACTGACGCACAACAGCATGCCCGCAGCTTCGACGCCCTCCTCGTTCTTTCTTTCGGTGGCCCGGAAGGAAACGAGGAGGTCGTTCCGTTTTTAGAGAATGTCACCCGCGGGCGGGGCATTCCACGCGAGCGCCTAGAAGTCGTAGGCGAGCACTATTTCCACTTCGGCGGAGTAAGTCCGCTGAATCAACTCAATCGCGAGATCATCGAGCATGTCGAGACGGAGCTCAAAAAACGCGGACATAATCTACCGATCTACTTCGGAAACCGTAACTGGCACCCCTTTGGAAAAGAAGCGGTTGAGCAGATGGCCGCAGACGGCGTCCGCAACGTAGCCGTCCTCGCCACCTCCGCTTGGGGCGGATACTCCGCGTGCCGCCAGTACGACGAGGACATCGTCAAGCTGCGGGCACACCTCGAGGAGAAGGGCCTTCCGCAGATCGAATTCACCAAGATCCGCCAATTCTTCGATCACCCCAAGTTCATCGGCGAAATGGCGCAGGCCGTCAAGGACGCCTATGCAAAGATCCCCGAGGGTAAGCAAGCGCGCATGCTGTTTACTGCCCACTCCGTACCCACCGCGCACGACAATGTCGGTGGTGGAGAAGGGGACAAGAACATCTACTCCCGCCAGGTCGCCGAGGCCTCGCGTCTCGTTGCCGAGGCCGCAGGTATCACCGATTATGACCTAGTTTGGCAGTCTCGTTCGGGCAGCCCGAAGACCCCTTGGCTCGAGCCGGACATTGTCGATCACACCACTGAAATCCATGAGAAGAACGGCGTCGACGCAGTGGTCGTCTGCCCAATTGGGTTCATTTCCGACCACATGGAGGTCGTATGGGACCTCGACACCGAGCTTCAGCAGGCTGCCGACGAAATGGGAGTAATCGTGGAGCGCACCCGCACCGCGGGCCCCACCGATGCCTTCTCGTCGATGGTTGTCGATCTCATCGAGGAGCTGGAGCAAGAAAAGCCCTGGGAGTCCCTAGGCGATGTCACCGTTCAGGGCTGCACCGTCAACGGCGCACCTTGCGCTGAAGGCTGCTGCGACATTTGGTCGCTTCGCAAGCCGACAGCCGCTGCCAAGTAGCATCCACCCTTAGAAGCATTGCCCGTTGAAGCCTTCCGGTTTCAGCGGGCAAAGTCAGTTAACGCATAGGACACACCCGCCATGCGAGCCTGCCTAATATGTCGCCACAGTGCCAAAAGATGATGGTCGAGGCTGTGGTCAGCCATTCGCTCGGTCACCGTTTCGATGATTACGCCGACGCGATCCGCACGGGCAAACAATTTCGCAGCGCGCGGTGGCACCGATTCCGGCAAGCCAGGAGTGTCGTAGAAGTCACTGAGGGACCCCACGGCAAGACGCGGATTATGTAGCGCATCTGTGGAATAACCGCCGGCCTCGATGAGAGTGGCGGCCTGGTTGGTCGCCTGGCTCAGCAATGCGTCGGCCTCGCCGGGGCTTAACCACGAGGGTGCGGGCAGTGGAAGAGTCTCTTCATAGAGCTTCCAGCTGGTACTGGTGTTGCCATAGTGGGGGATGAGAACTAAGTGACGGCTTGTATCATTGGTGCGCACCACGATTGCGCCCTCAGCGCTTTCCGACGCCGCCTTCCACGACTCCGAACCCGCCGGCAATGCCGGTGACTCACCAGGGCCCGAGAGGATGAGCCTAAAGACGGGCTCGCGCTGCTGCGCCTCGATGAGTTCTGAAGTTTCGGCTCGCAAGGTTGAAAGGAGCTCGATGAAGGGCTCCTCATTTTCCATCGTCTGCATCCCTCCGAGCTCTTGCAGCACATCCAGAAGATCATCTGTCGACTCATATCCCCACAGCCATGCTCCCAACCAGACGGCAGTATTTTGTAAAGGAGACCAAACCTCGGCGCGCATATCCATGGCCAGAAAGTTTAATGGATAGACTTTCTCCCCATGAGTATCGATCCATATGGCGGCGACATTTTTGCAGGTCACAAACGGACACAGAAGAAGGAGTATCCCAAGGTCCCAGCCGAGCCGGGGCTCGTCGTGGAAGTCCGCGGCGACGACTTTGTTGGCGCGGTGATGGGAGTCGACAAGACCGTCTATGGCCCCGTGGTCCGCCTCGAGGATCGGCGAGGCAATGAGCGTGTCTTCAATTTGGTCGAAGGTGGTTTTCTCCTCGAAGGCCAGCCTGTCACACTGACGCGTTATGTGGAAAAGCAGGCTCCGCAAAAGTCCAACTCCGGCTCGCGCCGCGTTAGCAACGTTGAGGCCAAGGTTGCTGCGCCCTCGCGCATCTGGGTCGAGGGTATCCACGACGCAGCTATCGTAGAGAAGGTCTGGGGTCACGACCTGCGAGTAGAAGGCGTTGTTGTCGAGTACCTCGAAGGCCTCGACAACCTCGAGGAACGACTCGCCGAATTCCAGCCAGGTCCTGGTCGCAGGGTCGGAGTTCTGGCGGATCACCTAGTAGAGGGGTCCAAAGAAACTCGCCTAACGCAGACAGTAGGAGAGCACGTGCTCGTCACTGGCCACCCGTTCATCGACATTTGGGCTGCGGTAAAGCCCGAGCGGCTAGGCCTGCGGGCATGGCCCGAGGTTCCCTACGGGGAAGACTGGAAGACTGGAATCTGTCAGCGGGTGGGCTGGTCCGACCCGAAGGAGGGCTGGAGCCGTGTCTACACTGCTGTGAATTCCTTCCGCGACCTCGACTCCACTCTCATCGGTGCAGTGGAAAGACTCGTCGACTTCGTCACCACGCCAGAGCTTACGAAGGCTGATCTGGGTTACTAAGAGGGAGTGTTGGCGCGCTCGATGACGTGTACTGCAAGTTGCCAGCCAGCCATCTCAGCAGCCCAACCGGCAGCTTGCAGGCGCTGCGACATCGCTTGCTTAGAGATTCCCAGCTCTTCAGCTGCTTCGTTCTGGTTGAGACCCGCGCGAACTAGCGACGTCGCCTCGCGGCCTTCCATGGTGCGCTTGTGGAGGACAAAGCCGAGAAGTGCAAAGGTTGCGGCAATGTCGGCGGCTTCGGAAGCGCGACCACGCTTGCTTACTTTGGCGTAGACCTGTCCCGCGCGGGCCGATCCCTTAAGTGCGCCGGTGGCGACCTCACGCGCTGCTTCTTCGTCGCCAGTCAAACCTGGAGAGACTCCGATGCCGATGGCCCAGTCGCCGTCGGCAAGCAATGCCATGACAACGTCGCATACTGAAGACGCTGAGTAAGCAACTGCACAGATGTCCTCAACGCCGAGGACCTGGAACTCGCCGACGCCGTCCAATGTTGACAGCGCGGAAGCAGAGCGCTGAACCAATTCAGCGCGGCGAACCGAACGGCCGCGGTAACGTGCGTGTACAGCGAGCATGCTGTCTCCTCAAATAGTGCAACGAGTAGCTGTTTGCGCTTCAGCATAGTCGCCAAAATCTATATATGAAACTTGACCCCGCGCCTCCGGCGGAGGATTTAAGGACGTTGCGGCAGTTTGGAGTCTAGGACTAATCCGCCGATGCCCAAGACCGCGAGAATGGCCATGGCAACGAAGAGCCATGGTTCGGATTTGCCGGTGAGGGCGTCGCCGAAGAATACACCTAGGGCAGTGGTGGGAATCGAACCGATCAGTGTCGCAAGCGTAAATTGCCCGACGGGGATGGGCGTCAATGCGGCTACATAGTTGAGGATGGAGAAGGGGACACCGGCCACCATTCTGAGGCTGGCGATGGCGAGCCACCCGCGCCTTTCCAGCCGCGAATTGATCTTGAAGACAGCAGGGTGGGAGAGGTGAGGTTGGATCCAGTCACCGAGGAGCCAGCGAACCAGCAGGAGTGAAATCATCGCCGAGAGCGTCAAAGCGAGGAGAGATAGGCCGAGGCCGACCCAAGCCCCGAACAGGACGCCAGCCGCCACGGTCCAAATGGTGCGGGGCAGCGGAAACTGCGTAAATATGACATAACCTAGAACAAAGGCAACGACGAACCAGGGCCCAAGGCCCTCCGCCCAGGAACGTAGGTCGGCGATGTCGGGGACGTCGACAAGCAATGCTGCGACCACAATGGCGATGATCGCTCCTAGAGCCATCGCCCACCGGGTCATCGACCAACTGCGGATGGCTGAAAGCGCGGACTTGGACAGTACCGCGAGAAAGGCTCCGAAAGTGCGCAGCCATCCTAGAAATTGGGTCATAGGCTAAAACAGTAGCGCTCGGAACTTGCGATGTGGAATTGGGTTACCTGTGGCTAGGCTGTGTTGATCACGACAATTTGCAGTGAAATCGCACGTCAAGCTAGGAGATGGGCGAGCTGCAGACGATACTAGAAGGCGGTTACTCGCGCTGCGGCCTGCAGCGCCTTATTTTTTGGAGAATCGAGTGGACACAATTTCCAATCTCTTGTCCTATATGGACGCCGCAACCCTTTTGGAAGCCTTTGGCCCTTGGGTTATTGCCGGCATTGGCATCGTCGTGTTTATTGAGTCCGGCGTGCTATTCCCGTTCCTACCGGGCGACTCACTGCTGGTTACCGCAGCTATCCTGCGTGAGCAGCTGGATGTCAATATTTGGACGCTGCTTGCTGTAGGAATTGTTGCGGCCATTTTGGGTGACCAGGTGGGTTACTACCTGGGACACCGATTCGGCCGTCGACTCTTCAAGGACGACGCGAAGGTTCTTAAGACCGAGCACTTGCAGTCGGCTGAGGAGTTCTTTGAGAAGCACGGCCCAGTAGCTTTGGTCTTGGGCCGCTTTGTGCCGATTGTACGCACCTTTATCCCAGTTGCTGCCGGTACTGCGGAAATGCCGTACAAGAACTTCGTGGTATGGAACGTCTCTGGCGCAATTGCCTGGGTGCTCTCCATGAATCTGGTTGGTATGTTCTTGGGTAACATTCCGGGCATCGCAGATTCTATCGAGAAGATCATGCTGCTGATTATTGGCTTGTCTGTTCTCCCGATCGTGGTGAAGTACGTCTTGGACCGTTTCAAGGCGACCAAGGAGCCGAAGGTAGCAGCGCTCAATCCTGATGCCGCGGAGCCTGAGACCGTTTAAAGCAACATTGAAGCCGTAGGGCCGCCAGCACCAGCAAAATTCAGCGCCTGTTCCCAAGTTTGGGGATGGGCGCTTTCTTTGTGGCGGCCGCCCGGTGCAGTGATGCGCTGGGGCGGTGGGGTGTGCGTAGCTGACAACGAAAGCGTCAGTTTTGCGTTCACAGAGGCTCTCGTTGGCAGTTATGCAGATCCAGCGGGCAAAGCAGGACGCCGCGGAGCCGGCACTTGCCACAAACACGACGCAAGGCCCTGCACATCGCGCCGAGGACCGACGGCAGAAGCTGAAACGTGCACAACTGACAACGAAGCCCACCGGTACTGCCCCGGACGCGGCTTCCTCGTCAGTTACGCAGATCGACCAGGGGCTAAGTAGCAAAACGAAAAGTGTCGCGACACCGTAGGAACGATGTCGCGAGACTTCACAATTGTGCCCGAGGGGGGACTTGAACCCCCACGTCCGTTAATAGGACACTAGCACCTCAAGCTAGCGCGTCTGCCATTCCGCCACCCGGGCTGGGTGATTTTCAGCCTCTCGGCTGGGCACTCGAATACTGTAGCGCGAAACGCCGCACATAGACAAATCGGCAGTTCAGAGCGCAAAAAGCTGCACTAATTATGGCTCTTACTCGAAGATGAAAACACATCTATGTAAGCATGACACCGGCCGGAGTCTCCTATAGTCGACGGAAGGGTGATGCCCGCCCCATCGACAGCAAGGTGTGACCTCAGGTACAACTGAGTTATGACTTCATACACAAATGACTCCCGTTTCCCTGGCCCAGATCCATATGCGCCGCTCAAGGACCTGCCATCCTTCACGTTGACCTCGACCGATATCACCCAGGGCGAAGAAATCGAAGCGCGATTCCGCGCACCGGAGGATATCTCCCCGCAGCTTGCGTGGAGTGGAGCACCAGAAGGCACCAAGTCCTACGCCGTTACGTGCTTCGACCCTGATGCCCCAACTGCCTCAGGCTTCTGGCACTGGGCTGCATTTAACATTCCGGCCCACATCACCGAGCTTCCTACCGGCGCTGGTTCGGCTGAAGACCTTGGCATCGAGGGCGTCGTCAGCCTGCGCGGCGACTCGGGCAAAAAGACCTACTACGGCCCCAACCCGCCGGCCGGACATGCACCGCACCGTTACCTCTACGTGGTTCATGCGGTGGACGTCGAGAAACTTGACATCGACCCAGAGTCCACCCCAACTGTGCTGGGCTTTAACCTAAACTTCCACGCAATTGGCCGTGCCATTACCTGGGGTTGGTACGAGACCACTTAGTATTTCTTTCTATGAGCCACAAGCATTCACCCATCGAAGGAACCGCCGGAAACAATCGACCCGCAGGCGAGCCTGCCAAGGATAACGCCGAGGGCGTGACAATTCCTTTAGCATGGCGCGTTGGCGGTGCCTTTTCAGCACTGGCCTTCGTGCTCGTGTTGCTGGGGGTTCTCGCCATCGTCAACGACGGATTCGGCGCCCCCTTCGAGTGGACGTGGAACGTGGTGTTCATTGTTTTCGCTGCGATCTTGGTCGGCGCATTCAGCACGGTTCGCAAAGACCAGAAGGGCAGCCGCACCCAGCTCATCGCCCTGGTTATGGCGCTCATCGCCATCGTGGCGGGCCGCTTCATGCCCACCGAGCCGCTTATGGTCACTGGCCAGCCGCTCGTATTCGCTTACTTTGTCGGCGCATTGCTGTGTGCCTTCATCATTAGGCGCACCGCCATGACCAAGGTCCCACCACAGCAGTAGCGGCAAGAATAGCGTCCCTGCCTCAGCTAAAGGAATCGAGGCAGGGACGCTTTTATTTTTGGGGCTTAGCTCTTCCAAGGCAGCCCAGAGCCGACTGCCTCAGAGATGTTGCGCAAGCCGTGCACATGAATCTGCTGCGCGATTCCACGGTGGATGTCCCGGATCCAGTCCGGGCCACCGTAGATGAGTCCGGTGTAGCCCTGTAGGAGGGAAGCACCCGCTGCGATGCGTTGCCAGGCCTGTTCAGGGGTCTCAATTCCGCCTACAGAAACAAGCACCAATTTATCGCCGACGCGCTCGTGCAGTCGATTTAGAACTTCCAGGGAACGAGCTGCCACAGGAGGGCCGGAGACGCCACCAGCGCCCATCGCGGCAACTTTATCGGCTGGGGTCTTGAGCCCCTCACGGGAGATGGTGGTGTTGGTTGCCACGATGCCCGCCAAGCCAAGCTCAACGGCCATGTCTGCCACGGCGTCAACGTCCTCATCAGAAAGGTCCGGGGCAATCTTGACCAGAACCGGGGAAGAGGTGGATTCCTGAACCGCAGCCATGATCGGACGCAGGGACTCGACCGCTTGAAGGTCACGCAGGCCCGGGGTGTTCGGCGAAGAAACGTTGACCACGAGGTAGTCGGCCAAGTCGCCAAGAACGGAAGCAGACTGGCGGTAGTCCGCTACGGCTTCTTCAGCCGGAGTCACCTTGGTCTTGCCTATGTTGATACCAATGACGTCAGAGGTCTTTCGAGCACGTAGGTGCCGTGCCGCCGCAGCGGCACCCTCGTTGTTAAAGCCCATGCGGTTGAGAATGCCGCGGTCTGCCTTCAAACGGAACAGGCGAGGGGATGGGTTACCAGGCTGTGCCTTCGCAGTCACGGTGCCTAGCTCCGCGTAGCCGAAGCCCACGCCGCTCCAGGTATCCGCCGCGGTTGCATTCTTATCGAAGCCAGCTGCCAAACCCAGCGGGCGCGGGAAGGTAACTCCAAATACTTCCTGCGAGAGGACCGGATCATTAACCGGTACAATCTTGTGCAGACCACGGTGCAAGAAGGGCGCTTTCTGCAGACCGCTGAGGGCACCGATCATGATGAGGTGGATACGCTCTGGCGAAAGTTTGAACATGCCCTTCAGAGCAAGCTGATACGCCGCTTTGCGGGCCTTATCGACACGTGTTTGTTGCATTTTGGGGTCCTACTTCACGTCAGGATCGGAAATGAATTGGATGCCGTCACCTGTGGCTGAGGCGGTGACGAGGGTGGCGTCGTCAAGCACGGCGATGTTTTGCGCATCAGCGACAGTGTCTACGCTACCTTTAGCCATCGGCACTCCGGATTCGATCGAGAACGCATGTGCCTTCCCGGTATCGGTGGTGGTCACCCATGCCAGCTTGCGAGCAGGGTCCCAGGCCACGGCCCAAGGGGTGCCGTCGACGTTGCCGTACTGGTGGAGGCGGATTACGTCGTCCGCGGTATAGACCGCCAGGCGCTTGCCGGAGGTGTCGGAGCCGAGGACAATCGCGCCCTCACCAACCGCAATCTGGCCGATGCCTTGACCCGCACGCAAACGGCCGCCCGCACGATCTTTCTCCCAGTCGATGGACTGAATCGTGGAGTCAGCGCGCAGAATTCGAACCACGTTATCGGTGCCGTCGAGATTCGGAACGGCCAACAGCTGATCTGAGCCTTCCTCGACCTTGATCTCGCGGTCGCGCTTGCCATCGACGTAAATGCCCACGGCGTTGGACTCGTGGGAACCGACGAAGAGCTCGCCCGAGGAAAGCTGCGTGGCCACGGTGACCGGAGTTTCTTCTTCCATTGCGACCTCTTCAGGCGCTTCCGGCTTGGCGGGGTCAATGAGCAAGACCTTGTCGCCGCACGCGAGGACAAAGCCTTGCTCGGAAGAGCTAAGGTCGCCGCACCTGTCATCGATGGCAACCTTCTTCGGGGAACCGCCTAGGAAGTCCTTCTGGGAGCCAACCAAAAGTTCTGCCTTGGTCCGCGCTGCAATGGTATCGCCATGAGCGGCCAAGTCAACGACATCCGCATCAACTTGGGCGAGCTTGCCAGCGGGTTTGCCGGCAGACGAGGAACTCGGCGCCGGGGTAGCGTTTGCCTTCAGAGCCGAGTCAGGATCTCCTCCGACTCCCGTTTCCGGCTGACATGCACTCAACGCGAGAGTGCTAATGGCCAGCGCTAGAGGCATCAATTTCTTTGTCTTGGCCTGTGCTTTCACGATTGTTTATCGTAGCAGCCAGCGTGGGTAAATCCCGAAGTGTGCCGCGGTATGTATGCTCTCCCGAGTGAATACCGCAGCAGCAACAGACGCGATGTCCTGGATCCAGGTCATTGTCCTATCCATCGTCCAAGGCCTCACGGAGTTTCTACCCGTGAGCTCCTCCGGGCACCTTCGCATCATCTCAGAGCTCTTCTGGGGAGAGGATGCAGGTGCTTCCTTTACCGCAGTCATTCAGCTGGGTACTGAAGCAGCCGTCCTGGTCTACTTTGCCGGCATGATTTGGCAGATTATCACCGGCTGGTTCCGCGGACTTTTCCACAAGGAGCAGCGGGGCCAGGACTATCGGATGGGGTGGATGGTCATCGTCGGCTCCATTCCGATTGGCATCTTGGGCGTTGTTGGTAAAGACCTGATTCGCGATAACCTCCGCAACCTGTGGATTACCGCCGCCATGCTCATCATCTTCTCCTTCGTGTTCATCGCGGCCGAACGGGTGGGCAAGAAGGAGCGCGGTTTCGACGAGCTTACGATGAAAGATGCCGTGGTCATGGGCCTATGCCAGTGCCTTGCGCTCATCCCAGGTGTCTCGCGCTCCGGCGGTACCATTTCGGGCGGCCTTTTCATGGGTTTGGACCGCGAGGTCGCCACGCGCTTTAGCTTCCTGCTCGCCATTCCTGCTGTGCTTGCCTCGGGGCTTTTCTCGCTTGGCGACGCCTTTGGCCCCTCCGTCGGCCAGTCCGCCACTGGCGCGCAGTTGTTGGTGGGCACGCTCATCGCCTTCGTCATTGGCTATGCTTCCATTGCCTGGTTACTGAAGTTCGTGGGCAACCACTCCTTCGAGTGGTTCGCTGCGTACCGCATCCCAGTGGGCATTCTGGTGATGATTCTGCTGGCGCTCGGCGTCCTGCAGCCTTAAGAGGATTTACTTCATGCCTAATGCATCTGAACGTGCATTAGGTGCGGGTGCGGGGCTACGATAGACCGCATGCATTCTTGGCCCACACCCCGCGTTGATACTGTTCCCGGGAAACCTCACGCACTGCATCTTTACGATTCTGCGGATGACACCATCCGCAAGGTAGAGGTCAGCGGCGAAACTGCCACCATGTACGTCTGTGGCATCACCCCCTACGATTCGACGCACTTAGGCCACGCAGCGACCTACCTGACGTTCGACTTGGCTTACCGCCAGCTGCTGGATAACGGCTACCAGGTGCACTACGTCCAGAACATCACCGACGTTGATGACCCACTGTTCGAGCGCGCTGAGCGCGACGGAGTGGACTGGCGTGAGCTGGGGACCTCGCAGATCAATTTGTTCCGCTCCGACATGGAGCTTCTTTCCGTTTTGCCGCCGCAGGATTACGTGGGCGCAATGGAAGTCATCGATGAAGTCACTGAGATGGTGAGCAAGCTTATCGACGTCGGCGCGGCTTACGTAGTCGACGATCCTGAGTTCCCCGACGTTTATGCCTCGATCGACGCCACTAAGAACTTTGGATACGAGTCCAACTACACCGCAGCCGAGATGGCGGAATTCTTTGCCGAACGCGGCGGCGATCCCGATCGCCCCGGCAAGCGCAACCCGTTGGATGCATTGGTCTGGCGCGCGCACCGCGAAGGCGAGCCTGCCTGGGATTCTCCCTTTGGCCCGGGCCGTCCTGGTTGGCACATCGAGTGCTCTGCCATTGCGACCAACCGCCTAGGCGCGCCTTTTGATATCCAAGGAGGCGGCAGCGACTTGAAGTTCCCGCACCATGAGTTCTCCGCAGCCCATGCTGAAGCGGCCCTTGGGGTAGAGCGCATGGCCCAGGTTTATGTCCACACCGGCATGATTGGCCTCGACGGCGTCAAGATGTCGAAGTCGCTGGGCAACCTGGTTTTCGTTCACAAGTTGGTGGAAGCAGGCGTTGATCCTTCCGCGATCCGTCTCGGTGCCTTCGCAGGCCACTACCGTGCTGAACGCGACTGGTCCGATGAGGTCCTAGAACAGGCAAATGAGCGCCTCGGAGTATGGCGCGATGCGCTGCAGAACCCAGGTTCTCTCGAAGTTGCGCAGGAGCTCGTGGCCGCAATCCGCGGGGCACTGGCCAACGACTTGGACACCCCAGCTGTACTTGCGGCCGTTGATGCGTGGGCATCTGCAGATCGCGGCGCGAACAATGACGAGGCTGGGGAGCTCATCCGCACCGCACTTGATTCGCTGCTTGGCGTGCGGGCCTAGGGAACTTAGGGCAGAATTCACTGCATGAGCATTCGCGTAGGTTTTCAGCCCAACATTGACGAGTTCATCAGCAACCTAGAGTCTTTTGCCACCGGCAGCTACCTCAAAGAAGATGAGAAGGAATTCTGGGAAGCGCCTTTCGATGCAGCAGCGTTGCCGGAGCTGCGCACCATTGTGGAGAAGCTTTTCGACGACCTCGATGCATTGCCGGACGATCCTGATGGCCCGACTTTGACGGCTGTGATCAACCGCTCCGTCGAGGAACTCGGCGCCTTCAACCGCAAGAATGCTGACGCCATCTTAGAGCCGGAGGAAAAGGAAGAGCTCACTGAACTGATCTACAACGCATCCGCCGCCACGGGCGCTGACGACGATGCCCTTTCTCAACTTCCAGAGCTAGATTTCTAAGACACATTC
>OKFN01000007.1_pt1 | contig 105407 bp, 92 predicted proteins | sample 1614661 | NCBI WGS metagenome assembly OKFN01 (sample SAMN04436961, study PRJEB24849) | human gut metagenome | biome: human gut; feature: NICU; material: stool | host: Homo sapiens | place: USA: Saint Louis, MO | collected 2012-10-09 | reverse complement strand
GTGTTGCTACACGCTCGACAATGCGCACCGATGCGCTACCCATGGAGGCATTGGAGCATGCGTTAACGACTGCAGGACGAATCCATGGAAACCAGTTAATTCACCATAGTGATCGGGGCAGCCAGTATGTGTCACTGAAGTATTCCACTGCGCTAGCGGAATCCGGAATCCGTCCGAGTGTGGGAACAGTCGGCGATTCTTATGACAATGCTCTAGCCGAAACAGTCAATGGTCTCTACAAGGCGGAACTGATTCATGCCCGGGGCCCGTGGACGTCGGTCGGAGAAGTCGAATTGGCCACCTTGCGGTGGGTGTATTGGTGGAACACCAAGCGGCTTCATGAAGCTTTGGACTACGCTACCCCACAGGAAGTAGAAACCGAGTACTATCTCACCCAGGCCATCAACACAGGGCCGTAAAAGAAGCGGAACTAAACCCAGGACGCTTCATTCCCTTCGGGACTGGAGAAACTAGTCGCTGGCTTCGGCATGGCTCTTATTCGCCCTGTTAAGAAAATGATCCGGGGGTGTTCCTATCTAGTTAGTCAAGTCCGCGGGTGGAGTTTTCAGGGGCGTCCGAGGTGCTTGACTAACTAGATAGGAACACCCCCTCCATTCATTAAGAGACACGACCTAGAAGGGGCACCGCTCCCCGGGATCGCCAGCCAAGCTCTCGCGGTAGAACTCTCCCTTCCTAAGAAGGATGTCGCCCCATTACTGGGCCCAACACTCGAATCTTTGTCCCGCGCGCTGCATCGCCTACACAAGACGGGCATCCTCGACCCACACGGAGCGACCATTGTCATCATGGTTCCCAGCGCGCTGGGGCAAGCTGCGGAAAGCTTACGGATAGCCGCACGGGCACAGCCAAATCTCCCGAAACACATATCGCGGCAGACGCAGCGAAGTGCAAAGAAGTACACCGGATTACATTGGATTACAGCGAAGTACATCAAAGTACAGTGAAGTACACTGAAGTACATCGAAGTACATTAGTTCTCGGTATAAACCAGTGGAGAAACTCATGGACCGAATTCGTAACCCATTCACCGCCGCCCTCGGCGTTAGTCCGGCAGTTCTTGCGGGCCGTGAGGAAGAGCTCGATCTCATCACCATGGCAATGCTCGACGGCCCTGGCGCCCACGAACGGGTCAGCGTCGTCAGTGGTGCTCGCGGCAGCGGCAAGACGGTCTTTCTCAACGCTGTCGAGGACCGTGCTTCCCAACTTGACTGGACCATCATCTCCGAAACAGCTACACAGGGCGTCGTCGAGCGCATTCGCAATACAGCCGAGCGCAATCTTCAGGAATTCTCCCCTGCGGACAAACGTCGCCTCTCCGGCATTTCAATCGCTGGTATTGGCTCCATCAATTGGGAAACTGATCCAATCTCCCCCACACAATCATCACTGCGTACCGCCCTTACCGCGTTGCTCGACGCTAAGGCACAACTCGATTCCATCACCGGTCAACCGCCCAGCGGCGTGCTGATCACCCTGGACGAGCTCCATTACACAAATCGCGACGAAATCATCGAATTCGCTACAACGATTCAGCATCTCCTCCGTGAGAATCGTGAAATCACAGTCATCATGGCGGGTATCCCCTCGGCTGTGAAGCCCTTGCTTTCTAGTCCGGACGGTTCCAATCCCATCACCTTCCTTCGCCGCGCTAACCGCATCGATCTCGGAGCAATCCCGGATCCCGATGTCAGTTCCGTTCTGGCTGACACTGCGAAAATTGCTAATTTCAGCTGGCACGAGTCAGCTCTGCGCACCGCAACTGAAGAAAGCGGCGGCTACCCCTTTTATTTCCAGCTGATTGGGCTGTGGTCCTTTTTTGAGGCCCAAAAGTCTGGTCGCACAAATATCACTGGCCAGGACGTCGCTGTGGGCATAAAGCGCGCAACAAATAAGCTCCATCAGCTCGTCCACGAACCCGCCATCGCCGACATCACCCCTGGTGAACGGGATTTCCTCATCGCCCTTGCCCAGTGCGACCTCCCCGCTCGGAATATCGATGTGCTCAGCATCATGGGGACCTCGCCGCAAAACATCAGCAACTACCGGCAAAAGCTCCTAAGCCTCGACCTCGTTATCGAAACGGCAGACCGGAAAATGACCTTCCAACTTCCACGACTCGAGGACTATCTCCTAAGCATTCAAGAGAAATAGACTCCTGATGCGCCCTATGCCGCAGATCACTCGGGGCAAACGCAGTCAACAGTCAGGGGAACGCTGCTGCGCTCGAGCTCGCCGGTCAGGAGGCGCTCACGGATAAGACGTTGCTTGATCCTTCCGACACTTCCATAGCCGCGCGCTCACGGACGCGGTGTACCAGCATCTCATCGATGTCGGAGGGACAACAAAGCGCGGCTAGAACGAGGATGCACCGGCGCCGGCGACGCCGAGCACCACGAGCTCCGCGACCGCGATGGGATCGTCGAGGTCAATCTCGAGAATCTCGGCGGCGTCGGCAATGCGCTTACGCACGGTGTGTCGGTGGGTCTCAAGCGCATCAGCGGTGCGCACATAGTGCCCGCCGTTGCGCAGATAGGCCTGCAGCGTCTGTTCATACTCGCTGCCGTGGGCCGCGTCGTACTCGCGCAACTTACCCCAGGTTTCAGCGAAACGGTGGGCGACGGCGGCACCAACGGCTTCGTCGCCTAGCCAATTGAGCGTGCGCGACTCGGGGCCCACGAGCGCGCCAGGTTGCAAGCCGAAGGCGACTTTCTCCAAGTCACGGACAGTGGATTCGCGCAGGCGCGACCACTCGAGGGGTGAGCCGACGACAATGCGTTTACCGCCGCGGATGTCGAGGAGAAGTTCCTGAATATTGCGCATGGAACGGTTGCCGCGCAGCAGGAATAACCAGGTGAGGTCATCGACCTCCACGGCGAAGAGCAGGCGGCCTTGTTCCGCGAGATTGCGGTCAAGCGCCTCAATGAAGCGCGCATGCGCTCGTGCCGACTCGGATTTGACGAGGACCGGACGGACTCTGCCTTCCGTATCGCTGGCTTGGCGGAAGATGCGTTGCATCGATTCGTCGCGGCCTGTGAGACCAAGCTGCATAGACACGGCCAGCGTGGTGAGCTCGCGCTGTGCGCGACGCAGCTCCTGTGGGCGTCGAATGATGAGCTCAGCAAGGCCGGCGGCGTGTTTGAGCAAGGCGCGCTGATTGGCGTCGAAGTAGTGGTCGGCTATGGCCACGAGACCATGCGTATCATTGCCGCTCGGAGAAAGACGGTGCGCCAGAACATTGATTTCGCCCACCTTGCCGGCGATGCCAAAACCACGATGACGCGCGTCATCGATAACGTGGGTGAGCTCGACGTTTTCAAAGCCAGGCAAGACCGCCGCTGCAGACACACGCCCGTCCAAGTCCACAAGACAAACGCTCGCGTCGAGGGCCTGCGCCGTGCGGGTGACGAGCCCGTTCAGGCCCTGGCCGGCCGCGAGGTTGAGACAGCCTTGGAGCTCAAGAAGAACCTCGAGACGGCGCTCACGGCGTTGCGCGAGCTCGCGGTGCACGGCCGTGGAGACCGAAATAAACGGCACGTCAAGGGGGATAGTGAGAAGGGAGACGTCGTGGGCGAGGGCGGCGTCGGCAAGCTCGTGCGGGACCTCGGGGAAGACGACGCCCACGCCGAAGCCAATGCCAGCGGCCCCGGCGGCAGAGAGGCGGGCGACATAGTCGCTGAAAGCCTCCGGTTGATCGCGAAAAGCGATGCCGGTGAGCAAAACGAGGGTGCCCTCACCGACATATTTTTCGGGATTTTCAAGCTCGCACGGGTGCACCATGCCAAAAGAACGGCCCGAATCATGGACCACGCGCAGGCCCAAATTTCGACGGCTTGCAAGCCACGAAATTGAGAGCGTATCGCCCATTTCTGCATCCACGTGCGCTGATGACCGAGTCATCACACCCCACCTTCCTATATACATTGTGTACAAATTAGCGTTTTCATTTCGACACAATGTTTATATGCCACGCTACACTCCGTCGGCACAATGACTCCCATCACATTTGTATTTGAATCGGAGGAGTGACATGCAGGACTTCAATCACCGCATTCCGCAAGAGCGGAAAGTTGTGACCACCATCCCTGGCCCGCGCAGCCAGGAACTCGAGGAGCAGCGCGAGCAAGAGCTCGCCCGTGGCCTCGTGCCGGGCTTGCCTGCGTACATCGTGGACGGTGACGGCGGCGTCCTCGTGGACGTCGATGGCAACTCCTTCATCGACTTCGCCTCGGGCATCGCGGTGACCACCGTCGGCGCGTCCAACCCGCGCGTGACCGCGGCCATCGCTGAGGCGGCGTCGCACCTCACCCACACCTGCTTTCTCAATGCGCCCTACGAGGGCTTCGTCCAGGTCTCGAAGAAGCTCAACGAGCTGACCCCGGGCGACCACGAGAAGAAAACCGCGCTGTTCTCGACCGGCGCGGAGGCGATTGAGAACGCCGTGAAGATTGCACGTAACTACACGGGCAAGAACCGCATCGTCGTCTTCGATGGCGCGTTCCACGGCCGCACGAACCTCACCATGACCATGACGGCGAAGAACAAGCCGTACAAGTCCGGCTTTGGCACCCTCGCCTCCGATATCTACCGCGTGCAGAGTTCCTACCCGCTGCGCGACGGCCTGAGCGGCGCAGAAGCGGCGGAGCGCACCATCCGCTCCATCGAGCAGGTCATCGGCGCGGAGGACATCGCAGCGCTCGTCATCGAGCCGGTGCAGGGCGAAGGCGGCTTCATCGAGCCGGCCGAGGGCTTCCTCCCGGCGCTGCTGGAGTGGTGCCGCGCGAACGGCGTCGTCTTCGTCGCGGACGAGATTCAGGCAGGCATGTGCCGCACGGGCGACTGGTTCGCGAGCAACCACGAGGGCCTCGTCCCAGACCTCATCACCACAGCAAAGGGCGTGGGCGGCGGTATGCCGCTGTCAGCCGTCACCGGCCGCGCCGAAATCATGGACTCACCGGGACCGGGCTCCCTGGGCGGCACGTACGCCGGCAACCCGGTGGCGTGCGCAGCCTCGCTCGCGGCCATCGCGGAGATGGAGGAGCACGACCTCGCCGGCCGTGCCCGCGAGATCGAGTCCATTATCCGCGAGGTCCTCGAGCCACTCACCGAGCTGCCCACCGTCGCCGAGGTCCGCGGCCGCGGCGCGATGATCGCCCTCGAGTTCGTCGACGAGAACGGTCGCCCGAACCCGGCGCTCACCTCCGCCGTCGCGAGCGCCTGCAAGGAGCAGGGCGTCCTCATCCTCACCTGTGGTCTGGACGGCAACGTCATCCGCCTCCTGCCGCCGCTGGTCATCAACGAGTCCACCCTGCGTGACGGCCTCGAGGTCCTCGCCGCAGAAATCCGTAAGAACTAAAGCACACCCCCACTTACCCTGCAAGGAGAACCAACATGTCTGACAAGCACATCTACGACTGCATCATCCTCGGCACCGGCTACGGCGGACTCGGCATGGGCGCCCAGCTCGCTAAGGACAACATTGAGAACTTCCTCATCCTCGAGGCCGCGGACGAGGTCGGCGGCGTGTGGCGCGACAACACGTACCCGGGTGCAGCCTGCGATACCCAGGCTCTCATCTACTGCTACTCCTACTTCCTCAACCTCGGCGTGTCCCGCATGTTCGCCGGCCAGGACGAGATGCTCGGCTACCTCAAGGCGCTCGCCACCGAGTTTGGCCTCTACGAGCACATCAAGTTCAACAACCGCATCGTCCGCTCCGAGTGGAACGAAGAGCTCAAGGCCTGGGAGATCGCCACCTCCACCGGCGACATCTACTACGGCCGCGTCTTTGTGGGCGCCTGGGGCCAGCTCTCCAAGCCGAAGGTTCCAGACTTTGCCGGCCGCGAGACCTTCGAGGGTACGCAGTTCCACTCCGCCGAGTGGGACCACGCCGTCGACCTCAAGGGCAAGAATGTTGCCGTGGTGGGCAACGCGGCATCAGCTGTCCAGCTCGTGCCGGAGGTCGCTAAGGAGGCCGGACACCTCGCCGTCTTCCAGCGCTCCGCGAACTACATCCTGCCGCGTAACCAGGTCATCTTCACCGACAAGGAGCTGCGCGAATTCCAGGAGAACCCGGAGTCTTACCGCGCCATTCGCCAGGAGATCCACGACACCCGCGAGGACGGCTTCGAGCGCACCCGCAAGGGCACCGACGCCGCTCAAGAAGGCGTCGAGCAGGCCATGGAGCACCTCACTTCCCAGGTCAACGACCCGGAGCTGGTAAAGAAGCTCACCCCGACCTTCGCGTTCGGCTGCAAGCGCATCCTGCGCTCCGATGACTTCTACCCGACTTTCAACCGCGACAACGTCTCGCTGGTCACCGAGAGCATCGAGGAAATCACCCCGCAGGGTATCCGCACCGCAGACGGCGTGGAGCACGAGTTCGACGTCATCATCTACGCCACCGGCTTCTACTCCCAGGAGTTCCAGGGAGACCTACCAGTCATTGGCCGAGGTGGCCTCGACCTGCGCGAGCGCTGGGGCAACGCGCCGGAGGCCTACCTGGGCATGACCGTAGACGGCTTCCCCAACTTCTTCATGCTCTACGGCCCGAACACGAACCTCAACCACCACTCGGTCGTGGCCATGCTCGAGGAGCAGGACAAGTACATTCGCCAGGCCGTCGAGTACCTCCGCGACAACCCGGACAAGGTCCTGGACGTCGACCCGCAGGTCCTGCGCGAGTTCAACGACCGCATCCAGGCTGAGCTCAACGAGTCCGCCTTCTCCGCCGACTGCTCCTCCTGGTACAAGAACGAGGACGGCAAGGTCATCAACAACTGGTCCGGCAACGTCGCCGAGTACCAGGACCTCACGCGCACCCTCGAGCTGGCTGACTACGGGGTGGCCTAATGCACACGCTCGCTGACGAATTCACTGGCCGCCCCATCACGGAGGACGCGTGGAAATCCGTGGGGCCCTTCCGTGCCGGTGGCGGGGTGTCCTTCCACCACATCGAGATTCCCACGGTGCGTGAGAGCTACATGACTTCGACCGCCAAGAACGGACTCACGGAAGCCACGGAGCCGTTCACGCAAGACTTCGAGGTAGGCGAGTTCCGGGTCCGCCTCACGGACCCTCGCCCCGCCAGCGAGCGTGACGCCCCCACCCCCGCCATCCTATTCATCCATGGCGGTGGCTGGCTCATGGGCAACCTGGACACGCACCACTCCGCGGTACGCCGCCTCGCGGTCGAGTCCGGGCTGCCGGCGGTGGCGGTCGATTACCGCCTCGCGCCGGAGCACCTCTACCCCGCTGCCATCGATGACTGCCGCGCCGCGTTGCGTTGGCTTTCCGACGCCGCCGCTCCGCACGGTCTGCACGTCACCAACGTCGCCATCGCGGGCGACTCGGCGGGTGGTCAACTCACGGCCATCCTGGCGAACGAGTTCTCCGGGGACGACTCCGTCGCCCCCATCTCCAGCCAGGTGCTCATCTATCCCATCACGGATATCTCGGATCAGCGCACGGAGTCTGGCGCCTCGTACCAGCGCGTGACCGAGGGCTTCCCCATGGTGGCGGAGACCATGCGCTGGTTCATCCGGACCTACCTGCCGGAGGGCCAGGACAAGACGGTCGCCGACCTGTCCCCGCTGCTCCACGAGCTGCCGGAGAACCTGCCGCCCGCCTACGTCATTACGGTGGACAACGACCCGCTCGCGGACGAGGGCGGCGAGTACGCCCTCAAGTTGGCCAAGGCCGGCTGTGACGTCCGGTACGAGCACCTGCGCGGGTACCACCACGGCTTGTTCACGTCTGCCGGCGTGATGCAGTGTGGCGAGGAAGGCCTGAGCGACATCGCGAAGTTCATCGCCGTCCACGCTCGCAAGCACGCGTAACCCCGAAGCCCCAGTGTGAAGTGCTTCTTCGCGCTGGGGCTTTCGTGAACCAAACTCTAGGAATTTCCCTTCACTCATCCCTACAATCAAATATCTATCGACCGAAAGGTAAACCAATGATTCAACGAGCTTTAGGCATCTCCATGGCCTTCATTGGCGTCCTCGTCGGCGCGAGCTTCGCCTCCGGCCGCGAGGCCCTCCAATACTTCGTTGCGTTCGGCAACTGGGGCATTGTTGGCGCCATCGTGACGTCCATCTGCGTCATGATTGCCGGCATCTCCATGCTGCAGCTGGGCAGCTACCACCGCGCGAAGGACCACAACTCGGTGTTCACGGTCATCTCCGGCCCCGTGACCTCCCGCGTCCTCGACATCGCGACGATGACGTGTCTCTTCTGCATCGGCTTCGCCATGTTCGCGGGCGCTGGGTCCAATATGAAGCAGCAGTTCGGTTGGGACATCTGGATCGGCGCGGGCATCATGCTGGCCCTCGTCCTGCTCACCGGCCTCCTCGACGTGGACAAGGTCACCAAGGTCATCGGCGCCGTCACTCCGTTCATCATTATCCTCATCACCATCGGCACGATGTACACCATCTTCACCGCGCAGCCCGACTTCACGCACCTCAACGAGCAGGCACAGGAGATTCCCACGACGCTGCCCAACTGGTGGGTCTCGGCCATCAACTCGGTCGGCCTCCAGGTCATCGTCGTAGTGTCCATGGCCATCGTCATCGGCGGCAACTTCCTCGACTCTCGCGAGGTCGGCCTCGGCGGCATCATCGGCGGCTTCATCTTCCTCTTCCTCCTCGCCGTGCTCGTCGGCTCCATGTACATCTCCGTCGAGACCGTCCTGGAGACGGACATGCCGACCCTCGCTATGGTCACCAAGATTCACCCGGCGCTCGGTACGCTCATGGCGTTTGCCATCTACGGCATGATCTACAACACGGCCATCGGCATGTTCTACGCCTTGGCCAAACGCCTCACCCGCGACCACCGTCAGCACTTCTACAAGGTCTACGTCGCCATCGTCCTCGTCGGCTTCGTCCTGTCCTTCATCGGCTTCTCTGAGCTCATCGGCTGGGTCTACCCCATCCTCGGCTACATGGGCATCCTCTGCATGTTCGTCATCGGTTGGTCCTGGTGGAAGAACCGCCGCGAGCTCGAGAGCGAGACCCAGCTGCGCCGCCGTGCCCGCGAGCTCATGGCCAAGCGCTTCGAAGGCGAAGAGGCGCTCACCCAGGACGAGGAGCAGGAGATCATCGCCATCGCCCGCATCTCCAACATCCCGGAGCACACCTTCATCGAAGAAATCGCAACGGAGATCAACGCCCGCGAGGACATCACCGTCGCCTCGACGCTACCACTGTCCACTGCAGATGACAGCGTCGACATCGCCGATCTCGAGTCCGCAGCCTCCGTCACCGACATGAAGACCGCCGAGAAGAAGGCGCGCACCCGCTCGTAGGCACGCCGAGTTGCCCGCTTCCCCCTCGTGGGGAGCGGGTCTTTCCCGTTGTAGTGGTGGTTGCTGGTGCTAGTTGCTGGGGACGTCGGGTCCGAATTCCCGCCGGATGTAGATTCGCCCGTCTGAGCCTTTGTAGTAGACGTCGCCGTCTCTCTTTTTCATGTTGTGGTATTCGCACAGCGAGAGCCGGTTATCGAGGTTCGTCTCCCCGCCTTTCATGACTCACGCAGCGAGCGCTCACGGTGTGCGCGTTGTCTCACATCGGTTCGCCGCGGCTCAGACAAGAGAAATGCCACAAGCGCCCAGTTCTAGTAGCTGGGCGCTTGTGGCGGTAGGCGTGAGTCGATACAGACTAGGCGCGGTCCTCGCGTGATGCAGAGGTGTCGTGCTTTACATCCTGAGTGCGGTGGAAGTGCGGGGTCGGGCGGCCTTGCTCGTCCACGTCATTGAGTTGGGCGAGCTCAGTGAAGTCCGCCTGAGCATCCGCGAAGCCCTCGTTGGGGTCAATCTCGTCGAAGTTACGGATCGTGCCGTCGCGCTCATCCTTGAACATGTCCTTGCCGTAAATGACAAGTACCATGATGATGCCCGCAGCGAAGCCCCAGGCCGCGCCCTGCGTGGCGAGGACACCAGCAGTAATGCCTGCGATGCCGAGGTCCTTCTGGTTCTTTGCCTCCATGATGCCCACGCGGACGGAGACGAAGCCCTGAATGATGAGAGTGAGCGCCAGGCCGATGGGCAGGATGGGCTCAACGAAGGAAATAATGGGCAGAAGCAACAGGCCGGTGTTTGTTCCCCAGCGGAAAGAGCCGGCACCACCGAAGACGGAGCGCATGGCGCGCTTACCCTGCTTGTAGCGCTCAACAATGACAACGTGCATCGCCGCCCAGAGCGGACCACACATAGCGACGTCAGGGCCGATGATCGACATGATCATATTGCGTCCGCCGAAGAGGAGGTGGGCGCGCGACGGACTGTAGACCACGGCTTCGTCAGTACGGACGTGGTCCGCTTCCTTAAACACCGCGTTGGCTTGGAGGACGTCACCGAACACCACGATGTAGGCGGCAAGCACGGTCGGAATAGCCGTGAGGAACATGTGCGCAGGCGGTAAGCCAAGACCGAAGATGGTGTACTCGCTCCACAAGGTAGCGAAGTCAGGGCTGGAGAAGCCCCACTCGATGTCCGGCCACGGTGCCTCGCCGACCAGCGGTGCGACGAAGATAGCTACGAAGATAGCTGGCAGGATGCCCAACGAAGCGATGAAGCGCCAACCGGCCGCTTTCTGACGCAGACCAGCGAAGGACCGCGAGTACATCAGGTAGAACGCGATGGCCACCGCGATGGTGATGGTCACGGGGTACGAGTGGAAGCGACCATCTTCCTTGAATACGGAGAAAATAGCGGCGATACCTGCGCCGAGAACGATGCCCGCGCGCAATCCTGAAGGAATGACGCGCACAACCTTCGACGCCAATCCTGTGGCGCCGAGGGTGATAGAGAATATGCCAAGCAAGAGCTGGAAACTAATGAGCGCCCAGACGCGTTGTTCGCCTTCGGGGAAGGTCTGCACGTACACGATAAGCAGCGGGATAGCCGGGGTGATCCAGCCAGGGACGACAGGGTCGCCAAGCAGGTGGTGCGTGAGGTAGAGCAGACCGTTGAGCATGACCACGGCGAGGGCAACCTCGAAGGGCATGCCGAGTGCCTCGGTCATGAGCGGAATAGCGCCAAGGTCGACGACGCACATGAACAAACCTTGGGCGTAGTCCGGCCACTCAATGCGGTAGTGGACAAACGGCAGGCGAATGTCGAAAGGACCGGCCTTCCAGTGCGGAGATTCTTGGCCGATACCCTGTTCAGGCTCAGCTAGTGCCTTCGATGCCTGATGATCTTCAGGCTGGGATGCGGAATGAGACATGAGATACCAATCTGATGGAAAACATGAAGCCCGGCCACCGCGCTCGAGACGCGGTTCCGGGATTGGCGAACGCCCCGAGCTGGGGCTGGACGAGAATTAGTCGAACTCGATGATCTGACGCAGTGCCACGCCCTCAGAGAGGTTGTCCATGGCCTGGTTGATATCGGCAAGCTTGATGTGGCTGGAGATGAGGCCTTCAGCGTTGAGCTTGCCGTCGCGCCAGAGCTGCTCGTACTTCGGGATGTCCTTGGTCGGGACGGAAGAACCGAGGTAGCAGCCATGGACGCGACGGGCCTCGCCAGTCATGACGAGAGGGTCGATGGCGATGGTGGAGCCCGGCGCCGGCAGACCGACGGTGACGGTCAGACCGCCCGGACCGGTGAGCTTGTAGGCAGTTTCGAGAGCCTTGGGGTGACCGGCGGCCTCGACGACGGCGGTGAACTTCTTGCCGGAGGCTTCGGCCTCAGCCGGGGTCATGGCATCGGTGGCGCCAAGCTCGATGGCCTTGGCACACTTGTCAGCCTGCATGTCGATGCCCACAATCTCCTTCACACCGAGTGCTGCGGCGGTGATGATAGCGGACATGCCCACGCCACCGAGGCCGACAACGGCAATGGAATCTTCCGGCTTCGGGTCAATCTCGTTGAGGATGGCGCCGCCTCCCGTGAGGATGGCGCAGCCAAAGATGGCGGCGATGTCGGCAGGGACGTCAGAACCGATGGGAACAACGGAGAGCTCAGAGACGACCGCGTGCGTCGCGAAGCCGGAGACGCCGAGGTGGTGCTGGACGGTCTCGCCGTTGCGGGTGAGGTGGCGGGTACCGCGGATGAGCGTGCCCTCGTTGTTGGTCTTGGAACCGACCTCACACGGCATCTTTCCGTCGGTCTTGCAGCCATCGCACTCGCCGCAGCGCGGGAGGAAGGTCATGACGACATGGTCGCCGACCTTCACCTTGCTCACACCGGGACCGACTTCCTCGACGACGCCAGCAGACTCGTGGCCGAGCAGCATAGGCAGCGGGCGCGGACGGTTGTTGTTCACCACGGACAGGTCCGAGTGGCAGATGCCGGCCGCGGTGATCTTGACCAGGATTTCACCTTCGCCCGGCGCGGTGAGCTCAAGCTCGCTGATGGAAATCGGCTGCGAATCCGCGTAGGGACGCGCGGCATCCGAGCGCTCGAGCACAGCGCCCTGGATGGTGATGGTGTCAGACATGTGGACTCCTTCGAGGTTGTGTGATGTGCAACTCAATCTAGTCAGAATCCAGAAGGACGCCAGAGGTTTCCCTAGGAGAATAATCCACCATTCAGCGTGATGGGTGTGTAAATCTACACACCCGCGTGGCTGCGGCCTCGAGCTAGCGCACGAATCCGGAGCGCAAGCTGGGTGTCGAGGCTTCGCTCCCCTGTTGCCCAATCCTCACCAAGGACACGGCTAATGCGCTCGAGGCGCTGGCGCACGGTATTAACGTGGAGGTACAACTCGCGTGCGGTTCCGGGAATGCTGTGTCCGCTCAAGAAGAACTGGTAGGCCGTCGCCTCGAGCTCCGTGTCATGCGCGGCGTCGTACTCAACAAGCGCGCCCACACTACGCCGTACGAGCGTCGCCAGTGCACTCGGGTCCGCTCCCAGGATGAGCCCCACGGCACCGAGCGTATCTTCGGTGACGAGCTCGCCGCTCATCCCCAATGTAATCGCGGCATCGAGGTACGCCATCGCCGAATCGTGTGCCTCGTGCGCCTCCGTCACACCGGCAACGGGTGCGGCCGCCACGAAGACGGGCGCGGACGACTCCGCGACGAGCCGACGCACGGACGTTGCGACATCCCTATCCGGTTGAAAGAGCACGCAGTAATGCTGCTCATGACGCGTGACTGCCGATGCCCCATCGAGCAGCCCATCCAGACGCATCCGGGACAGTGCCGGGTCGGCGCAGTTGATGCCGAGGAAATACAGCGACTCTGGTTGCGCGAGGTCGATGCCTGTCAGTCGTTTGAGACGCAACGCCTCTTCGTTTCCGGCGGTGCCCACCGCGACGGAGTAGACAAGGTCATCAACCTTGCGCGCGGTGGCATCGACAAGCGCCTCGTTGAAGAGAGCGATGGCGGCGAAAGCCGCGGAGGCATGCCCCACGACGCGCAGCTCCACGTCGTCAATACCTTTGGGCACGCAAATCGCCCCTAGGAAACGCCCATGGAACTCGACCGGAAACACGCTGCGATTATCCACGCTCCCCGTGTTGTTGTGCTTCCGTGCCGCGGCGATGGCATCCGCCCACTCGTCGCGCGTGCCATCGCCCACGAAGGTGGATGATTCTTCTAGCCACAACTCGACCTGCACACCCAAAAACTCGGTAAGCACCTCCGCAAGTTCCTCGAACCGTGCATCGCCGATGAGGACTGCGAGCAGCCGGGAGTCGGCATCGGCAAGTTTGTGCAATTCCTCGACGTGGGTGCGCAGTTCCAACTGCGAACGGCTGAGCTTCGCGACAGACTCGCCCTGGGACTCGATGACGCGCGCGGTATCGAGCGCCACCGCCGTCATCGCGCCGAGAAGCTCGATGGCCATGATTTCATCGCGCGTGTAATGGCGCGGGTGGCGGTCGCCGACGAGCAGCGCGCCCACGGTTTTGCCACTGATACGAATGGGCGCGCCCAGAATGCCTCGAATGCCTTCGGCTTCCACCGCCTCATCCACGTAATCCACGTGACTAACCTCAGGATCCTCGGCGTGATCATATGTCCAGGCGGGACGATTCGTGGCCGCCACAATGCCCAAGATGCCAGTACCGATGGGCATGCGGATATTCCGAAATTCCTCCGTCACAACGCCAGCCGTAGCAAGGATATTGGTAAACCCCGACTCGTCATCGTTAAGACTGATGTACCCAATGTGCGCGCCAATAATAGAGCGCGCATGGCGCACGATGGCGTCAAGCACGTCATTCGACGCGCGACCCGCATTGAGCATTTGCGAGACTTCCAAAATCTTCGTCGACATGACACGCCACGTGCGATTGGAATCGATGGTGCTTTCCAGCATGCGCAGCGCCGACAACTCGTCCTCCTGCAACGACGCGAGCAAATGATCAGGGATGGTCACCGAGCTATTGAGCCTACGCAGGATTTCGCTCAATGCCGACACGGCATCCTCCTTTTCCTTCGCACACGACTGTGATGTGTGTCCATCTTGGCACACGCAGGGACTACGCACTGGCGTTTTCGCAGGCCCACGTCAGGTGTGCCGGGATCTGGCGCTTTCGACACATTCCTAACCAATGTCGACTCCGGGCTACTACATGCTCTCGCTTGAACGGGCCTGACCCCCGAAAAGTGGACACGTCGGGGGTCAGGCCTAGGCGCGCCGTTGGAAGATTCCTACGACGTCCCTTTCGGTTCAAAGACGATGAAGCTCATCTTCGACTAGCGCAGCGGGTCGAAGTCCTTAACCTCCGGCAGGGTCTCGCCCGTCTCAATGAGGTGAGCGAGGGCGCGGCCGGAGGCTGGGCCGAGGACGACGCCCCACATGCCGTGGCCGCCCTGACTTAGTTCATTGACGGGTGCATGATCCGGTTAATGAGGGACTCTGCGGTGACTTGGTTGGGTATAAATATGTCCCAGTCACTCGCGCCGGTCTGTGAGATTTCCTCGAAGGGTGTGCCCTAGCCGTTGCGAACGGCGCCTTCGGCCTCATGGACAAAGCCCTCGGCCTCCAGCTCGTATTTGAAGTCGATGATGAACGGGCTTCCTCGTCCATCCACGAGTCGACACCGCCGTCGACCACCTCGTCGTAGACGTCGAAAGGTAAAAGGCATCTACCGGTTTCTTAAACGATGGCGTAAACGCCCCACGTCAGAAGGAATCCGGTTACTCCGAATACAGTCGAAAGAAGTGTCCACGACTTAAGCCCCTGTTTCACTGACATCCCCAAGTACTTGGTAACAATCCAGAAACCAGAGTCATTGATGTGCGATAGACCAAGAGCACCAAAACCGATTGTCAACATGACCAACGAAGTCTGAGCAGTGCTAAGACCGGCATCAATAATCGGCTGATTAATCAAACCCGCCGTTGTAAGCATCGCTACCGTAGCGGATCCTTGTGACGCGCGAAGTGCCAGCGAGAGCAAGAACGCCATGAGAATCAACGGCATATGTGCGTTCACAAGGATGTCTGATAGAACTTTTCCAATACCGGATTCCACGAGAACGTTGGCGAAGCCACCGCCAGCACCAGTGACAAAAATAATGACCGCCACTGCCGGAAGCGCTGAATCCATAACGCTGGCTCCCCGTTCGAGGTTCCAATGCTGCTGGCGACCGATGAAGAACCACGCAACGATCACAGCTATCAGGAGCGCGACCGGAGAGCTGCCAATGAAGCTTACGAAAGCATTCACCGTCGTATCTTCTTTTGTCAGCATCGCACCGGTAGTTCCCACCATGATCAGAACAATCGGAAGTAGGATCAGACCGAGGATGAGAAACGGCGACGGTGCCACTCCAGTCGGGCCCATGTCCTCGAGCTCGACAGGAGACTTGTCGCGCTCAATCTTCTCAACTTTCAGTAGCTTGGCTGCAAAGAAACCGATCGCAGTAGTGATTGCCGCGATGGGCAAACCAAACGTAAGCATCATGCCCACATCCGAGTCTAAGACCCCAGCTACCGCGACTGGTCCCGGGTGCGGTGGAAGCGTGACATGGACAGTTAACAACGCGCCAGCAACCGGCAGACCGATCTTGAGAGGATTTTGCTTGGCTACCGCCGAAAATCCAAATATTATCGGCGCGAGAATAATGAATCCAACGTCGAAAAATACGGGGATGCCTAGGATGAACGCAGCAAGCGTCACCGCGCCGGCGACTTTTGCGGGACCAAGACGAGTCGTAAAGTATTGAGCAACCGCCTCCGCACCACCGGATACCTCTATCATCTTGCCGAGCATGGCACCAAGGCCGACCACGACAATTACTGATCCAAGCGTTTTTCCGACACCGTCGGTAACGGTGGAAACCGCGTCTCCTAAAGGGATACCGGAGCACAAAGCGGTGGCGATAGATACACCGATTAAAGCCACGAAGGCCGGTACCCGTAGCCAAATCACGAGCAATAGAAGGACCGCGACTGCTACGACGCCGAGTCCTAGGAGCGCCATGCCCGTCACGGTTATGCGTCCTGTGCCTTGGCCGGAGCCACGATACGGATAATTGAGGAATCATCCATAGCACCTTGTCCACGGACAAGGCCAGCGAGGTACTGCTGTTCAGCAGCTGCCGCAAGCGGCACACCAATTCCCGCCTTCTTGGCTGCAGCAGTCACAATACCCATGTCCTTAACAAAAATATCCAGGCGACTCTTCACCTCAGCCCCGTCACCGTCATAAGCCTCCAGCATTCGCTGGCCACGATCGCCGAGCATGAACGAGGAAGCAGCGCCGCTCATCAATGCATCAAGCGCCGCGGCTGGGTCAAGCCCCAAACGGTCCGCGAGAGCTAGAGCCTCTCCTGCAGCAGCGATGTGTACACCACACAGGAGCTGATTGACAGTCTTTAGCGCCTGCCCTTTACCCGGAGCATCGCCAACGATGACCAATTTAGAAGCCATCTCTTCCAGTACCGGACGAATCTGTTCTACGACGGTAGGTTCTGCGCCAGCTGTCACCAGCAAGTCGCCTTCTCCTGCGCGGACTGGACCACCAGAAACCGGAGCATCCACGATATTCAGGCCGATTTCTTTTAGCCGTTTTGCGGCATTTTCGACAGCTCCGATGCCGACTGTAGAAGTCAACAGCACTACAGCACCCGGGGTCATGTGGGAAGCAATATCTCCGTCACCGAAGAGGGCATCAAGAAGCTGTGCTTCGTTTCGGACAGCGAGGAGAACGACATCCGCGCCCTCGGCGGCATCTGCAGCATTTGTAAAGGTCTCGATACCGGCCGCCTTAGCGAGGTCCAGACGTGGTTGAGCGATGTCGACGCCTCGAACCGTGAAATTCTTGGCAAGGTTCGTGGCCATAGGAAGTCCCATAGCCCCCATACCAACGACCGTAACAGTGAAAGACATTATGTTCTCCTAAAAAGTGTTGAGATAATTGCTTATTTGCGTAGAGACTCAGTTAGAGCATCGAAGGACTAACTGGAAGTACTCGCAGACAACGTGTCCACGACCTCAGCAAGCGACGCATCAGTTCCGACATTGCCTGCGAAGACAATGTATGGGACACCTGTCGCCGGACCTTCCTGGGTGGTCCAGAGTGAGATGATGCCGGGTTGCATTGGTCCGATGACTATCGCACGAGTCATTTCGAGTCCCTTGGAAGCCACATCCGATGAGGTGATTCCGCCTTTGGCGATAACGAAGCGTGGAGTAACTCGGTGAACGACTTGATTTACGGTGCCGACTAAGGCAGCAGAGACGGCACGGGCGATGGCGAGCGATTCGTCGCCATCTTCGCCCTTAACCAGTTCACGGGAGGTATGAAACACAACGTTTCCAGCGGCCAGCTTGGCAGTGACGGTATCAACAAGCTCTGCGAGATAGACTTCGCTCCCGTCACTCAAGACACGGCGAACGTCGAGCTCGACCACGGCAGGATTGTTCCTCTCGAGAAGTTGATGAAGCTGTCGTGTCGTCGTTGGCACGTGAGACCCCACCACGATGAGTCCGCCCTCTGCAAATTCTCCTTGCGTGGAGGAGTGTCGTGCTGCTTCTATCCGTGCCGGGGTCAACGGGGCCGGAACATCCTGACCAATTCGAGCTCGGACAAAAGGAGGGCCGACGCGGTAAATGAAGTGCTTCCCTTGCGCCTCTGCTTTGATGAGCCCGAGCGAGAGCAGTCGTAAATCATCCTCCGTCACAATGTCTGGGACGACAGGCTGGCGATCGTTTGCTTGGACAAGAACCTCAGCGATTGCGTCAGCACCGGCGCGGATCACGTTCAAATCAAGACGTAGTACTTGGGTTGCTTTCACTGCACCGCTAGTCTTCTCTTCAATCCACTCAGGGAGGCGGGAGTTGGTATAACCGAAGGTCGCGTCTTCCGCAAACTCGGTCTCGCCCACCGGCTTGAAGCCTTCTGCAGCACTCCCCGCGTAATGAGTTGAACCGACCGTAATACGACCAGCATCTCCGAAAGCCGGGACAATAACGAACCCATCGACGGTCGCACCATGAGCTTCAACTTTGTCGGCGAGGGTATCTGGCTCAAGCGGGTAGTGCCCACGCAATGTCGAATCGCTGCGTGAAACGAATGAGATACTAATGCCACGAGCATCGGCAGCCGCGAAAGCAGCATCAGCGACTTCCCTATTGATAGCCTCCGCGTCGACTGGTGCCAATGAACGAGAATTGGTCATGACGTAAATGGCTAGTGCATTTTGCTCAAATGCCCATGCAAGATCAGCTTCAGTCCAGCGCGTCAATACCGGTAAGCCCGCAACGGATTGCGTACCAGTTGGATCATCATCCAAGACAATCAACACTTGATGCGGGGCAGCATCCACGGCTTCACGTACCTCATCTGCAGAAACCTCGACGCCTGATGCGTAGTCTGCTGTAATCTCCGCAAGTGATTGAATGGTCACTCTAACTCCTTAGTGCTTAGACCTCTGAGGACTTGAGATTAAGACTAATACTCGTGGCAGGCGCAGGGAAGTACTTTTCCGTTTTTCACCCCCGCCAACCCCGCTGCATCAAAGGGTTAAGTACGGTGAAACACTACGTAAACAGCCGATTGTCGTTACAAACGTTCCTCTTGCAAACGGCCAATGGTGGCCCCCAAATGGGTTAATATTCTCCCACGAACCGCTGCAAATCATCAAAAGTCTGCGCCATATGCGCGCGCATCGCGTTCTTTGCTCCTTCTTCATCACTTGCCTTGATTGCAGAATAAATTCGGCGATGATGTTCTTGCGCACGTTCGGCGACCTCCGATACTGCGCTTGTCCGCAGGCGTGATGCCGCCAGCTCCCCCTCGAGAGGGATCATAAGCGCAGTAACGACAGGGTTCTTGGTGGCTTCAAAAACTGCATTGTGGAATTCAACGTCAGATTTCGCTATGCCAGCGACATCATGAGCTTCCAAGGCCGCGTCATAAGCATCAAGTGCCGTCTGCATTCGATCTAAATCACTATCCTCAGCGCGCGCTGCTGCATGACCGCAAGAACCAACTTCGATCATTCGACGCACCTCGGTGAGGTGGAAACCAACTTCACCGGGAGATAATGTTCGAGAAATGAAGTCGACGCGGCTGCGCACATCGCTCCAATGATCAAGCGGAGCAACGAAAGTACCTCGGCCATGGACTACTTCCAGCACTCCACGATCTGCAAGTGTGCGGACGACCTCACGCATTGTTGGGCGCGAAACGTCAAGAAACTCCGCTAGCTTCGCTTCACCCGGAATCGCTTGTCCTAGCTCGAATTCTTTGTCAGCAATAGCTTGCATTATACGATCAACGCCCTGAGTGACACGGTCCTTACGCATGATGACAATCTCCCCTACACTGCAGTCTTCTAAGGTTTGCGTCCAATGACAACAACTACTTATCCATCATACAAACAGCTCCTCAGAGGACCTGGGTTTCCGTCTAGTTGTTGAAAGGTGCATCCCTCTTCACACCTCGCACACACTTCTAAATTGGCGCAGGCGAGTCTTCTCCGCTGAGTTTGCCGGATAAGATGGTGCCCTACTCAAGCTCAGTCCTCGTGCCTTCCGGAACGGCTGTCATGACAGCAGTCGCATGATTTGTCAGATTAAGATCTAACTTCCGGAGCAATGTCAAAGAACACCGTATCTCGCGCGGTGAAGTCGATGGCAACTTGCCTACTAACGCAACGGATCAAAATCCCTTATCTCCGGCAGCGTCTCGCCCGTCTCGATGAGGTGAGCGAGGGCGCGGCCGGAAGCTGGGCCGAGGACAACGCCCCACATGCCGTGTCCGCCTGAGACGTAAACGTTCGGCGCCTTGGTTGCGCCGATGAGGGGCAGGCCGTCTGGGGTGACTGGGCGGCTGCCCACCCATTCGTCCTGACGGTCATCGAAGTTGATGCCAGTGAACATCTCACTCGCGTGCTTGATCATGGACTGCACCCGCTTGGGATCGAATGCCGCATCCGCGTCGCGGAACTCCATGGTTCCGGCGATGCGGAAGCGGCCCCGGTACGGGGTGCAGGCAAGACGCTGGGCTGGCAGGTAGACCGGATAGTCGATGGATTTCTCGCCGGTGTCGACGCTGAAGGAATAGCCGCGGCCTGCTTGTACGCGGGTACGCACGCCAAGGCGGCGAGCGAGCTTCGGCAGCCATGCACCAGTTGCAATAACCACGTTGTCCGCTTGCAGGCGCTCACCCGTGGAGAGCTCAACTACTGGCTTGCGGGTGGACTGGACATCCACCACGGAAGCACCGGTGCGGATTTCGACGCCGCGGGAGCGGAGGGCGTCGGCAAGCTTGTGGCAGAAGGGGCCCGGTTCAAAGTAGCGCTGGTTGCCCAGCTTGAATACGAGGTTCACCGAATCAGACAGGTGGGGGACAAAGTCGCGAGGATTGGAAATTTCCTCGAAAGGCACTTCCTGGCCGTGGCGTACAGCGCCTTCGACCTCTTCGATGAAGCCGGCGGCCTCAGCCTCATTCTTGAAGGCGATGATAAATGGGCTGTCCTTGGTCCAGGATTCCACGCCACCCTCAACGAGCTCGTCGTATGCGCCCAGCGCCTTCAGGTTGATGGGAGTAAGCGCCTTCATGGTGCGGTCCCAGGCGCGCTGGTTCGCGTTCGCCATGAACCGCACACCGAAGTCCACGACCTTGGGGTCCGGAACCAGCGGCACGTGCAGTGCTGCGTTCGGGTCGAGGAATGCCTGAGGGGTGTAGCGCCACAGCTCACTGTTCGCCAGCGGGATGGTCTTACCCGGGCTCAACCAACCGGCGTTGCCCCACGAGGAGCCGGCTGCCACGCCGTCGCGGTCAATGACCGTGACCTCGTGTCCGGCTTTACGCAGGAACCAGGCGGTGGACAAACCCACCATGCCCGCGCCGATAACGATTGAATGATTTGCCACCACTTTCTGCTCCTTAAATAGTCACGGTTTTAGCCAGCCCCTTCATTGGCACAAGCTAGGTTCTATGTCACATATTGAGACAATTGTGGGAAATGCTACTACATTCCATAGGCCGCGACACCCGTTATGAATAGGCACAGTTAAATAACCAGAAACAGTAGAACTTTGAGCAAGAATGAGCGGTGACAATAATTAAATAGCGCCTCCCTATTAGCTCTAGAAATCTCGAAACTTGGGCCCAAGGTAAGGAATGGCAAATAAGCGAATCGGCTTGACCCAAGCACCGAAGGCTGAAGCAAAGAGGAGCAGACATGAAGGACATCAAGATCAATCGACTCATCACCCTGCTTCTGGGAATCGCCCCAGCCACCGGCGAAGTGATGAGACTTCCGGCCTTGCACATCGGTATGTGGGAGGTTCCGCTCGTTGTGGCTTCGGCGCTCATTGTGATGGCCACTTTGTGGTGAGCACCGCGGTCGCACTATTGAGGCAGGGGCCTACGGCATCGACAATGAGCGCAATATCTTCCTCGGAGTAGTCAGCATGAGCCGTAAGTCTTAGCAATGCCTGTCCGAGCGGTACCGACGGATAGCGGATCGGAGAAACAATTACTCCCCTTTCAGCTGCCTGTGCCGCACACTCCATAGCTGCGCCCTCAGCGCCTACCGGCAAGACGATAATAGGTGCGGGCGAGTCCACCACTTTCCATCCGTTCGCCCGCAGACGCTGCCGAAGGTTGCGCACGACGCGGGCAAGCCGTTGCACTCGCGAAGGAACGAGAGCTAACGCCGCACTAATAGCAGCCGCCTGCGATGGTGGCATGGACGTTGAGAAGATATAGCTGCGGCAACGTTGGCGGCATAGCTTGATTAGTGGCTCACTGCCCGCGACGAAAGCGCCCGCCACACCTAAGGCTTTGCTCGCGGTACCGATATAGATATCCGGCAAGGGCAAATCGAAATGCTCACAAACGCCGCGTCCATTTCTGCCAAGTGTGCCGATCCCGTGCGCGTCATCGATCATCAACCAGGCGTTGTAATCCTGAGCAAGTTTCTGAAGCGCATGGAGATTCGCAAGCTCGCCGGACATGGAAAATACGCCGTCACTGACAATCAATCGGCGCTCCGATGCATCGGCAGCAAGCTGCTCTTCTAAGGTTTTCACGTCAAGGTGCGGATAAACAGATGACCGGACCCCTTGGTAGCTCGACTTGGCCAGCCGGATGCCGTCGATGATGCTCGCATGATTATCAGCATCAGAGAAAATAGAAAGTCTCTCGCCACAATCTCGCGCAGCTGCAGCAAGCGCAGGGATTACTCCCATGTTGGCGTGGTAACCCGAACCAAACACGAGCGCTGCCGGCGCACCGACAAACCCAGCCAGATCACGCTCGAGCGCGACGTGATAGTCACTCGTACCCGTGGTCAGACGCGATCCTCCTGACCCCACCCCGGCGCGCAACGTTGCTTTGTGGGCTGCGTCGGCAAGCGCGCGATTCGCCCCGAGCCCCAGGTAATCAGACGATCCCGCAAGCAGCGTTTCACGCCCATCGACCACGGTGTGCGGACTTTGACTACCGCTAATGATCCTTTCGGCTCTTTCCAGACCACGCTCACACCACGAAGTATTGGAACTGAATGCCCAGTCTTCCAGGCTCATTGCCAAGAACCTTCCACGAGGACCGGCTTTTCACGCAGCCACTGCTCTGTCGCCGGAAGTACACTAAGTGCGCCTGAATAGAACAAGACACGTCCTCCTTGTTTCCCGCCTTCAGCCTTGACGTTGCGCAAAGCCGTATAGGAACCTTCGACTGCAACATAACCCGTGGTGTAGCTCGGGTCATCGGAAATACAGACTTCCGCGACAATGCCCGGCGCAGCAAGAGCCTTGGATGCTAAAGCAACGGCATCAGCCCGATGGTTCTTCGACTCGGCACAAAGGAAATCAGCCCAATCAAATGTTCCCACCCGAACGCCACGTTGCCCATGAGTGTCTAGACGCTCACCGGTTTCAGCGCAGACAATGCTCGCACCGCGCATATCGCGGGTGCGGTACAGAAGCTCGATACCTCGGCGGGCTGCGCTCTCGGAAACACGGTTGTTCCTAGTGAGCACGGTTATCATCGCTGTTTGCGCAGACTCCGGGTTCTCGCAGTCCCGTGCACTAACCTTCAAGGCGCTGACATGAGCAATGTCGCTTGCTGCTACCGCCCGCGTAGCAATGTTGATGGAATCCGGCACGCCCTTCTCGTGCCGCAACGCACGAGTAGCAAGCTCTGAGCTCACGCGAGGAACAAGGTGCGGTTCTACGATGCGTTCTGCACCCGAGATATGCCTACCTTCAAGGCTTGCACGCATCTTAATACTCATCAGCACAGTCGAGGTTTCTGCCATGCAGGTATCGTAGCCCAGCATCTTGAACACCGTTCAATAATTATCGAAACAGGGTTAATCCCCTCTCCTCGTTCCGCTCGGAAACGCACTTACCGATGCCAAGTGACAGTGCGACTTCCACGAGACATTAAGAACCCCCACGTGCCTTCCAACCACGTATGTGGTCGGGGCTCGTGGGGGTTGCTTAGTGCAGTGTGTGGGTATTTCCCCTACTGCTGCGATGCGGTGCCCAGGGTTTCTTCCATGCAGGCCTGCTGCTGGGCAGGGTCCTGCAACTCCAAGCACTTGGCGGCGCCGGTGTCGCCGAGGATCTTCACGCCGAGGGCCATGATGACGATGGTTCCAGCGAGGGCCAGGATGGAAGTAATCAGGCCGACGATGGACATCCAGGTGCGGCGCAGCTCCTGCGGGCGATTGCGGCCAACGATCAGCGCGATGATGGAGACGATGATGCCGATTGGGCCGAGCAGCAGCGGCGGAACAATCAGCAGCAGGGACAGCAGCGCGATGATGCCGATGACCATCGCCCAGATAGCAACGGCGTTCTTCTTTGCTGGCTGGCTATCGGCACCAGCGTAGGCCGGGTAGCCGGCGCCAGCGGCGGTTGCGTTCGTGCCGTAAGCATCGTGGGAGGCGTGGTCGTGAGCGGTGTTGTCTACGCCGTAGTTGTTTGCGTCGTGGGCGTACTCCTCGTTCGCCTTGGAGGTTGCCTCACCGTAGGAGGGCAGCTTGCCGGTGCTGTCGCTGCTAAATGGGTTGTTTGCGTTGTACGGGTTCTCTGGGTTGTTCGGGGTGGTCATGTGGTTGGCCTCCTTGGGGCAGCCCTAATTGCGTGCCCTTTATCCAATATGTGCGTTTAAGAACTTATGCGTTTGCAATCGCTTGCGGCCACGTTACTGACGGAACCTGTGAATTCACTGACAAGTGTGCTGTGGCTTGTTTTGTGACGTGGCGGAGTTTGTGGCGCGGCCGAGGTTAGACCGCACCACTGCTACCACTTGCGCAGGTAATCGATGCGCTGACGCAGTTGCTCGGCGTCGCAAAGCGCGGTGGGTGGGCCGCCGCAGGCCTTGCGGACCTCAGTGTGAATGGCGCCGTGGGGGCGGCCGGTGCGCTGCGCGGTAATGGAGACAACGGTGTTGAGCTCCTTGCGCAGGTTGCCAATCTCATCCACCACGCCGGTGGATTCTTGGTTGTTGGCTGGTTCCTCACGGCGCTTCGGGGCGTACTGCATGCCGTAGAGCTTGCGGCGCTGTTCCTCAGCAGCCTCAGCAGCCCGGCGCGCCTTCTCCTCTGCTTCGCGGCGGTCGAGTTCCTCCGACTGCTTCTTGCGCAGCAGGTCCTTGACCTGGTCGGCGTCGAGAAGCCCGGGGATGCCCAGGAAGTCCGCATCGACGTCTTCGGTGATGTCGCCGGTGTTGAACTGCGAGCCGTTAAAGAGCAGGCCGGAAAATTCCGCCTCCGCGCCGAGGGCCTCGTAGGAGGGCTCGAGCATGTCGGGCTCAGACTTCTTACTATTGGCCTCCGCTAACAGTTCGTCGTCCCAGCCCTCTTTATCGGGGCTCTTCTCCTCACCCAGGACATGGTTGCGTTCTTTTTCCATGTTCTCAGCAAGGCCCAGCAGCACCGGCACGGAAGGCAGGAACACCGAGGCGGTCTCACCGGGCATACGCGATCGCACGAAGCGGCCGATTGCCTGCGCGAAGAACAGCGGAGTCGAGGCCGAGGTGGCGTAGACGCCCACCGCCAGGCGAGGGACGTCGACGCCCTCAGACACCATGCGCACTGCCACCATCCACTCGTCGGTGGACTTGGAAAACTCTTCAATGCGGTCCGAGGAGCCCGGGTCATCGGACAAAATCACCGAGACCGGGGTCGAGGAAATCTGCTTCAGGATCTTCGCGTAGGCACGCGCGGTCTGCGTATCGGTAGCCAGCACCAGGCCGCCGGCGTCCGGCATGTTGCGACGCATCTGCAACAGACGCGTGTGTGCGGCCTGCAGCACCGCCGGGATCCACTCGCCCTTCGGGTCCAGCGCCGTCTTCCATGCACGGGCTGTCTGCTCAGGGTTCAAGATATCGCCCAGGCGGGCCGCATATTCCTCACCCGCGGAGTCACGCCAGCGCGCCTCGCCAGAGTAGGACAAGAACACAACGGGGCGCACGACGCCGTCGCGAAGCGCATCGCCATAGTTATAGGCGTGATCCGAGCGCGAGACCAGGTGGCCCTCGCCGTCTTCCTCGTAGCGCACGAAAGGAATCTGCGAGTCATCCGAGCGGAAAGGCGTACCTGTTAGCGCCAAGCGGTGTTCGACGTCGTCATAAGCCTCGCGCACGCCGTCGCCCCAGCTCTTGGCGTCACCGGCGTGGTGGATCTCATCCAGGATCACCAACGTACGGCGCGCCGAAGCCACCGCGCGGTGCTTGAACGGGTGCATGCCCACCTGGGCATAGGTCACCACGATGCCGTCCATCGCCGGGTTCACGGCAGAAGAATTCGAGAAGTGCGGATCCAGCGCCAAGCCCACGCGCGCGGCCGACTGGGACCACTGAATCTTTAGGTGTTCAGTAGGCACCACGACGATGACGCGCTCGACCGTGCGGTCTTCCATCAGCTCCGTGGCAATGCGCAGCGCGAAGGTGGTCTTACCCGCGCCAGGCGTTGCCACGGCCATGAAGTCCTGGGGCTTTTTGGCCAGGAACTTATCGAGGGCGGCCTGCTGCCAGGCACGTAGCTTTCCGTTGTTGGCGAATCTTCTGGGGTTTCGAGACACAGAATTACCCACCGGGTGGCTCACTTGCGTCGCAGCCCCTTGTACACGCGCTCACAATCCGGGCACACCGGGGAGCCGGGCTTTGCCTGCTTGGTTACGGGGAAGGTCTCGCCGCACAGTGCAACGACGTACTTACCGTTGACGGCGGAGTCCAAAATCTGGTTCTTCTTCACGTAGTGGAAGAACTTTGGGGTGTCATTATCAGTCGTCGACGAATCCTCACGGATGTCGGGACGTTCAATCGTCTTAGTCGTCGTACTCACCCCACCCATAATGCCGCATTGGTGTCGAACTTCGCACCTCGCACGTCTACCCTTGTACGCATGTCCTCAAAGAACTCGCGCGATAGGTCCGGTTATAGGCCGAAGGCCACCCCACAATCGGGGCGTTGGTCTCCCCGCCGCGCTTTTCGACGCCGCGAAGCTCACCTCATCACGGACGCTCAGCTCTCCCCAGGCCAAGACCGCCACAGACGTGAGGTCATCTACTCGATCCTGCAGTTTCTGCGCGTTCCTTCTCTGCTGGTAGGCGGCGTCCTCATCTATTTCTACGATGCGTGGCTTGTCGCGACGCTCATCATTGGCGTGACATTCCCGCTGCCGTGGATTGCGGTTGTCATTGGCAATGGCAAGGGGCAGCCGAAGGACAAGAGGGAAAAGAACGTCTACAAACCGGCTCTTGCCCGCCAGATGGCACAAGCTCAGGCGCAGCAGATTGCCAATCAACAACGCAGGGCGATCGAAGATCAGCCAGTTGAGACCATTGACCACGACATAGATTTCGACGAAAAGGACCCACGATGACTATCTTTGGCCCTGCTTTCCAGCCCGAGTACCCAGTGGCCGAGGTTGCCGCAGAACTCAGCGAGTTTCTCACCACGCACGGCTTCACCGCCGATGGCATCGCCGGACATTTGGGGCCGGAGTACACGGAGGCTATGCACCGTGGCGAGCCAGCGGCCGTAGCCTTAGGTGCTGCAGGCGATACCACTCTCGACGCCCTCATCCGCCTGTTTATCCTGCACGATGCTGTCACGCCGGAGCAGCTTTCCGTCGTCCTGAGTGCCAGGCTTGCCACCAAACTACTGGATGCAGGCATCGCCCAGCGCAACGACGTTGGCGAGGTCTACATTGCCTATGACATCCGGCCGCACATCATTGTGGGTGAGAATCGACTAGTCTTTTCCGACGTCGATGCCGGGCTCGTCGATCATGTACCCGGCCCAGGCCACGTCCTAGGCGTCGGTGCGGCTAGCCTCTCGCTTCTCCAGTCGACTCCGCTGACTCCAGTCGAGTCCGCCTTGGACTTGGGAACGGGTTCAGGTGTACAGCTACTGGGTCAGCTGTCGACCGCAGAGCATGTCACGGCGACCGATCTGCACGAGCGAGCCCTTGAGCTGGCACGCGCGACAATCGCAGCGGCAGGCGCAGACGCAAGTGACAAGGTAGAACTCCTGCAAGGCTCCTGGTTTGAGCCGGTTGCAGGAATGAGCTTCGACCGAATCGTTGCTAACCCTCCCTTTGTGGTGGGTTTGCCTGAGGTTGGCCATATTTATCGTGACTCGGGGCTCAACCTCGATGGCGCCAGCGAACTCGTGGTCTCCCAGGCAGTTGAGCACCTCAATCCGGGTGGCAGCGCGCACGTCCTTGCTGCCTGGGTGCATCAGGGCGAACAATCCTGGCAGCAGCGTGTGGCATCTTGGCTGCCCGATACTGGTGTTGCCGCATGGATCATCCAGCGTGACGTGGCTGATCCTGCGCTTTATGTATCGACGTGGCTCAAGGACGAATCCGTAGACGTTCGCTCGCTAGAAGGACGCGAACGCGCCCGGCTGTGGCTTGAGCACTTTTCTGCACACGATGTCACCGGAATTGGATTCGGATTCGTGGCCATCCATAAAATCGGCGACGACGAGCCCTCCGACATCCTTGCCGAATACATGCCACAACCGTTCACAGATCCACTGGGACCAGAGGTAGAGGAATATTTCGCGCGCATCGCATGGCTGCGCAACCTCGTCCCTGGCGAAATCGAGACCAAGCACTTCCAGGTCCGCCCTGGCGTAGCACGAGAAGACATCGGTCTTCCAGATAGAGAGCTCGGAATGGGTTTCTCGCCGGCAGCGTTGCGTTTAACCCGCACGGAAGGACCACGGTGGTCCCACGACGTCGACAAGCACATCGCGTCCATCGTTGCAGGACTCAACCCGCACGGTCTGAGTTTGGGAGAAACAATCGAGCTCTATGCCGCAGCCCAGGGCTTCGACGAAGAAGAACTCGTGGCCTCGGCGATTCCCGCAATGGTCGATCTCATCCGCCATGGGCTTATCATCCCGACAGATCTCTTAGCATTCACCAACGTTGATACCGCTTCTGCAAGCGGCGTCACCACTGAAGGAGACCGCGACGATCTCCAGGGAGATGCCCGCTCCGACAACTCGACTGACCAACAGGGGGATTAATGCGAGCCGTTCTCACGCGTGTTTCTCACGCATCCGTAACCGTAAATGGTGAGGTCGTGGGGGAAATTGACTGCCCAGATACCGGTGGAATTCTGGCTCTGATTGGAATTTCTCGCATTGATACCGAGTCCTCGGACAGTGAGCTCGAGGCTGCTATTGAGAAAATGGCACGCAAGATCGCCGAACTGCGCATTCTTGAAGGTGAAAGAAGCGTTGAGGAAGCTGGCGCTCCAGTGTTGGTCGTCAGTCAATTTACTTTGTACGGAAAGACTGCCAAGGGCCGTCGTCCTTCCTGGTCCGATGCCGCGCCGGGAGAGAAGGCAGAACCCGTAATTGAGAGAATCACTGCAAAACTTCTCTCACGGGGACTCCATGTTGAGACCGGAAAATTCGGGGCAATGATGGATGTTTCATCCGTAAATCAGGGTCCATTCACCGTTCTCGTGGAGGCCTAAAACTTTCCCAGAGCCCAATCCCCTAACGCGCGCAGGCTTTTCACCTGCGCGTTTTCTATTCGACTATGTGACACCTCACTCCACCCATCAGGTTGTTGAACAACGCACAGACTGACGCAAAAATCAAATTTTAGAAGAGTGATAAAAAACGTGCTTGCAATACGATAATTTATTATCACTTCTCACCGATGCGGGTTTATGATGGAATTACAGCGAAGCAAAAAGGGCTGAAACTGCAGGACAAAGAGCAAAACGTCCGAAGGCAGTTGCAGAATTGCAACCGAGAGAAAATTCTCAAGGCTTGCAAGGTTGCACCAAGCTCTAAAGCTTCGGTCGACCATCTAGAGACGCAGGAGAAAGAAAATGTCTCACTCAGTCTTGCGGAACAACACCGCGAATCACCCCGAGAATGAGCCCAACATGCCGGAGAGCCTCAAGACCTCCAAAGCATTGAAGGCCGAACAGTCCACTTCCGCTGACTCATCGCAGTCACCATTCTCCGGAACCACCGGCGCCCCAAAGTGGAACAAGACAGACCTCACCTGGATGCTGTCACTCTTTGGCACCGCAATCGGCGCCGGCGTCCTGTTCCTCCCCATCAACGCAGGCATCGGCGGCATCATCCCACTGCTCATCATGACGGTCGTGGCACTGCCAATGACCTACTGGGCGCACCGTGGCCTCACCCGCCTGGTGCTCTCTAGCTCCAAGCCAGAAGGCGACCTCACCGACGTCGTCGAGGAGCACTTCGGAATTAAGGCAGGCGTGTTCATGAACATCCTGTACTTCCTCTCCGTCTACCCGATTCTCTTGGTTTACTCCGTGACCATCACCAACACGGTTAATTCCTTCCTCCAGAACCAAATCGGTATTACCCCGCCGGCACGCTGGCTGACCTCCCTCCTGCTGGTCGGTGGTCTCATCCTCATCGTCCGCATGGGCAAAGATGTCATCGTCAAGGTCATGTCTTGGCTGGTCTACCCGTTCATCGGCGTTCTGGTTCTGCTATCCGTCTACCTCATCCCGAAGTGGAACACTGCACTGTTCGATTCCTTCGACCTGAACGTTGCTCGTGAAGCTTCCGGCCACAGCTTGGGCGTCACCCTGATGCTCCTAGTTCCGGTTATGGTCTTCTCCTTCAACCACTCCCCGATGATTTCCTCCTTCGCAGTTGACCGCCGCGAGACCTACGGCAAGTTCGCTGAGGTCAAGGCACGTAAGACCCTGCTGCGCGCAGAAATCCTCATGGTCGTCGTCGTCATGTTCTTCGTCTTCTCCTGCGCTCTGGCGCTGTCCCCAGCTGACATGGCAGAAGCAAAGTCCCAGAACATCACCATCCTGTCCTACCTGGCTAACCACTTCGATACCCCGATCATCCAGTGGATTGCACCGATTATCGCAATGGTCGCTGTTGCAAAGTCCTTCCTCGGCCACTACCTCGGCGCTGCTGAAGGCTTCGAAGGCCTCATCCTCAAGGGCAACAAGAACCTCGAAAAGGACGACGCTGCAACCGCTCGCAAGCTTGGCACTATCACCCTCATCTTCATGCTGGTTACCGCATGGCTGACCGCTTGGGCAGACCCATCCATCCTGGGCATGATTGAAACCCTGTGTGGCCCGACGATTGCACTCATCCTCTTCCTCATCCCGATGTGGGCAATCCACAAGGTTCCCGCACTGGCTCGCTTCAAGGGCAAGGCTTCCAACTACTTCGTCTTCTTCATGGGCCTCATCGCCCTCGCCACCATCATCTACACCATCGTCCAGGCCTTCTAGGTCAGAGTACGAACCGGAAATCTGGAAACTCTGAGGATTCAAGGAAAAGCAATGTTCATCAGCATCTTCGATATGTTCAAGATTGGCATCGGCCCCTCAAGCTCACACACGCTTGGCCCAATGAAAGCTGGCAAGGCGTTTGTTGATGAGCTCAAGGAAAAGGAACTGTTCGAGCACGTCACTCGCATTCAAGCTAATGTCTACGGCTCCCTGTCTCTAACAGGTATCGGCCACTCCACCGACAAGGCCATCCTCCTGGGCCTTGCCGGGGAGGAGCCGGAAACCGTTGACATTGACGGGATCTCCGAGTTCGTCAAGAACATCCACGCCTCCGAAAAGCTCATGCTTGGCGGTACCCGCGAAGTTGACTTCCCGAAAGAAGGCGGCTTCTTCTTCCACAATGAATACCTACCGATGCATGAGAACGGCATGTGCCTCATCGCCTTCGACGGCGACGAAGAAGAACTCCTGCACAAGACCTACTACTCCATCGGCGGCGGGTTCATTGTCTCCCAGGAAGACTTTGCCAAGCGCGGCGAGGACAACATCAAGGTTCCTTATACCTACGCCAGCGCTGCTGAAATGCTTGCCCTGTGTGAGACAAACAACATGACCCTCCCAGAGTTGGGCATGGCTAATGAGCTTGCGCTTCGCTCCGAAGAAGAAGTTCGTGAGCACCTTCGCAAGGTTCGCGACGTCATGTACACCGGCATTGTCCGCGGCTCCTCCTCCGACGGCCCGCTGCCTGGTGCCCTTCTCGTTCCGCGCCGCGCGGCTGCCCTAAAGCGTCGCTTGGAAAAGGAAGAGCCGCATGACGGCTTGAACATCCTCAGCTGGGTCAACATGTTTGCACTGGCAATCTCAGAGGAAAACGCATCATGTGGCCGCGTTGTCACTGCCCCAACCAACGGCGCCTGCGGCGTTGTTCCAGCAGTGCTTGCGTACTACGACAAGTTTGTCGAGCCGGTTACCGAGGATATGTTTGCGGACTACATCTTCGCTTGCAACCAAATTGCTTCGCTGTACAAGATGAATGCATCCATCTCGGGTGCAGAGGTCGGTTGCCAAGGCGAAATCGGTGTTGCCTGCTCAATGGCCGCAGGTGGCTTGGCTCAACTCATGGGTGGCACCCCAGAACAAGTGTGCGTAGCTGCCGAGATTGGCATGGAGCACAAGCTTGGCCTGACCTGTGACCCAGTCCTCGGCCAAGTACAGGTCCCTTGCATTGAGCGTAATGCTGTGGCTGCAGTTGACTCAATCACCAGTGCCCGCATGGCCCTCGAACGTGAGAGCAAGCCATGCGTCAGCCTCGACGAGGTCATCTGGACCATGTACAAGACTGGCAAGGACTTGAATGCCAAGTACCGCGAGACTTCACAAGGCGGCCTCGCGTTGGCTGTTCATCCTCCAATTCCGGTGTGCGGCTAGCATTCCGAAGTCACCCAAAGGGCGGGTGAACACAGCGCTACGCCGCTCGTGTTCATCCGCCTTATCTTGTGCTAATATCTATCCATCTATCTAAATGTCAGGAACACAAGGACATGCTTCAACTGATGAATGAGCTCAACAGTCACGGCATTGACCAAGATTTCCTCGGGCAGTATGTACCTCTCGTCGAATTTCTAGGCCAAGCCTTGGGCCCAAACACTGAAATCGTCTTGCACGATCTCGATGTACCGGACCAGTCCATCATTGCAATCGCAAATGGCCATATTTCAGGACGCAAAATCGGCGGCCCGGTCACGGACTTCGCTTTATGGTTTATGAAGCAAGGCGACGCAGCCGCAGTACCCATGATGACCGGTTACCGGGCTGTCAATGCTGAGGGAAAGATTTGCCACTCCTCCAGCTATTTCCTCCGCGATTCGACTGGCCACATGCGCGGCATGCTGTGTATTAATGTGGACATTTCGGATCTTGTTGCTATCCGCAACGCTGCCAACTTCCTCATTGGCAACACCGAAGAAGCCAAGGACAAGACCCAAGCCTTCGGCGGATACCCAGGCACTCAGGTCGCTCAGACCATTGTCACCCAGCCCGCTGCCGAGGAAGAAGCGGTCAGCGAATCTCTCCGCGACAACGTTGAGAATTTGCTCGAATCGATGCTCGATGCCGCTATTGCAACCCAAAATGCCCCCGTTGATCGCATGCAACGCGATGAACGCATCGAGGTTGTCCGCACCCTGGAAGAAAACGGGTTCTTCCTCCTCAAAGGTGGCATTAGCGCAGCAGCACAACGCCTTGGGGTCTCCGAACCCACCATCTACCGTTATCTAGTCAAGGTGCGCAATTAGGTACCTCGCTCCACGCTTCTAGCGCCTTTGGGCAAGCCCCTCCCAGACCCTCCCCCATTTGCGGGGAGGGTCAGCCCCTTTCCGGCATAGAACTCGAAAAATTTTTAGACACGGGAACTAAAAGGGTCCGAGGGCCGTTGTACATGTTGTAACAAGCCGCAACCTCAGGAGGCTCGACATGGCCAACAAGTCCGACAGCACCGCTGCTGACCTTGGTAAAGACTCACTCGCAGAAGAGCAGGAAGTTGATCGCGGTTCGCGTCGTAATCAAACCAATGACAATCCGTCCGCCGATCTGGTTCGCGTTTATCTCAACGGCATCGGCAAAACTGCTCTGCTCAGCGCCGAAGACGAGGTAGAGCTCGCCCAGCGCATCGAAGTTGGCCTTTACGCAGAGTACAAACTCGCGAATGCAGAAAAGATCACCCGCGCCGAAAAGCGCGACCTCAAGATCTTGGTTCGCGAGGGCAAGAAGGCTCGTTCCCACCTGCTGGAAGCAAATCTTCGCCTCGTCGTTTCATTGGCCAAGCGCTACACCGGTCGCGGAATGCCGCTCCTCGACCTAATCCAGGAAGGCAACCTTGGCCTAATCCGCGCCATGGAGAAGTTCGACTACGCCAAGGGCTTCAAATTCTCCACCTACGCAACGTGGTGGATTCGCCAGGCCATCACCCGCGGCATGGCAGATCAGTCGCGCACCATCCGCCTCCCAGTCCACTTGGTCGAACAGGTCAATAAGCTCTCCCGCATTAAGCGCGAGATGTACCAGTCCTTGGGCCGCGAAGCCACCAACGAAGAGCTCGCTGAAGAGTCCGGTATCGAGGAGTCGAAGATCGAGATGCTCCTCCGCCAATCCCGCGACCCTGTTTCCTTGGATATGCCAGTCGGCACCGATGAAGAAGCACCACTCGGCGACTTCATCGAGGATGCAGAAGCAACAGATGCTGAAACCGCAGTCGTTGCCGCAATGCGTCACTCCGACATTCGTGGCGTCATCGAAACTTTGGAAGAACGCGAGCAGGATGTCATCCGTTTGCGTTATGGATTGGACGACGGTGTCCCGCGCACGCTCGACCAGATTGGCCGTAAATTTGGGCTTTCCCGCGAACGCGTCCGCCAGATCGAGCGCGAAGTGATGGCAAAGTTGCGAGACGGCAATCGTGCGGACCGCCTCCGCGAGTACGCGCTGTAGGCTTTCCCACACATTTAAGCCCACAAATCCTGAGAAGACAGACCCTGCCCGAGAAATTCCCATTTATAGGGAATACCCGGTAGGGTTTTTGCGTTTAATAGGTAGGTGGGTAACCGCCCATACTGCCCAGCTAAGTAGAAAATGCGATTAGACATGAGCTACTTAGATCACAAAGTGCGGTATTGTTTAGTTATTGTTCGAAGGCACCGAGCTAGGTGGCCACTCTTCTCTCCGAGGAATGGTCGGCAGCATTTTCGGCGCTCCCTATCATGCAGAAAGGGTTTGCCCACGTGAGGGACCTCGTTGATACCACTGAAATGTACCTGCGTACTATTTATGAGCTTGAGGAAGAAGGCATCACGCCGCTGCGCGCCCGTATCGCTGAGCGTCTCGAACAGTCAGGTCCTACGGTGTCCCAAACTGTCGCTCGTATGGAACGCGATGGTCTGCTCCGCGTTCGCACTGACCGCAGCCTAGATCTCACTCCCGCAGGTCGCGAACTAGCCACCGCTGTTATGCGCAAGCACCGACTTGCAGAACGCCTGCTTACTGACGTCCTCGGGCTCGACATCCACCAGGTCCACGACGAGGCCTGCCGCTGGGAACACGTCATGAGTGAAGAAGTGGAAAAACGCGTTGTTGCTGTACTCCCTGATTCCACCCGCTCCCCTTTTGGTAATCCAATCCCAGCTCTTGATCAGCTCGGCGCTGAAGACAGGGATATTCCAAGCGGCACCCGTGCCATCGATCTGCCCAACGGCGAAGAGACTCCCGCAACAATCATGCAGATCAATGAGATTCTGCAGGTAGATACCGAGACCTTCCGCCAAATCTACGAAGCAGGAGTCGTTGTCGGCGCGCCCGTCACCGTCGTGAACAACAATGGCACAGTCACCCTCACCACCGAGTCTGGTGCCACCATCGAACTACTTGATGATCTCGCACACGCAATTCGTATTGAGGTGAAATAAGTGAAGCTTCTAGTCACCGGCGGTGCCGGTTACGTAGGTTCAGTTTGCGCGGCAGTTCTGGTCGAAGAAGGCCACGACGTCACGATCATTGACAATTTCAGCACCGGCAATCGCGAAGCCGTCCCCGCCGGGGCACGCCTTGTTGAAGGTGACGTAGCCGATGTTGTCGAAGAGGTACTTGCCGAAGGTGGTTTTGAAGGCGTAGTCCACTTCGCTGCCCGCTCGTTGGTCGGCGAGTCGGTAGAGATTCCAGCAGACTACTGGGAGCACAACGTAGTCACCTCCCTCAAACTTTTGAACGCCATGCGTGCACACGGCGTAAAGAACCTTGTTTTCTCTTCCACCGCTGCGACCTATGGTGAACCAAAGCAGGTTCCAATCACGGAGGATATGCCGACTCAGCCTACTAATCCCTACGGTGCGTCAAAGCTGTCCATCGACTACATCATCACGTCTTTCGCCAAGGCCTACGGTCTCGGCGCTACCTCGCTGCGTTACTTCAACGTCGCCGGTGCATACGGCTCTATTGGTGAGAACCGTGCCATCGAGACCCATCTCATTCCGCTGGTACTCCAGGTGGCGCTTGGCCACCGCGACAAGATCTTCATGTTCGGCGATGACTACCCCACCGCCGACGGCACCGCGGTCAGGGACTACATCCACATCCGCGACCTCGCAGATGCCCACGTTCTGGCGCTGAAAACCAACACCGAAGGCACCCACCGCATCTACAACTTGGGCTCTGGCGACGGTTATTCCGTCAAGGAAGTCATCGAAATGTGCCGCAAGGTCACCGGCCACGAGATCCCCGCGGAGATCGCACCCCGGCGCGCCGGCGACCCAGCCACCCTGGTTGCGTCCTCCGAGAAGATCAAGGCAGAGCTCGGATGGAACCCCACTCGTACTGACCTGGAGACCATCGTCACCGACGCGTGGAATTTCACCAAGGAACTGGGCGACAAAGCACACTCCGCAAAGCGCGTCTAGCTCAAGCCACCTCCCCAGCGCCTTCAGCTTCGTGCCGCGCCTGCCCGACCATCTGACGCGCCACGTCGGACGCTGTACGCAATACATCCACCAGTTTCTCCGAAAGCCCGAGGCGGAAGATCTGATGCACCAAACCACCCAGCGAATGTTCTGGCGCTTCCTCGGTTAAGACGTTTAGAGCAGGGCCAGCTAGTTGACCGCGATCAAGCTGCATCTGAGTAATGGCATACAGCGCGAGCGCATTATACCGGATGACGCCCTCAAAGGTGCGGGCAGTGGCAAGGAGGAGCACGCTTGCCTTGTCTGGCTGTTGGCACAACTGCGCGATGACTAGGTCCCTGGACCACGTGGTAGCCATCCAGGTGGCACATGTCTCGAGAGCCTCGACGTCGCCAAACGTGGCGTCTAAATCGTCGAGACAGCGCAGCTGCCACCATGCATCACCCAGGAAGTCCTCAATGGCAGAGTCCGGGTCATCATCACTCAGCTCTACCTCCGCCCGAAACTGGCGCGCGTGGGCTAAAGCGCGTTTCGCGATCCGCTTAGATTCCTCGCGCGACAGACGAGAATTATCACACGCAAACTTCTGATAGAGCTCTTCCCTACTAAGCTCAGGAATGAGCTCCTTGCCCACGCAATGCTGCATGGTCGGGGCGTCGGTAAGCGCTGGGATCGGCCCCTCCCGCCACTTCTTCATGGGACCATTCCCCTCGTGGTTTACCACCCCGAAGAGAATCTCGTAGCGCGCGCCCGTAACAATCTCAGTGGTGTGCCACGCTGCATCGATATCCATTCCGTGCGTGTGTTTATGCAGCGCATACATCCATTCAGCGAGCGCATCCACCTCGTCCATAGGGCGTTGAGTGATAAAGAACGCGAACACGCCCTCGGTTTGGGGCGAGACAATGGTCTCCCAAATTTCCGGCAAGGCTTCCTGGGCATCGTCAAAATCGATTCGAGCAACGGGCCCCATTGCCATCCCCTGTGGGCAAGGCTCGAAGGTCATGAATATGACGGAATCCGTGGGATAGAAACCTAGAGCTCCAGGTACGTTGGCAAGGAGATGTCCCGGCGTATTGAGGGGTGCAGATGATTTGCGTTGGTTCAAGTAGTTGGTCATGCACCTAGGGTGCGGGAAGCATGCAAGCTACTTCTAGGTTCATTTTGGCCAGCGCCTAAGTTTTGTGGATAACTCACCGCGAGGCCACGCCAATTTCAAGGTTATCCACAGCCATTTGGCGAATTTCTAGCGTAACTTGTCTGTATAGGGCAAGATCAAGAAACCAACCTTTCAGCACAGAGCTAATCCTTAAGGCTCATCCTTAGGCTTAGGTCTCCGGCTTCATCATATCTACTGGTGAAAATCCAGTGGGAATACTTGCCTGCAGGGTGGTGTTGAAAGCGATAAGTGCACGCCAAGTCTGTATTGTCGGGCACAGGTTTAGGAGGTATCGCAAGCATGCATGAAGAACAAAAGCGCATCTACGAATTGGAATATCCGGCCCCAGTGGTCAAGGATTCTTCCAACGCAGACAAGGGTCCGACCATGATCGTTGCAATGCACGGCTATGCAGATGCCGGTCAGGCTGTAGAGGCTTCTGCGGACCACCTGAAGGCCGCACTCGAAAGCCGCCAGTTGGCGTCCTTTAATAGCGATGAGCTCATCGATTACCGTTCTCGTCGCCCAATGGTCACCATCGACACAAATCGCACGGTAGAAATTGAGCCGACCGACTTAGGGATCAAGGTCCTGCGGGACAATTCCGGCAAGTCTTTTCTGCTGCTATCTGGCCCTGAGCCGGACCTGCGCTGGGAAGCTTTCACCGACGCCGTTGTGAACATCGCTGAGAAGTTTGATGTGCACAACACCATCGTCCTTTACGCCGCTCCGATGCCTGTGCCGCACACTCGCCCCACGGTCATTACTGCTCACGGCAACTCCCAAGAGCTAACTGGGCGCATGATGAAGATGGAACAGACCATGATGGTCCCAGGCTCCGCTGCCCTTTTCTTGGAAAAGGCGCTGGATAAGAAGGGCCGCAACGTGGCTGGTTACACTGTCTCGGTTCCCCATTACCTGGCTTCTTCGCCGTACCCCCAAGGCACGTTCTCGCTGCTCAACTCGGTATCAAACACCGCTGGCCTGAACCTGCCGCTTGGCAGCCTCGAAGCTGACATCGCGCGCGTCAACCAGCAGCTGGAGGAGCAGGTGATGGACTCCGATGAGATCACGGGCGTCGTCCAGCAGCTCGAACAGCAGTATGACTACTATCACGAGCGCTACCGCGAGAAGCACCCGAACGCCCTCTTGCCGGGCGAAGAAGGCGTGCCTTCCGGCGACGAGATTGGCGCCGAGTTCCAGGCCTTCCTCGCAGGCTTGGACGAGGATTCTTCGCAGCTCCACGATATTCTCGACAGTGAGATTGATGACCGCGAGGACGCCGCTGAGCGAGCAGCTGAAGAAACATCCGGAGAAGCTGAGTGCCACGAGGACAAGGGCTCCAGTGAACAGAGCCCCAATGACCGCAGGAACAACTTGGGCGACGATATCTAGCGCCATCCCAGCAGTGCGACGGGCTTGTCGCCACCCACACCCTCATCACCTAAGGTGGTGAGGGTGAACCTTTCTCAGATGCTGCCCGATCTTGCCGAAGTCCCAGAATCCCTCGTCGATGAGGCCATCTGGGATACCTTCCTCACGTGGACCAATCAGCGTGGAATCTCGCTTTATCCCGCACAGGAGGAGGCCTCGCTCGGCATTCTCGCGGGCGACAATGTCATCCTTGCCACGCCAACGGGCTCAGGTAAGTCGATGGTGGCCAACGCTGCGCACTTCATTGCGCTCGCGCGTGGGCAGCGCAGCTTTTATACTGCCCCCATCAAGGCGCTGGTCTCCGAAAAGTTCTTCGCTTTGTGCGAGATCTTCGGCGCGGAGAACGTGGGCATGATGACTGGTGACGCCACCGTCAACGGCAATGCTCCCATCATTGCGGCAACAGCTGAGATTGTGGCGAACATTGCGCTTCGCGACGGCGCCGAAGCCAACATTGATCAAGTGGTCATGGACGAGTTCCATTACTACTCCGAGCCAGACCGCGGCTGGGCCTGGCAGGTCCCGTTGCTCGAGCTGCCCAAGGCGCAGTTCCTGCTGATGTCCGCCACGTTGGGTGATACCAGCTGGATCGAAAAAGACCTCACCGAGCGCACTGGGCGCGAAACCACCCTCGTGGCCGGCAGCACCCGCCCCGTACCCCTAGATTTTTCCTACGTATTCACTGCCGTTCACGAGACGATTGAAGAGATTCTAAAGTCTGGGAAAGCTCCGGTGTACGTAGTGCACTTTTCCCAACGCGAGGCGTCGGAGCGCGCCCAGGCGCTGACCTCCCTTTCTGGAATCATCACGCCTGAGGAAAAGGAGGCGATTGCCGCGGAACTTTCGAGCTTCCGCTTTACGACGACCTTCGGCCGCGACCTCTCCAAGCTCCTGCGCCGTGGCATTGGTGTTCACCACGCAGGCATGCTTCCCAAGTACCGCCGTTTGGTCGAGCGTTTAGCGCAGAAGGGCTTGCTGAAGATTATCTGCGGTACTGATACTTTGGGCGTGGGCATCAACGTCCCTATTCGCACCGTGCTCATGACCGGCTTGGCCAAGTATGACGGTCAGCGCCAGCGCATCCTTAAATCCCGCGAGTTCCACCAGATCGCGGGCCGCGCGGGGCGTGCGGGTTACGACACCGAAGGCACGGTCATCGTCGAGGCCCCCGAGCACGAGATCGAGAATGCCAAGGCCCGCCGCCGGCTCAGCAATGACCCGGCGCGCCTCAAGAAGCTAAAGAAAAAGTCGGCGCGTGAGGGTGACGTGACGTGGTCGGAAAAGACCTTTGCGCGTCTTACAGAGGCTGAGCCCGAACAGCTCACTTCGCAGTTCCGCGTCTCCAACTCGATGTTGCTGAATGTGCTGGCCCGTCACGGCAATGGCTACGAGCACATGAAGCACCTTCTGCGCACCAACCACGACACCCGCACGAAGCAGAACCAGGATATTTTGACGGCTCTGGATCTCTTCCGCGGGCTGTTGAACTCCGGTGTGGTGCAAAAGTCCACGAAGGGGCTCGACATCTACGGGCGTCCCTATCATTTGGTCCGCGAGCTGCCGCGAGACTTCGCGCTAAACCAGCCTTTGGGGCCATTTGCGCTGGCCGCGCTGAGTCTGCTTGATCCGGAATCGGACACGTATACCTTTGACGTGATTTCGGTGTACGAGGCGATTCTGGATGATCCGCGCCAGGTCCTCATCGCACAACAGAAACAGCGCCGCGGCGAGGAGATTGCGGCGCTCAAGGCAGATGGCGTGGATTACACCGAGCGCATGGCAATCGTTGAGGAGATCACGTGGCCCAAGCCGCTCGAGGAGCTGTTAGAACAGGCCTATGACACCTTCGCGGAGACAAACGCCTGGGTCAAGGAATTCGAGTTGCGTCCGAAGTCTGTGGTTCGTGACATGCTCGAAAACGCCATGACCTTCTCTGACTTGGTGGCGACCTACGGTTTGGCGCGCTCGGAGGGAGTGATTCTGCGCTATCTGACCGATGCGTGGCGCACCTTGAAGCAGTCAGTTCCGGATGAGTACTTCACTGAGGAGCTTTCCGACGTCGTGGTCTGGCTCGGGGAGCTCATCCGGCAGGTGGATTCCTCCCTCGTGGACGAGTGGGCTGAGATGGCCGGCGAGGATTCCCCTATCTCGCAGGAAGATCTGGAGCGCGAGCTTGCCTTTGGTGTGGAGGACCCAACCGCGCTGACCTCCAACCGGCGTGCGTTTAGCATTATGGTGCGCAACTACATGTTCCGTTTGGTACAGCTATTTGCGTTAGAGAAAGAAGAACGCCTTGCAGAGCTATTGGATTACCTTGAGGAAATCCCCGATTTCGGTGCGGCGCTCGATGACTACTTCGACGAATACGACGACATCGATTCTGGCCCCGCTGCACGTGGCCCTGAGTTCTTTCGTCTTTCGGGCCAGGACACCCGCTTGTGGCAGGTCCGGCAGATCATCAAAGATCCGGAAGGCGACCATGGCTACCAGTTCGTCGCCGTGGTTGACCTCGATGCTTCTGATGAGGCCGGCGAAGTGCGACTGTCTAGCTTAATTATCGAACGATAACGACATTCCACCCCACCCCTGCTATTCATTCTGACGACCAGTCCGCCGAAGTATCAGGCACCCCAGGCAAAGCTAGAAACAGCACTTGTGCCCAGACGGAAAATGACCCGCACGATTGTGCGGGTCATAAATCTCTTAGCGAGGCTTTAAACCAGTCCTAGACTAGCGAGCAGCCTCGACCTGAACGGTCTGAGCAACTGCCTGGATAACACCAGCAATCTTGATGCCCTCCCAGACCTGCTCCTTGGTCAGGCCCTCTTCAGCCAGGGTCTTGGAGTGTGCAACGAGGCAGTGCTCGCAGCCGTTGATTGCGGAGACAACGGTGTTCCACAGCTCGAAGTTGGCCTTCTCGACGCCTGGCTTGGAGATGATGTTCATACGCAGACCGAACTTAACCTGAGCGAAGTCATCGCCGAGCCAGCCCTTAGCGCGGTATGCAACGTTGTTCATAGCCATGACGGTTGCGGCACCGAGAGCAGCCTCAACAGCAGCCTCAGACAGGTGCTCCTTTGCTTCCTCGATGATCTCGGAAAGAACGGTGTCGTTGCGGGTTGCGGCAGCAGCAGCCAACATGGAGCCCCACAGCTGCTCCTCGTTCAGCTCGGTGGAACGAGCCAGGGTGCCCAGGTTCAGCTTCTGGTCCTTTGCGTACTCCGGAAGGGAAGACTTCAGGTTATCGATAGACATATCTTGTGCTCCTTAGCGTTTTTAATAAGTGATTTTCAGAAGAAGTTCAAAGGAAAGCCCCTTCGGTTGCCCGAGGGGGCTTTATCATCCCGCGTGATTACCACGCGTGGCCTAGCACGCGCGGTTTAGTCACCCTTAGAGAGCAGACTGAACGACGTCGAGCTTGTTGATGTTCTTGGTCGGATCGTTTGCCTCCCAGTTGCAGGCGCAAACTTCTTCGGACTGCAGTGCGTCGAGGACGCGGAGAACCTCGTCAACGTTTCGGCCAACAGCGTCCGGAGTAACGGAAACGAACTGGATGATGCCGTCCGGGTCGATAATGAAGGTTGCACGGTCTGCAACGCCAGCAGCGTTCTCAACGCCGAGGGCGCGGATCAGGTCGTGGCGAATGTCAGAGAACATCGGGAAAGGAATTTCCTTCAGCTCTGGGTGAGTTGCACGCCAGTTGAAGTGAGCAAACTCGTTGTCGGTGGAGCCACCGAGAATCTGAGTGTCGCGATCCTGGAACTCTTCATCCAGCTTGCCGAAGGCTGCGATCTCGGTTGGGCAAACGAAGGTGAAGTCCTTCGGGTAGAAGAACACGACCTTCCACTTGCCCTGGTACTTATCGAGGGAAACCTGCTCGAAGTAATCCTCCGGCTGGTTTGCGTTGACGTCGTGGAGGTCACCGCCCTTAAGTGCAGTGAGGTCGAACTCTGGGAACTTCTCGCCAACAGTCAAGATAGGCATGGAAACTGACATCTCCTTATAGGTGAAGTGCTAATACGTCAATAAAAGTAGTGGATTTTATCCCACTGCCAGGGCTTTTGCCCAACACCGTCAAGTATGCCAATTAATTCTTCCGGTGTCAATAGGAAATCCTATTTATAAATGTTAGAGTTATAGGCATGCACAATAAAGAGTATCGCCCTACACTCGCCCAGCTGCGTACCTTCGTCACCATTGCGGAAAACAAGCACTTTGGCACCGCCGCAACCAAGCTTGAAATCTCTCAGCCTTCCCTTTCCCAAGCATTAGTCGCACTCGAACAAGGCCTTGGAGTGCAGCTCATCGAGCGCTCCACGCGCAAAGTCATCGTCACTGCCACGGGAGAAAAGCTTCTCCCCTACGCCAAGGCAACCTTGGAAGCCGCTGACGCTTTTCTCGCCCATGCACGGGGCGCACACGGTACGTTAACCGGCCCCCTCACCATTGGCGTTATCCCCACGATTGCGCCATATATTCTCCCCGCGCTTTTGGGCGAGCTTTTGGAAATATATCCGGACTTGGAGCCCCGATTCGTGGAGGAACAGACGGAACACCTTCTCGAAAAACTACGCGATGGACAGCTTGATCTAGCCATCATTGCGCTGCCTTCCGAAGCTGCCGGCATGGTTGATGTTTCCTTGTATTCCGAGAACTTCGTTGTCGTTACCGATCCCGAGCACCCACTGGCTGGCCGTGATGATCTCAAGCTGAGCGATCTTGACCATCTCAACCTGCTCCTCCTCGATGACGGCCACTGTCTGCGTAACCAAGTCCTCGACCTGTGCCGGAAAGCTCGCGTCAACCCGTCAGAAGCTACCAATTCGGTCACTCGAGCTTCTTCATTGACCACGATCCTACAACTGGTCATGGGTGGCCTAGGCGCCACACTCGTCCCAGAGTCTGCTATTGCCACAGAGTGCATCAACCCTCGCCTCAAGGTCGCACACTTCGATTCTTCGGTCACTGCAGAACGCAACGTTGGTCTCGTATTCCGCAACTCTGCCGCACGCGCTGACGAGTTTCGCGAGTTCGGAAACCTAGTCACCAAAGCTTTCGAAGATGCTCTGAAACGCTCCCGGTCCGTCGAAACCCCAGCTAAGTAGAGGCCAGGCGATCGCAAATCCCCGGCTGCACGGTTCATCAAAGAACGTGCAACCGGGGAGTTTGTTCTGACTTCTGGGAGAAGCGATTAGCGAATATGCTTAGGCGCTTTCGGGCGCATAACGGTTCGCGCACTGGCGCATGATGTGCGCTTGGGCCAGCATGCTTACCGGCATAATGACCAGCATGCCCAATCCCAGCGTCAAGATAGTGGCGAGAGCCAAAAGGAGCATCAAGAAGCTGAACAGAAGCAGCTGACCGTAGTTAGCCTTGCCAGCCGCAAAGCCCTTCTTGAAAGCATCACCAATAGACTCACCGTCGGCGGCAAACCACTGCATAAGAACGTACAGCGGCTGAATCAACCAGCTAATCAACATGCCTACAGCCACGAATCCCAGGAACGTAGACACAGCCTTCATGATGCCAGCATCTGATTCAATATCGCCGTTGAACAGTGCAGCTTCGATATCGCCGTTGAACAGTGCAACGAAGGTTGCACCGCCAAAGATAAGCAAACCAATGAGCATCAGGCCGCCAATAACAATGTTGACCACCAAGCCAACCACAAACGGCTGCACCCAGCGCACGTTTTTACCCACGTATCCCCACGACGTAGCGGGATCGTCAATCTGGTAGAACGCCAATCGCATCACTACCAGGCTAACGATGAGGCTGAACAGAGTTGACAAAATGTTCACGGCCATACTGGACAGGCCCGCAGCTGCAGTTGCTTCCTCGGAACCGCCAGACAATCCACCGGAGATTGCTGCACCGATAAAGGACAGCACCAGGGTGACAGCAATTAGCGCAAAGGCGCCAAGAATCCATAGCTGCCAATTGGCAAAGGTTGCACGGAATCCCCAGCCGATGGCTTTTGTTGCGGAGACGGGGCCGGTGTAGGCAGGTGCGGCATGGTTGCGTCCCGAAAGATTTCCTGCCCCATAGGGGCCATACGAGCCATAAGTATTGCCGTTTGCTGTGCCTGCATAACCAGGCTCGGAAGATTGCGCGCCGTAGCTACCGTAGGAAGGCAGCCCATAATCGGGGCGGTCTTCTGGGTGATTAGTGGGTTCGTAGCGAGGCAAGTCGTTATTCCCGGTGGGGTTGTTGAACTTATCGTCACCGCTCGAACCATCTGCACCGAATGGGTTGGACACTGTGGCTTCCTCCTTGATTCCGGTTAATCAAAATCACTCGACTAAACTTTCGTAACAATCAGCATTAGCTTATCAACGTTTTCATGCCTCACGCTGGACGGGTAGAATTTCCCACCAGCTATGACTAATCTTTCACAATCCTCATCCCCGACCCGCGATGAGCTTTTTGCAGCTCTCGATGAGGTTACTTTAAAGGACGCACGCGCTTTCCGACGCCGCCTGCGCAAGGCACGCTCCCCCCAAGCACTCACCGCAATCGGGGACGATATCCAACAAGCCCGCGAACGCGTCGCGCTAATCGACGCCGCCGTCCCCGCCATTTCCTACCCCGAGGCACTGCCGGTTTCGGCACGCAAAGACGATATTGCCGACGCAATCCGCGATAACCAAGTGGTCATCATCGCGGGTGAGACTGGTTCTGGCAAGACAACACAGATTCCAAAAATCTGTCTTGACCTAGGCCGGGGGCGTCGCGGGCTCATTGGGCATACCCAGCCCCGCCGTCTTGCGGCCCGTACCGTGGCAGAGCGCATCGCAGATGAGCTGGAGCAGAAGATCGGGGAATCCGTAGGCTATGCCATCCGCTTCGACGACCGGGTTTCAAATACGACCGCGATCAAGCTGATGACGGACGGTATCTTGCTGGCAGAGATGCAACGTGACCGCTTCCTCAATGCCTACGACACCATCATCATTGACGAGGCCCACGAGCGTTCCCTCAACATCGACTTCCTTCTGGGCTATCTCAAACGCCTCTTGCCGAAGCGCCCCGATCTCAAGGTCATCATCACCTCTGCAACCATCGACCCAGAGCGCTTCGCCACCCACTTCGCAGATGCCGAAGGCAATCCAGCGCCGATTATTGAAGTATCCGGTCGCACCTATCCGGTAGAAATTCGCTACCGGCCGCTCGAGTTCGAGGCCGGGGGCAAAGTCGTCGATCAAGACCCTATCGACGGACTCTGCGAGGCAATCGAAGAGCTCATGGCCGAAGGAGAGGGAGATATTCTCTGCTTCTTCGCCGGCGAGCGCGACATTCGCGACGCCATGGAGGCAATCGAGGCCCGCAAGTGGCGCGGCGTTGAGGTCACTCCCCTGTTTGGACGCCTTTCCAACGAAGAGCAGCACCGCGTGTTCTCTGAGCACCGTGGCCGCCGCATCGTCCTGTCCACCAACATTGCCGAGACCTCTCTGACCGTTCCCGGAATTCGCTATGTCGTTGACACAGGTACGGCACGCATTTCTCGCTACTCCACCCGCACCAAAGTCCAGCGTCTGCCCATCGAACCGATTTCGCAGGCAAGCGCCAACCAGCGCTCAGGACGCTGTGGCCGTGTTGCGGACGGCATCGCGATTCGCTTGTACTCCGAGCAGGACTTCCTCTCCCGCCCTGAGTTCACCGATCCAGAAATCCTGCGCACCAACCTCGCCAGCGTCATCTTGCAGATGATCTCCTTGCGCTTGGGAGACATCTCGGAGTTTCCATTCGTCCAGTCGCCAGAGCAAAAGGCCGTGCGCGATGGCCTCTTGCTCCTCCACGAGCTTGGCGCTCTGAGCCCGCAAGAAGAAAAGGACGGGCTTCCGGTACTGACTAGCGTCGGCCGTGACCTCTCGCGAATCCCAGTCGACCCACGCATGGCACGTATGCTCGTCGAGGCACACCGCTCCGGCTGCCTCGCGGACGTCATGGTCATCGTTGCCGCCATGACAATTCAAGACGTCCGCGAACGCCCGCTCGAGTTCCAGGCCCAAGCAGATCAAGCGCATGCGCGCTTTAAAGACAAGTCTTCAGACTTCTTGGCCATGCTTAATCTCTGGGACTTCGTGCAGGATGCCCGCAATGAGCTGAGCGGCAATGCCTTCCGCAAGCGTATGAAGAAGGACTTCCTCCACTACATGCGTATCCGCGAGTGGTTTGACTTGGTGCGCCAATTACGCGACGTCGCCAAGCAGCTCGGGTGGAACCATGAGGAGGCCACCGAACGCCGGCCCGATGACATTCATATGTCGCTGCTGTCCGGGCTCTTGTCCAACATTGGTGCCCGCGATGGCAACTCCAAGGAATTCCATGGCGCCCGCAACACCCGCTTCCTTGTGTTTCCAGGTTCTGCACTGGCCAAGAAGCCCCCGGAGTTTCTCATGGCGGCAGAACTCGTGGAGACCTCCCGCCTATGGGCACGCGACGTCGCCGCGATCGACCCTGCCTGGGTGGAAAAGCTCGGCGCCAACCTGCTCAAGCACAACTATTCGGATCCGACGTGGTCACGCAAGCGCGCGGCCGCTGTAGCAACGCAGCGTTCGAAGCTCTATGGCGTGCCCATCGTCACCGACCGCACGGTGCCCTATCATCGCGTCGACCCCGTAGCAGCACACGATATGTTTATCCGCAACGCTCTCATTGAAGGCGAGTGGAACACTCATCACCACTTCTTCCACGACAATGTGAAAAAGCTTGAGGAAGCAGCACAGTATGAGGACAAAGCACGACGTCGCGGACTCGTGGTGGACGAGGATACTCTCTTCGACTTCTATGACCAACGCATTCCAGCAAAGGTTACTACCGGGCGTCATTTTGACTCTTGGTGGAAGAAACAGCAGCACCAGACTCCGGATCTGCTGGACTTCGATCCAGACAAGCTCATTGAGGACACCCATGATGTCACCGAGGAGGCATTCCCGGATCGCTGGCTGAAAGGCTCTATAGATTACGACTTGACCTACAAGTTTGAGCCAGGTGACCCACTCGACGGCGTGACGCTGATGGTCCCAGTACCGCTGCTTGCGGGTCTGGATACTGAAGGCTTCGATTGGCTGGTTCCGGGCCTGCGCCTTGAGCTGGTAACGGAACTTATCCGTTCCTTGCCAAAGGCGATTCGCCGCACGGTGGTCCCGGCGCCTGAGTTCGCGGAGCGAGCGCTGCCGCGGCTTATTCCATATGAGGGATCGATTACGCAGCAGCTTGCCGACGTCCTCCGTGAGCTCGGTGGACAGGGCATCGACGCCACAGATTTCAAGACTTCCGCCCTGCCGGCACACCTGCGGATGAACTACGCTGCCGTGGATAAGCGCGGCAAGATCATTGATTCTGACAGGGACCTAGCCGCATTGGTCCGCCGCCAGGCCGGGCACATCAAGTCCTCGGTCTCCCGCGTGGGACGAAAGTCGGAGTCGAAGGCAGTGAAGGAATGGACCACGGATACGTTGGGCACCATTGATGAGGAAGTAACGACCGTGGTTGATGGCCACGAAGTCACCGCATATCCGGCACTCGTGGCCTCTGCTGAGGGTGTCTCTTTGAAGGTTCACCCGACTAAGGCTGCGGCAGATGCGGCGATGATAACTACGACGTTGACGTTGCTAATGCGGGAGATTTCGGTCAACCACCAGCAGATGGTTAAGGGGCTGCCCTTGCAGCAGCGCGTAGCGGTGGACGCCTATCCACACGGTAGCGCTGAAGGATTGGTCAACGATGCTCGAGTGGCGGCGATCCGCGATCTCATGCTTGAGGAAGGCGGCCCGCAGCGTTCCCCGGAGGGATTCCGCACGCTTCTCGACGCCATCAAGCCGCAGGTTGCCGGCCGGGTTCGGCAGTCGGTAGTGGCAATTGCACCGGGACTTGCGGAGTACTCAAACCTGCGCGCTGAACTCGCGCACTGGGATGGCCCTGCCATTGACGACATGAAGGCACAGATGGAGTTCTTGCTGCCGAAGAACGCCATCACCATCCATGGCATGACGCACCTGCGCCATCTTCCCCGCTACATGCAGGCGATCCGAATCCGTTTGGAGGAGATGTCCCTCGACCCGGACAAGGACGCTGACCGTCAAGCAGAGGTCGAGGAGGCCAAGGCCTATCTGGCCAACCGCTTGCGGACTCTACCAGCCGGGCGCACAAAGACGCGGGAGGTCAAGGACATCTATTGGATGATGGAAGAGCTGCGGGTTTCGCTCTTCGCGCAACGCCTCGGCACGGCGCACCCAGTGTCGCTGCGCCGTATCCAAAAGGCAGTAGACAAGCTGCGCTAAGTCACATAGCCAATGGCTTAAAAGCTATCGCGGTCGCGGCGACGCATGAGTCGGATCTCTGATTCAAAGTCGTCCGCGCTCTCGAAGGATTTGTAGACCGATGCGAAACGCAGGTACGCAACCTCATCCAAGTCACGTAGTGGCTCGAGAATCGCAAGACCGATGTCATTGGCATTGACCTGGGAGGAACCGTGGCTACGCACGGTCTCCTCTACTTCTTGGGCAAGCTTCTTCAGCGCGTCATCCGTTACGTCACGGCCTTGGCATGCGCGACGCACACCGCGAATCAGCTTGTCCCTGCTGAAAGGCTCAGCCAAGCCATTTCGCTTGACGACTAACAAGACAGCTTTCTCGACTGTGGTAAAGCGGCCTTTGCATGAAGCACATTCACGGCGGCGCCGGATTGCTGTTCCTGCATCAACCACACGGGAGTCAATGACTCGTGACTGTTCATTATGGCAAAACGGGCAATACACCGTGCGGTTCCTTCCTCTTCCACGTCATCCGCCACTCACATGTGAGAGGCGGGCGTTGAGACCGCATTTAGTGTACTGCCCGATTCCCGCACGATGCCATTTATGCTCATCTGCTGGGCCCGACACCTAGGCCCAGCAAAGGCTTTGCGCGGATGGCTAGTTGTTCACGCTGGCTTGCACAACCTGCTGAGTTCCCTGCGGCGCAGCGCCCCCATCAGCCGTGAGACCACCAAACACAGTTCCGATGAACACTGCCACGCCGAACACCGCACCAAGAAGATAATTTCCGCGATTCGAGTTTTCACGCGAATTTGCCACCTCGCGCTGACCAGCATGATCGGTGCGTGGACGACACTGAGGAACACCGCTGTATGTTCGATTATCCACACTGAGTGTTCGAACATCACGCACATGTGGACTCCGTGTAGCGCCGTAGCGTGCAGATGCATCAGCATCCCAAACAGACGCCGCTGGCACAACGCTGGCGCGGTACGCACGGGATGAGTTGAAGTAGTTAACCTGCTCGTTGTTGGATTTGAGCACGATTGCCATAATGTTTCCTTAAGCGTTTTAATTTGACGATTAGTTTGCGGCTACAGCCTATTCAAACGCTACGACACGTTCGAAAATTCCCATCGCCAATTCGTTCGAATTAGTTGCTATGTTCGATTTATAACAGCTTTTCGAAAGTTTGTCCATATCGAAGCGAAAATTCTCGAACATTTGCCCGCAACGTGATAGAAATGAAGAGAAGCTTTTCGAAAATTCGAACAGATAGTAGCTAACCAACCCACCCAAGCAGATTCGACGCCATATCTATCCCACCCAAGGAGACCCGATGCCACGCAAACCCGCCAAGAATTCTGGGAAGCCGGACATCAATTCACTCTCTGCGCGCCAGCGCCGCATCCTGGACGTCATCCACGACGCTGTGATGCTGCGCGGCTACCCGCCTAGCATCCGTGAAATCGGCGACGCCGCCGGACTGCAATCCACCTCCTCCGTGGCCTACCAGCTCAAGCAACTCGAGGAGAAGGGCTTTCTGCGTCGCGACCCTAACAAGCCACGAGCCGTAGACGTCCGGCACCTCAATAATGAGGAAGACACCAAGAAGCCGGGCCGCAAGACAGGAGCCAAGGCAGATAAACCAGAACCTGGTTCATCTTTGACGCCTGAAGAGGCTTCTGAGGTTGCTTACATTCCAGTTGTTGGCCGTATCGCTGCGGGCTCCCCCATCACGGCTGAAGAAAATATTGACACTTATTTCCCGATGCCAAACGACGTAGTGGGAACCGGTGAGCTATATATGCTGCAGGTTGTCGGGGACTCCATGCGTGATGCCGGTATCCTCAATGGAGACTGGGTCATTATCCGCTCCCAGAATGTCGCTGAAGAGGGCGAATTCGTAGCAGCGCTGCTGGACGGCGACGAGGCAACTGTCAAGGAATTCCACCGCGATTCCTCGGGCATCTGGCTCCTGCCACACAATGACGCCTACTCCCCAATCAAGGGTGACGATGCGGAGATCATGGGCAAGGTTGTTTCCGTCTTCCGCAAGCTTTAGCAGGCGATGTAACATCTTTTCTAGCGGGCATTACCCTCTAATTCCACCCCCTTAAGGGACAGAATTCCACTTCTCGGGTTTTAGCGCCCAAAATCACACATTCCAAAAGTGCAGGCAGTGACTTTAAATTTCACTGCCTGCACATTTTCTTATATGTGTACACCTTTGGTTTATTCCGATTCGTAGGGTTTTCTGGAAAACTAGGGTTAAGTCAGTTCTATTACTGCGAAAGTACCGCCCCCAACCCCGAGGGCGGAACGGAATACCCAATGCCCCACCCCGTTACGGGCATATTTTTGGAGGACTCTATGTACGCAGAGGAGCGTCGCCGCCAGATCGCATCCCTCACTGCTGTTGAGGGACGCGTTAATGTAACTGAGCTTTCCGAGCGGTTCGATGTCACCGCCGAAACCATCAGACGAGATCTCGCCGTCTTGGATAGAGAGGGCGTGGTTCATCGTGTGCATGGCGGCGCAGTGGCGTCCCAGTCTTTCCAAACCGCTGAGTTCACCTTGGACACGCGCCAGCGTTCAGCCACGGGCGCAAAAATCGCCATTGCGCGCGCCGCGATGCAATTCTTGCCTGAAGCCGGTGGCAGCATCTTCCTTGACGCGGGTACGACCACCAATGCTCTTGCCGATCTGATCGGGCAACAGAATGCGGCGGGTCAGTTCTCTATTGTGTCCAATAGCTTGCCCATCGCTTTGTCTTTGGCTAGCAACGGCGTCCCCGATGTGCAGCTTCTTGGCGGTACCGTGCGCGCTATCACCCAGGCAGTAGTGGGTGATACCGCACTGCGAACCATGGCGCTCATGCGCGCGGACGTTGCCTTCATCGGCACCAACGCCCTTACATTAGATCATGGACTGTCCACAGCCGATTCCCAAGAGGCCGCCATCAAGACCGCCTTCGTGACCAACGCCCACAAGGTTGTAGTTCTCTGCGACTCTTCCAAGCTCGGGAATGATTACCTAGTTAGCTTCGCATCCATCGCCGACATTGATGTTGTGGTCACGGACGCCGCTGCCCCTGAAAGCTTCGTCGAAGCACTGCGTGAACAAGAGATCGAAGTCGTCGTCGCAGCCGAGAAGTAGCTTCCTGCTTAATTACTCCATTCTCAGCTGAGTTTGATCCTCAGCTGAGTTTGTCAGCAGGAGGACAGGGCAGAATCTAAAACGAATCGAAGCCCCCAAAACCGTTGGGGGCTTCCTCGTATCTCAGACTCTTAAGCCTTGAACTCTTCCATCAGATCCAGGGCTGCGGTGCGAGCCTCAGACGGACCTTCAGCGTTAATTGCAGCTTCAGCCAGCTTCTGGCACTGCTCGAGGGTCAGCTCGGAAATCTGAGCGCCAACGCCTGCAACAGCAGTCGATGCAGCGGAAAGCGAGTTGACGCCCAAGCCGGTGAGTACGCAAGCAAGCAGCGGATCAGCTGCAGCCTCGCCACAGACGCCGACCGGCACGTTGTTGTCGCTGCCAACCACGCAGGTGTGCTGGATGAGTCGCAGAACAGCCGGCTGCCACGGATCTGTCAGGTAGGCCAACTGTGGGGAGAGACGGTCCGCCGCCATCGTGTACTGGGTGAGGTCATTTGTACCGATGGAGACGAAGTCGAGGTGCGGCATGATGGTGTCAGCCATAAGCGCAGCTGCAGGGACCTCAATCATGGCGCCAGCAGTCAGGCCGCGTTCGCGGCACAGACCCGCAAACCACTTTGCCTCAACTGCGGTTGCCACCATTGGAGCCATGACCCACGTTGGGACATCGTCGCCACGGTCAGCTGCAGCCTGTGCGATTGCATCCAGCTGGCGAGTCAGCAAAGACTCATTGTCTCGCGCAATACGCAGGCCGCGAACACCCAGTGCTGGGTTTTCTTCCGAAGACAAAGTTGCGTAGGAAATTGGCTTATCGGAACCAGCGTCGAGGGTGCGAACAACGACCTTCGACTCGGGAAAAGCGTTGAAGACCTTGGCATAGATACGTGCCTGCTCGTCCACGGTTGGCTCTTCACTAGCTGAAAGGAAGGACAGCTCTGTGCGGTAGAGGCCAATACCTTCTGCCTGAGAATCGGACGCAATACGAGCTGCGTTGCCGTCAGCAACGTTAGCCAGCAGCTGCACACGGTGACCATCCTTGGTCTGGGCCGGGCCACGCCACTGAGCAACGCGAGCAGCCTTTTCGCGGTACTCCTCCACAGCCTTCAGGGATTCTGCACGGTTAGCGCCAAGGCTGACGGTGCCGACGGACCCATCAACAAAGAGCAGGGTGCCGGACTCGATGTTGCGCAGATCCGCGCCCACCGCCACGATGCAAGGAATGTCCAGCTGACGAGCGATGATCGCGGTGTGGCTAGTTGGGCCACCGAGCTCAGTAACGAGAGCCTTGATGTGTGCAGTATCGAGCGTTGCGGTGTCTGCCGGCGCCAAATCATCGGCCAACAGGACTGCTTCGCCGCTGACCATCGGCAGACCAGGCTCCTGCTCGCCACGCAGCTGTGCGATAACGCGATCGCGGACGTCCTTCAAGTCAGTGGTGCGCTCAGCCATCACGCCACCGGCGGCTTCAAACAGGGTGACAAACTTTTCGGTCGCACTGGCAGTTGCATACTCTGCTGGACGGCCACTGCGGATGCTCTTACGTACTGCCTTGTGCCAGCCACGGTCCTTAACCATGCCTGCGGTAGCTCCCAGCACTTCAGCGGCCTGCCCCTCAGCCCCTGCTGCACGCTGCTCCAGACGACTTGCAACTACGTCGACAGCTTCGAGGAAGCGGTCGTACTCTCCGTCGCGCTTCTCCTCATCGATCAGCTCACCAGCAGTGGGCAGTTCTGGGCGCGGGCGAACCCACACAGCCTCGGCGTATGCGACACCAGCGACAACGCCGGTGCCCTTGATGGTTGATTGAGATACGTTTTCCATCACACATTTCCTTCAGAAGGGGATTTTGCTCTCATCCTAGATCATCACAGACCGGACAAAAAAGCAACGAATACCACAGTGATTTGATTGACTTTCGGACACATTCGGACAACAATCAAAAGTGAACAGAAAACTATGCTTGGCCATCGTCCGGCGCGTTTTCTCCCAATATACGCAAACTGCGAAAGGGACGAGTTTCCACAATGATTCTCACACTGACCCCCAACCCCAGTATTGACGCCACGCTTGCCCTTAACGAGACCATCAATCCTGGTGCAGTCCACCGCGCTTCCCAGGTTTCCCAGGTCGCAGGCGGCAAAGGCGTCAATGTCACCCACGCCGTCCATTTGGCCGGAGTAAAAAGCGTCGCCCTTCTGCCCGCGCACAAAGGCGATCACTTCCTCAACCTGATGGAAGAAGCACACATCCCATTCGACGCCGTCGCGATGCCTGGCACCGTCCGGATCAATACGACGGTCACCGAACCAAACGGTCGCACCACCAAGATCAATGGCCCGGGACCAGTCCTCAACGAATCCGTGCAGTCAGCAATAACCTCTTCTCTCGGCGCGCTCGCAATCGGCGCCGATTGGGTAGTACTTGCTGGCTCCTTACCTAAGGGTGTTCCTACTGAGTGGTACGCCATGCTTGTCGACGCAATCCGTGCCGTAGCGCCCCAGGCCAAGGTTGCGGTGGATACCTCCGATGCCCCGATGGTCGCACTCAGCGAGCGTCTTGAGACCTCTGCGCCGAACCTCATCAAGCCCAATGGCTTGGAACTTGGTCAGCTCACAGGAACCGACGGCGAAGCATTGGAAGCGGCAGCGGAAAAGGGCGACTTCAGCGGAGTCGTGGAAGCTGCTCGAGTCGTCGTAAAGCGCGGCATTGGCGAGGTGCTCGTAACGCTCGGCGGCGCAGGCGCCGTGCTCGTCACTGCTGATGGTGCATGGGCTGCGACTCCCCCACCAACCAAAGTTATGTCTACGGTGGGCGCTGGAGACTCCTCCCTGGCTGGCTACATTCTGGCTCGCCGTGCAGGCAAAGACTTCGCAGAATCACTGCGCCAATCGGTGGCTTATGGCTCCGCAGCGGCAGCGCTTCCTGGCACCCAGATCCCGACCCCCGAACAAATCAATATCGACCAAACAATCGTCTCTTCCTTGTAAAGACTGAATTTTCTCATTAATCGAAGGAGTGTCTCATGGCATCCGATCTCATCACGACTGACCTAGTCGCGTTGGACGCCGATTTCGGCGATAGCATCGAATCAGTCATCACTAATCTGGCCACTTTGGTCCATGGCACCGGTCGCGCTTCCTCTATCGAGGGCTTGGCGCAACCAGCCATCGACCGCGAAGCCAAGGCTGGCACCGGCGTTCCCGGCGGCGTTGCCATTCCGCACTGCCGCTCTGAGGTCGTCACCGAACCAACCCTGGCTTTCGCTCGCCTGAGCCGTGGCGTGGATTTCTCCGGCCCAGACGGTGACGCACAGCTCGTCTTCCTCATCGCCGCACCAGCTGGTGGTGGCAAGGCTCACCTGAAGATTTTGTCCAAACTAGCTCGAGCTTTGGTCAAGAAAGACTTCTTGGAAGCCCTCCGCTCGGCTCAGAGCAAAGAGGAAATCGTCAAGCTGGTTCTCGACGTAGTCAACGCCGAGAAGCCAAAGAAGCCTGCTGCTGAGGCAGGTGCCGCCGCTGGCGCAGCAGGTGCTGCGGTGGCTTCGGCCGAGCCAGCTACGGCAAAGGCCGGAGCCACCAACATCGTGGCGATTACCGCGTGCCCTACCGGCATTGCGCACACCTACATGGCTGCCGACGCCCTGACGCAGACGGCCGCGGAGCGCGACGACGTCAACCTCACGGTGGAAACCCAAGGCTCGTCCAACAACACCTCTGTTTCCCAGTCCGTCATCGATGCGGCTGATGCCGTCATCTTCGCCACCGACGTGGGAGTTCGTGACCGCGAGCGGTTCGCGGGTAAGCCGGTCATCGAGTCCGGTGTTAAGCGCGCTATTAACGAGCCAGGCGTCATGCTCGACGAAGCAGTTGCCGCTGCCAAGAACCCGAACGCTCGTCGTGTTGCTGGCGAGGCGGGCGCGGCGTCGTCAAGCGCTGCTGAAGAAGGCGCCTCCCTGGGCTGGGGCAAGCGCATCCAGCAGGCCATCATGACCGGTGTTTCCTACATGGTGCCTTTCGTTGCTGCCGGTGGTTTGCTCCTCGCTTTGGGCTTCCTCTTCGGCGGCTACGACATGGCTAACGGCTGGCAGGCCATCTCTACGAACTACTCGCTGACGAACCTGCCGGGTCACGAGGTTGAGGTCGACGGCACGATGATGACCTTCGACCGCTCCGGATTCCTCCTCTACTTCGGCGCCGTACTTTTCGCTATTGGTCAAGCCGCGATGGGATTCATCGTCGCTGCACTGTCTGGCTACATTGCCTTCGCGTTCGCTGGCCGTCCTGGCATCGCACCGGGCTTTGCTGGTGGCGCCATCGCAGTCACCCTGGGTGCTGGCTTCATCGGTGGTCTGGTTACCGGCCTCATCGCGGGGCTCGTGGCCATGTGGATTGGCAACTGGAAGGTTCCACGCTGGATCGGCTCCCTCATGCCGGTTGTCATCATCCCGCTGCTGACCTCGCTCATCACCGGCCTGCTCATGTACCTGCTGCTCGGCGCTCCGCTGGCTGCACTTATGGAAGGCCTGCAGAACTGGCTGTCCTCCATGTCCGGCTCCTCTGCAGTGCTGCTGGGTATCATCCTCGGCCTGATGATGTGCTTCGACTTGGGTGGCCCAGTCAACAAGGCTGCATACTTGTTCGCTACTGCGGGTCTTTCCACTGGTGACCAGGCTTCCATGGAAATCATGGCTGCGGTTATGGCTTCCGGTATGGTTCCGCCAATCGCGCTGTCCATCGCCACCTTCGTTCGTAAGAACCTGTTCACCCCTGCTGAGCAGGAGAACGGTAAGTCTGCATGGCTGCTGGGGCTGTCCTTCGTTTCCGAAGGCGCTATCCCGTTCGCTGCTGCTGACCCGCTGCGCGTCATCCCTGCGATGATGCTGGGTGGCGCAACCACCGGTGCTCTCTCGATGGCGATGAACGTTGGCTCCCGCGCTCCGCACGGCGGCATCTTCGTCTTCTTCGCAATCGACCCGGCCTGGGCTTACTTCCTCGCAATCGCTATTGGCGTGGTCGTCTCCGCGGCCGCCGTCATTGCACTGAAGCAGTTCTGGCCAAACAAGACGGTCGAAGAGGCTGCCGCCAAGGCGGAAGCTGCCAAGACTGCACAGGCCGCTGCATAACGCGTACACTTGTAATCACGAAAACACTTACAGTCGAAAGGACTTATCATCATGGCATCTAAGACCGTCAAGGTTGGATCTTCCGTTGGCCTGCACGCTCGTCCGGCTTCCATCATCGCGGACGCTGCTGAAGCTTACGACGAGGACATCTTCCTGACCCTCGTGGGCAGCGATGACGATGAAGAAACCGACGCTGCTTCCTCCCTGATGATCATGGCTCTGGGCGCAGAGCAAGGTGACGAGGTTACCGTTACCTCCGAGAACGCCGAGGCAGTCGAGAAGATTGCTGGCCTCATCGAGCAGGATCTGGACGCTTCCTAAGGCTCTAGACTCTAGTCTTAAAGACTTAACTCCCGGACTCTTTCAGAAGAGCTCGGGAGTTATTTTTATGCTTAATTCCTGTGCGCCGAGGCAGCTGTACTTAGTACTTCGCTCCCTTGCCCTCACCGAAGGTTTCATAGAGCCACTTGGCGGCTGGGTAGACCACGATGACGCCGATGGAGCCCCAAGCGATGCCCTCGAGGGAGATGGAGCCGATGTTAAGTGTCAGATTGCCGATGCCGGCGATAAGAGCCACAGCAGCGCAGGTGAGGTTAACCGGGTTGTTGAAGTTAACCTTGTTGTCCATCCAGATGCGCACGCCCAGCATGCCGATAAGGCCGTATAGAACCAGAGTGGCACCGCCCAGCACGCCTGTAGGGATGGTGAAAATCAATGCGCCAAACTTCGGGATGAAGGCCAAACAGATAGCGAAGCTTGCCGCGACCCAATAGGCTGCCGTGGAGTAAACACGAGTAGCGGCCATGACGCCGATGTTCTCAGCGTAAGTCGTGGTACCCGAACCACCGAAGCCGCCGGCGATGGCGGTACCCAAGCCGTCGGCGATGAGGGCGTCACCAGCAAGGTCATCGAGGTCGCGTTTGGTCATCTCAGACACGGCCTTTACGTGGCCGATGTTTTCCGCAATGAGGACCACCAAGACTGGCAGCGCCACGGCAATCGCAGAGAACTTGAATTCAGGGGTGTGGAACTGCGGAAGACCAATCCATGCCGCCTGGCGAATGGTCTCGGCTGTTCCTTCAGCAAGGTTGCCAGTCACCGCCGCGAAGACCCAGCCAATCACAACGCCGATAAGGATGCCCAAGCGCGCGACCATGCCGCGACCGCCCACGGTCGCAACGATGATCGCCACGAGAGTCACCACGGCCACCAGCGGCTGCGTCTGGAAGTTGCTCGTGGCAGCAGGCGCCAGGTTAAGGCCGATGAGCGCAACAATTGCGCCAGTCACCGCCGGAGGCATCACAGCATCAAGCACGCGGCGTCCCGCAGCCTTCACTACAAAACCGATGAGCACCAGCACCAGACCGGTCACCAGAATGGAACCTGCCTGCGCACCAATGCCGTACTGTTGCGAGGCAGACAGCGGCGCGATGAACGCAAAGGAGGAGCCCAGGTACGAAGGAAGGCGGTTGCGGGTGATCAGCAAGAAGAGAATCGTGCTGATACCGGAGAACAGCAGCGTGGTGTTGACCGGGAAGCCGGTCAGTGTCGGCACCAGCAGGGTCGCGCCAAACATGGCGACCACGTGCTGCATACCGATACTGATGGTGCGGCCCCAGCTCAGTCGTTCTTCGGGCGCGACAACCGCGCCGGGTTCAATATTTTTACCATCGCCGTGCAGGCGCCAACCAAAAGTACTCACGAGCTTTCATTATTACCCACAAGCACGATTTTAGGAAACTTCCTCCACCACGAACTCCGAAAGCTCACGTGCGATGGACGCGGGAAGGCGGACGTCGACAAGCGTGCCCTCGTTGGTGTACTCCTCGTCGCGCACCGTGCCCTCGGCATGCACGCGAGATACGACGTCGCCGCGGGTAAACGGAACCAGTAGGCGGACGTGGCTGTCGCGAGAGTTAAGGAAGAGCTCAATGCGCGAGGTCAGTTCGTCAATGCCCTCGCCGGTGTGCGCAGAAACATACACCACGTTTTCGCGGTCGAGGACGTGGCGAATCTCTGCCAACACCAGCGGGTCCGCCTGGTCAATCTTGTTGATAACAATGATTTCCGGCGGTGCCTGCTCCCCTGTCTCCTTAACAATGTCGTAGATGACCTTGTTTACGGCCTCAATCTGCTTAATGGGGAAAGGATCGGATCCATCCACCACGTGCAGCATGATGTCCGCCGCCAAGACTTCCTCGAGCGTGGACTTGAAGGCCTCAACCAGCTGCGTGGGCAGGTGGCGCACGAAACCGACGGTATCGGTGAACACCACCTGGCGGCCGTCTGCAAGCTCAGCGCGGCGCGTGGTGGGGTCCAGGGTTGCGAACAACGCGTCTTCCACCAGCACGCCCGCTCCAGTCATCGCATTAATCAGCGAGGACTTGCCCGCGTTGGTGTAACCCGCGATGGCAATCTGTGGAATCGTTGAAGACTGACGCTTGGAGCGCTTGACCTCACGCGCTGTCTTCATACCGCGCAATTCCTTGCGCAGGCGAGCCATTTCGGTGCGGATGCGGCGGCGGTCCGACTCAATCTTGGTCTCACCAGGGCCGCGCAGGCCGACGCCGCCGTTGGAGCCAGCTCGGCCACCGGCCTGACGGGACAGGTTGCCGCCCCAACCACGCGTGTGGGTGTACAGGTATTCCAGCTGCGCGAGCGAAACCTGGGCTTTGCCCTCTTTGGACTTCGCGTGCTGCGCGAAGATATCGAGAATCAGCATCGTACGGTCAATGACCTTGGTATTGAGCTCGCGCTCCAATGCGGAGAGCTGACCTGGCTGCAGCTCACCGTCACAAATGACGGTATCCGCACCCGTTGCCTCAACAATCTCTTTGAGCTCCTGTACCTTGCCGCGGCCAATGTAAGTACCAGGGTCCGGCTTGTCACGTTTTTGGTAGATAGCCTCAACGACCTCGGCGCCCGCGGTCTCAGTCAGCGCCGCGAGCTCAGCCATGGTGGCCTCGACCTCGGCAACCGTACCTTCGGTCCAAACCCCTACGAGAACGACCTGCTCAAGGCGGAGTTTTCGGTACTCAACCTCGTAGCCGTCGGTGGTGTCTTCGGCGCGAATTGTGGTGGAAACGCGGCGGAAAGAATTACGCTCGGCTAGGTCGAGGTCACCCGTTGTAGGGTCTTGCGGCTGATAGTCGCCAAATGCCTGTGCGAGAAGTTCTTCGTGATTTTCGTTCATGTTCCCTCCATTCTTGCACGTCGTTGGCTTAAACCCCCAATTAGCGCTGAGCAAATATAGTTGCCATCTTTTCTCCGGCTTATTCCTTTAATATTCTTCCGCGGCAGCTTTTGGCCAGCACTAACGGCGGGATACAATGGCCACCATGACCGAGAATCCCACCGCCACTAAGGCCAACGCTGAAATGGAGGCCATCGGCCTCAACTTCGAGCGCTGGCAAGATGCCGTCGAGGCAGCCATCTCCACTAATCTGCTCACCGTCACTGGTGAAATCCGCGACGGCCAGCTCATCCAATTCGCAGACCCTTCAGGCGCCCAGATCAACATCTTGGCCGTAGAGCCGTTTGCCACCTACATCGGTTTCGAGTCTGTAACCCAGGCCTTCGCCCACGTATCCATGGTCAACGACGTTCTCGCTTTCTTGGAGATCCTCGATCCGTTCGGCACCGTGCTGGCACAAGCCACCGCCAACCTCGCCCAGGGCCCACTCCTCGTTGACGAGGAAACCCAGCCCTGGCAGCAGATCGGCCTGACTGCTATGGGCCTCAAGGTCCAGCGCTACGCCACTGCGGAAGCCTACGAGGCCGAGTTTGGAGCATACCCGGCCGCCTTCGAGTCCGAGGGGGCGGAAATCGTTTCCTCCGGCTCCGGTGCCGCGGCCCCTACTCCAGGATGCCGTTTCGCAGCTCGCGTTATGGAATCCTCTTGGCGCCACAACCAACTGACCGGTGAAAAGTTCATGCACTTGGTCATGGACGGTGCTTTCCCGTTCGATCTGTGCCTGCCGGCTTCCTTTGGCGAGCTCCCTGCGAAAGATGAAGTATTAGCCGGAACTGCTATGCTGACTGCTTCAATCGAAATGCCGACCGGTGGCTGCGGATCCGGCGGCGGTTGCTCCTGCGGCTCCGGCGGCTGCGGCGGACACTAAGTAGCAAAGCAGAAAGGCCAGGTATGGGTTCAGGCAGTCGTCATGCGCTGGCCATCGCCCTTGCGGTGGTGGCTGCCGTTGCGCTCATCGGGACGCTAAAGCTATCTGGTCTTTTTATTGCCCTTTTGGTTGCGGGCGCCATGTGGTTGCTCGCCTCAAGACGGCCCGATGCTTCCGAGCATTCCGCGCTGCGTACCTCCATCGATCTTTCCGCGGACGATATTCGTGACGTGATCGCTGAATACGACGATTTCTGTAACTCAGAAAGCACCGACTCCATCGCTGATCGCACCATGTACCGTCCAGCGCTGTTGGATCTCGATTGCGTGGATCCCACAATCGAGGCCTTTCACTACGAGCTGGGCGGCGCCAAGCGTTTCCTGCGCCGGCTCGAAACCCGCGTCTACCGCAACGACATCGAGACAGATGAACTCGAATCGCTCCTCAAGGTCACCGATGAGCGCGCCACCGAGCTGCGCGAGACCTGGCTCGCGGCTCGGCGCGCGGCCCATTCGTTGGGCACGAAATATGACCGCCGCCCGCAGGAGAACCGCGAGCTACGTCGCACTGAGTCCCCTAAGGCCCCTGAGGACCCTGAGCCCCCTGAGGACAAAGCCTAAAGCTGCGTCAGCCTAAAGCTGTGTCTGCAAAGACTGCAGCTAAACAGCCATGAGCTAGAGAACCGTGGTGCCCTCAGCCACGATGCGCGAAGGCCCAGTAAGACGTGAACCCCCGTCGAAGATCTCTACCTGCACCTGGCCGCCAGGAACATTGACGGTGACGGTTCCGGCGCCCTCGCCGGCGTCGGCAAGCGCGGCTCGTGCCGCGGCCACCGTACCGGTTCCGCAAGACCGGGTCTCCCCCACGCCGCGCTCGAAGACGCGCATGGATACCGTGCCGTCGACAAGCTGTGTCAGCACCTCAACGTTGACGCCATGCGGGAAGAACTCGTGGTCGAACTCCGGCTGCGCGAAAACCATATCCGCCAAAGACTCCGGCGTGAGGCCCGGAATCACTGCAGCCAAGTGCGGGTTGCCCATGTCAACGCCCAAGCCGGCAAAGTTTTCTCCAGCCATCGAGGCAGTGGACACGCCGGTAACCTCCGCAGGGCCCATCTCCACGCTGACCTGCGCATCATGCTCGTCGAAGGAATGCACGGTGACCTGCTTTGCCCCTGCGCGAGTACCGACGACGAAGCTCTCGCTGTCCACCAAACCGCGGGAGCGCACCCAGTGTGCGAAGACGCGCGTGCCATTGCCGCACATCTCAGCCACAGAGCCATCGGCATTGCGGTAATCCATGAACCAGTCCGCAGGCGCAATACCCTCAGCCACTGGCTCACCCAGTGCGCCGGCGCGCACCACGCGCAGAAGGCCGTCGCCGCCGATGCCGGCGCGGCGATCGCACAGAACGCGGACCCGCTCTGAGCTTAGTTCTAGAGTGCCCTCGTGATCCTCGATGATGACGAAGTCGTTTTCAGTACCGTGTCCCTTGGCAAATTTCATGCCTCAATAATACGCAGCGCCTGCTGGTAGGTATCACCGGCTGCGTCCAGCCAGTTAATACGCTTGTCACGGTTGAACCAGGCCCGCTGCCGGCGCACATAGCGGCGCGTTCCAGTAATCGTGCGCTCAACGGCCTCTTCCCACGTCAACTCGCCGCGTTGGGCCTGGAATACCTGCGCGTATCCAATTGCGCGGCCCGCCGTGGAATCCTCCACTAAGCCTGCGACCTGCAGGGCCTCGACCTCTGCCACAAGGCCGCGCTCGAACATGCGCCGGCTACGCAGCTCAATGCGTGGATTGAGCCATTCTGCCTCGGTGCGCAGCCCCAGCAACAACGTGTCCCAGCGCGGCGGCGCATCTTTGGGCGGCTGGCTGGCTTTGAAAGGCTTGCCGGTCAGCTCGATGACTTCCAGGGCGCGAACAGTCCGGCGCGGGTCCTTGTCCTCGATGATCGAGGCTGCGGCTGGGTCAATCTCCGCGAGCTCCGCGTGCAGCTTGTCGATGCCGATATCTTTACGCCGCGCCTCATACTTCGCGCGCACTGCCGGATCAGTGGGCGGAAACTGCCAATCGTCCACGAGTGCTTGCACATAAAGCATGGAGCCCCCGACCAAGATGGGCGTCTTGCCGCGGGCCATGATGTCCTCGACGTCAGCGATGGCGTCTTGCTGGTAGCGCGCCACGGAAGCCGTCTCTGTCACCTCCCACACATCGAGTTGGTGGTGCGGGATGCCTTCCCGTTCCTCTACGGTGAGCTTGGCAGTGCCGATGTCCATGCCACGGTAGAGCTGCATTGAGTCGACGTTTACTACTTCGCCGTCTAGTTCATGGGCCAACTTGACGCCCAGATCCGATTTACCGGATCCGGTGGGCCCCACGACTGCGATGGGCCTTAGCATTGCCACCCCGCAACGTAGCGCCCTACGCCCAGCGTGGAATCGGCCGCACGCAATTCCGCTTGCGTGGGCCGCAAAGCTGCAAGCTCAGCCCACAAGCGGGTTTCCAGCACGCCCGTCTCCGCCAGCAAAGACTCGTCGCAGTCCACGTCCACGCCGGAGAGCAGGGACTCGCACCACAGGGCGGTGTCTGCCGCGCCGTCGACAAGCGCAAGCGGCGCCCGCGCTGTAAGCCCCGCACTGCCATCCACGCACACCATGGTGAGGACGCCGGCACGCGGGGTACCCACGTGGTCTCGGGTATCGGCGACGCGGTGCTTAACGACGCCATCTAGCACATACCGCGCCATGAGCTCCGGGAGATAGTTTCCCGCACCAAGCTCGACGCTGGGTGCGCCCCATGCCCGCAGTGAGCCGCTGAGGTTAGTATGCCAACGCGGATCGCGCGAACCGACGATGTCCACCTCGATTTCCGCTGCTTCCTCCCCTAATCTTGAGACCTCCGCAAACTCCACAACCAGTTGGCGAGCAGCGGCAAGAAGGGCCCGGCTGGCGCCATCAGCAGGCGAAAGCTCAGCCGCGAGGGCGGGGGAAGAAGGCATTACCAAAAGATTTAACATTGCTTCCTCATCCTAGTGTAGGAGAAGGTACTGTAAGGGAGAACACTCTAGGCAGCCGTGACGCGCGGCGCGACTTTTCACGAAGGCGGTTTCAACCATGTCGATCCCAACCCCAGGTTCAATGCCCAAGAAGGGTGCTCGTCCAGGCGCTCGTCCTGGTGCGCAGCCGGTGAAGCAGACTCCTCACAATGATCCGGCCAAGTGGGGCCGCGTGGAAGAAGACGGTTCGGTCTACGTCACCGCCCCGGAGGGCGAGCGCAAGATTGGCGAGTGGAAGGCTGGTACCCCGGCCGAGGGCTTGGCTCACTACGGCGCACGTTACGACGATCTCTCCACCGAGATCGAGCTCCTCGAGGCTCGTCTCAAGGCGCATCCTGGCGAGGCTGAGTCCATCAAAGCCACCGCTGCTGAGCTGCGTGAGAGCTTGCCTACCGCTGCGGTTATCGGCGACATTGCGGCACTCAATAAGCGCTTGGGCGCTGTCATCGAGCACTCCGTAACCGCCGGTGAACAGGCACAGGCAGACAAGGCACGCCGCCGCGAGGAAGGCATCGCTGCCAAGGAGAAGCTGGCCGCCGAGGCAGAAGACATCGCAGAAAACTCCACCGACTGGAAGGCCGCGGGTGACCGTATCCGCGCCATTCTCGAAGAGTGGAAGCAGATCCGCGGCATTGACCGCAAGACTGACGACGCACTCTGGAAGCGCTACTCCCGTGCGCGCGATTCCTTCAACCGCCGCCGCGGCGCCCACTTCGCGGAGCTCGACCGCAACCGCGCCGCCGCACGCAAGCGCAAGGAGGAACTTGTTGAGCGCGCCGTAGCACTTCAGGACTCCACGGAATGGGGTCAGACCGCTCGCGCTTACCGCGACCTCATGACCGAGTGGAAGGCAGCCGGCCGCGCACCGCGCGAGGCTGATGACAAGCTCTGGGCGCAGTTCCGCGCCGCACAGGACCACTTCTTCTCTGCACGCAACGCTGTCAATGACGAGCGCGACAAAGAGTTCGCCGCCAACGCTGCGGCCAAGGACGCACTCATCGCTGAGTACGATTCCCAGATCGATCCTTCCAAGTCCATCGAGACTGCCAAGGCAAAGCTGCGCGAGCTGCAGGAAAAGTGGGAGGAGATTGGCTACGTTCCGCGTAACCAGGTCCGCGAGTACGAGGCAAAGATCGAGGTACTCGAAAAGCGCGTCGCTGAGGCCGAGGACTCCGAGTGGCGCCGCACTGATCCGGAAGCACAGGCACGCGTAGCCCAGTTCCAGTCCAAGGTTGATGACTTGACGGCTCAGGCTGCAGCAGCTGAGGCCAAGGGCAATGCCAAGAAGGCCGAGGACCTGCGCGCACAGGCTGCGCAGTGGCAGGAATTCGCCGACGCAGCTGCCGCTGCAGTCAACGACAAGTAACGGTCACCCGCAAGTAATTGCTCGTTCAGATCGTACCCGGCCGCGGGGAGCCCGCCGACTGCGTGCGCAGTTTCGTCTTCGATGCGAACCTTTACGCACAGGAGGCCTCCGGCGATCCCGCGGCCTCTTCCGCGCCTTCGCGGGTGGTACAGCGCCTACAAGGTTCCACCGAATCCGTCACCTACTTGTTTGGACTGACTGAGGACACCCCGCTGGAGGTCGGTAAGCTAGGCTTTCCCACTATTCCAGCGGTAGAGCCCAGCCCGGAGCTCGACTTTGACGGCTTTATCCATATCTCTCTTCCGTTGCTCGAGGAGACCCAGAATGCCGAGATCGAATGCGTGCTCGGCGCTGATTACCTGCCCCTGCCGGGCGAAGAACTCGAGCCCGAGGCGTTGGCAGTAACGCGTCAGCTCGCCGAACACGCAATGGCTTTGGCCCGCCAGTTTGGTCGCAGTGTGGCGCAAATCGGCATGCTCTACCCAGCTGAAGCGGACTACTCTTACGATCCTTTTTCCACCGCTTATACGGAGCTGGGATTCCAGCCCAAGCATTCAGAACACCAGATGTTCATCGAGTTCCCCGACTCCCCTGCCCGGCCTTTCCCGGTGGCGGGCCGCAGCTTCCACGTGTTCGCGGACTATGACATCCCAGAGCATCACCTCGACGACATCTTGGACCTTCTAACGGTCGCATCCACGGATGCGGTCTACGGGGATCTCAACACGGAGCCTATTAATTGGACACGGGAGCGCTTGGCCGAAGCCCACTCCCGCCTGCGGGTGCGCAAGTCACACACGCTGCTCATTGCAGTGGAGGAAGAAGGCCGTATCGTGGCGCTCACCGAGTTGGCACGCCATCACGACGCAGATCCCGAGGTATGCGAGTGGACACTCACGGTCACTGCGCGCGATAGGCGGCGCGTGGGACTAGCCACGTCAGCGAAGCTGCATGCACTGCACGAGGTGGCTCAGTGGTGGCCTGATACCCGGCGTGCTTATTGCTCGGTAGCCGACGCCGATCCGGCCATGAACCGCATCTACCAGCACCTTGGTGCAGAGGTCATCTCAACATCCTCGGCGTGGGAGCTCAAGCTTTAGGACTTCTTATAACGCCGCGCTGCTTGGCGACGCCGATCGTCGATGAGCAGCGGGTTCTCCTCCGGCGCGAGGGTGGTTGCTGCCTCGGTTTGCAGGATTCCCACCTGGTCCAGCTTGCTGGCTTCGCGGCGGGCCTTCTCAGCAGCTGCGACCTGCTCTGGGCTGCGCTTGAACGCCACCTGGCAGTATGCAAGGAAGGCGATGAGGCTCGCGAGGGTTCCTACCCACATGCCGATGGAAGGGCTATCAGCGGTGGAACCGCGGAACCAGAAGCTCCACAGGTTAATGAAGAAGGAAATGGTCACCATCATCCACGCGGCGAGCGCAAAGTTGGTGCGACGTGTGGCCACAGTCAGGGTAGTCAGCACGCCAATGCCCACGAGGGAGAACCATGCGGAGACAGTTTCCATGATGGAGATCCGCACGCCGTCATCCGTGGTGCCCAGTTGCAGCGCTTCCCACCCATGCGCCGGGCCAGCATAGGGCAGAACCAAGTACGCAACCCACACCACGATAGCGATGATGAGAGTGACCTTGTGGTTTCCCAGTTCCATCTTCTTGGCAGCCGCGCGTTCAGCGGCGTGGGCTTGTTCGTACTGATTACTCATGGTGGTCTAGCGTACTCCTCTAGCAGCCGCAGGCGTCATCTTGCTGGCGCGCAGGCTTGCCAATCTGCGGCAGTCCCAGGCCCACACCAATCGGCGCGGTGGTGGGCGTCTGACCGGCTGCGGACATATCGCCCGCTTTGGTGCGGCGGTGCGAGGTTACGCCGGAGTCAGCCACGAGGAAGAAGGAGCCAGCATCGGTCACGGTGGTGTGAACAACGTCGCCAGGGCGGATGTCCGCGGTGATGTCGGTGCGGGTGCCAGCGGCGTCGACAAGCACGGGCGCAAAGTGCACCAGGCGCCCATCGCGGGAGCGGCCCGTCAGGCGGTGGGTCTCCCCTGCCTTGCGGCCCCCCTCGGCCTGGACCAGCAGCTCAGCGTCGGTGCCGATGAGCTTGGCGTTTTCTTCAGCCTGAATGGAATCCTGCAGGGCAACCAGACGCTCGAAGCGCTCTTGCACGATGTGCTTGGGTACCTGCTGCTCCATCTCGGCAGCCGGAGTGCCCGGGCGCGGCGAGTACTGGAAAGTGAAGGCGGAGGCGAAACGCGCGCGCTTGACGACGTCCATGGTGGCCTCGAAGTCCTCTTCGGTCTCACCCGGGAAGCCGACGATGATGTCGGTGGTGATCGCTGCGTGCGGCATTTTTTCGCGCACTTCGTCGAGGATGGCCAAGAACTTCTTAGAACGGTAGGAACGGCGCATCTCCTTCAGGATGCGATCGGAGCCAGACTGCAAAGGCATGTGCAGCTGCGGGCACACGGCCGGGGTCTCAGCCATGGCGTCGATGACGTCAGAGGTGAACTCAGCTGGGTGGGGCGAGGTAAAGCGCAGGCGCTCGAGGCCCTCGATCTTGCCTACCTCGCGCAGCAGCTTGGAAAAGGCGAACTTGTCACGCGGCAGATCTGGGTCAGCGAAGTTCACTCCATAGGCATTGACGTTCTGTCCAAGGAGCGTGACCTCGGAAACACCCTGGTCAACCAGGGCTTGAACCTCAGCGAGGATGTCACCTGGGCGGCGATCCTCTTCTTTACCGCGGAGGGAAGGAACGATGCAGAAGGTACAAGTGTTGTTGCAGCCCACGGACACGGATACCCAGCCTGCGTAGGCGGACTCGCGCTTGGCCGGGAGCACGGACGGGAAGGCCTCTAGGGAATCGACGATTTCCACCTGTGCCTCGTCGTTGTGACGAGCGCGCTCGAGCAGCGTGGGAAGTGCTGCCATGTTGTGGGTACCGAAGACTGCATCGACCCACGGTGCGTTGTCGAGGACGGTATCTTTGTCTTTCTGTGCCAAACAACCGCCCACGGCGATCTGCATGCCAGGGTGTTTTTCCTTGGTCTTCTTCAGCGCGCCCAACGTGCCGTACAGGCGCTTATCGGCGTTCTCACGCACCGCGCAGGTATTGAAGACGATGAGGTCAGGCTCTTGTTCCTCCGCGGCAGCAACATAGCCAGCCTCTTCGAGCAGGCCCGAGATGCGCTCAGAATCGTGGACGTTCATCTGGCAGCCGAAAGTACGCACCTCATAGGTGCGGGCGGAACCATCCGGGTTGGTGCCGGCGCTCTGCGCGATCTGGCCGAGGGCGACCTCCGGATCAACTCCGGTGACGGCGTTCTTGGGGTTTCTAGTGTTCATGGCGGCGCTCACGTCGGTTCATTCTAACGACGCTCGGGGGTAACTCATAACCGCGCTCCTCCCCTGTTTACCAACTTCGCCGCATGAATATTTCTCCTCATTTACCAGGCATTTCTATATTACGACAGATAGAATCCTCTTTACAGACGGGTGAAGCGTTATCAAAACGTGACCCTATTGCCCAACCTTGTGACACAGCGCACCCTATTATCCCAACATGACCCGTTCAACATACGGAAGGAAGTAATGATGTGAGCGACTCCCCAATGATTCGCATCAGCGACGTACAAAAGTACTTCGACGATTATCACGCATTGCGCGACATTAATCTCGAGATCCAGCGCGGCGAAGTCGTTGTCGTGCTCGGCCCCTCGGGATCCGGTAAGTCCACGCTGTGCCGCACCATCAACCGCCTCGAGACCATCGAGTCCGGCTCCATCGCCATCGACGGCACCCCACTGCCGGAGGAAGGCAAGGCCCTGGCCACGTTGCGCGCCGACGTGGGCATGGTCTTCCAGCAGTTCAACCTCTTCCCTCACTTGACTATCAAGGACAACGTAACGCTGGGCCCCATCAAGGTGCGCAAGATGTCCAAGTCCGCCGCGAACGACCTAGCACTCCAGCTCCTCGACCGCGTGGGGATTGCCAACCAGGCAGACAAATACCCGGCGCAGCTCTCCGGTGGCCAGCAACAGCGCGTCGCCATCGCCCGCGCGCTCGCGATGAAGCCGAAGGTCATGCTCTTCGATGAACCGACCTCCGCTCTCGATCCGGAGATGGTCAACGAGGTCTTGGACGTCATGACGGACCTCGCCAAGGAGGGCATGACCATGGTCGTCGTCACGCACGAGATGGGATTCGCCCGCAAAGCCGCAGACCGCATCTTGTTCATGGCCGACGGCGAGATCGTCGAAGATACCGACCCTGACTCTTTCTTCACCAACCCGCAATCGGGTCGCGCCCGGGACTTCCTGGGCAAGATCCTCCACCATTAATCCCATCCTCATCTCAAGGAGAAACACCATGTCTCGTTCCCACATCACCCGCGTTATCGCCGCCACCTCCGCCGTCCTTGCCTCTGGCGCCCTGCTCGCTGCCTGCGGCGGCTCCTCCGACTCCGCCTCCGGCGAAGGCGAGGGCCTACTCGCCCACATCGAGTCTGGCAACGTCACCCTCGGCACCAAGTTCGACCAGCCGGGTCTCGGCCTGCGCGAGGGCGACGGGTCCATGTCCGGCCTGGACGTCGACGTCGCGACCTACGTCGTCAACCACATCGCCAAGGAGAAGGGTTGGGCTGAGCCAAAAATCGAGTGGAAGGAAACCCCCTCCGCGCAGCGCGAGACCCTCATCGAGAACGGCCAGGTCGACATGATCGCCGCGACCTACTCCATCAACGCCTCCCGCGCAGAGAAGGTCAACTTCGGTGGCCCATACCTTGTCACCCACCAGGCCCTGCTCGTTTCTGCTGACAACGCGGAAATTAAGGGTCTCGACGGTCTCGACGGCAAGATCCTCTGCTCTGTCACCGGCTCTACCCCGGCTCAGAAGGTCAAGGAGGCTCTGCCGTCCGTCCAGCTTCAGGAGTTCGACACCTACTCCTCCTGCGTTGAGGCACTCTCCCAGGGCACCATCGACGCGATGACCACGGACGCGACCATCCTCAACGGCTACGCCGCCCAGAACGAGGGCAAGTTCAAGGTCGTCGAGCTCGAGAAGGACGGCAAGCCCTTCACCGACGAGTACTACGGCATCGGCCTGGCCAAGGACGACCAAGAGGCCACGGAAGCCATCAACGCTGCGCTCAAGGAGATGCACTCCTCCGGCGAGTTCGACAAGCTCGTCTCTGCCAACCTCGGCAAGGGCGACGCCATCGAGCCGGGTACCCCGGGCGACCTGTCCTTCGTGGAATAACGCCCCCTTAGGCCGGGCACAAAAGCCCGGCCCCTCCCATCCCCAATGAACGAGGAGAAACCATGAGCTCCATGTGGAGCCAGCTGGGTCCAGAACTCTGGCCCGCGTTTTGGCTCACTATCAAACTCACGCTGTGGTCGGCGTTGGGTTCCATGATTCTAGGCACCATCCTGACCGCGATGCGCGTCTCCCCCGTCGGCATTCTGCGCTTCCTGGCTACGGCGTACATCACGATCGTGCGCAATACGCCGCTCACGCTGGTCGTGCTGTTCTGTTCCTTCGGCCTGTACCAGACCCTCGGCGTCACGCTCGCGAGCCGCGAGTCGGCGACATTCCTCATCGACAACAACGTGCGTTTGGCCATCGTGGGCTTTATCCTCTACACCTCCGCCTTCGTCGCCGAGTCCTTGCGCTCCGGCATCAACACCGTGGACTTCGGTCAGGCAGAGGCCGCCCGCTCGCTCGGGCTGTCCTTTACCCAGACATTTAGCACCATCGTCTTCCCACAGGCAGTCCGCGCGGCTATCGTCCCGCTGGGCAATACACTCATCGCGCTAACGAAGAACACGACCATCGCGTCCGTCATCGGCGTCGCCGAGGCCTCGCTGCTCATGAAGTCGACCATCGAGTTCCACGCCAGCCAGCTCTTTGTCATCTTCCTCATCTTCGCAGCAGGCTTCATCATCCTCACCCTGCCCATGGGCCTTGGCCTGGGCAAGCTCTCTGAGAAATTGGCGGTGAAGAAATAATGTCCGTACGCGCCACAGTGCTTTACGATGCCCCCGGCCCCAAGGGCCGACGCAACAACGCCATCTATACAGTCATCACCGCCATCGTCGCCACCGCGGTCCTCGCGTGGGTGTTTATGAAGTTGAACGAGCGCAACCAGCTCAGCCCTGAGCTGTGGACGCCGTTCCTCAACTCGCAGACATGGACGACGTATCTGCTCCCGGGTCTCAACGGCACGATCTTCTCCGCCGTCGCCTCCATTCTGTTGGCCATCGTCTTTGGCGTGGTCTTCGGTCTGGGACGCCTGAGCGAGCACCGTCCCATCCGCTGGGTGTGCGGCGTGGTCGTGGAGTTCTTCCGCGCCATCCCCGTGCTGCTGCTCATGATTTTCGCCTACCAGCTCTTCGCGGTCTACGACCTCGTGCCGTCCAAGCACCTCGCTTTCGGTGCCGTTGTCTTCGCGCTCACGCTCTACAACGGCTCCGTCGTCGCCGAGATTCTGCGCTCCGGCATCCGTTCTCTGCCCAAGGGCCAAACCGAGGCAGCTAAGGCGCTGGGACTGAGCCACCAGCAGACCATGTTCAAGGTGCTGCTCCCCCAGGCCGTCGCGGCGATGCTGCCTGCGCTCATCTCGCAGATGGTCATCGCCCTCAAGGACTCCGCGCTCGGCTACCAGATAGGCTATGTCGAAGTTGTCCGCTCCGGTATCCAGTCCGCGTCCTTCAACAAAAACTACCTGGCTTCGCTCATCGCCGTCGCCATCATCATGATCCTTATCAACTGGGGACTGACAGTGCTGGCCCAACGCATCGAGCGCCAGCTGCGCGCCGGCCGCGCCCGCAAGAATATCGTGGCCGCCGTGCCGCACCATCGCTCGCAGGGCCTCGACACCAAGGACGAGGTCAACGCCGATTGGCACGCACCCGGCTACAAGGAAATCCGCAACCCCGCGGAATAAACACCTCACATGGGCAAGCCGAACCCTCAGCAACCAGCTGGGGGTTTACTCGTTTTCCAGCTCCGCGCAGCGCGCCTCGAGAGCCGCCTTCGCCACGCGCAACGACGCACCCTCGTTAAAGCCGCGGCGGGCAAGCACGCCCACGATGCGCCGCAGCGCCTTGTCGCGCTCCGCACGGTCTTCCGGGATCGTCTTCACCGAGCGCGCCTTCTTAGCAGCGAGCTCCTCCATGATGGACTGCTCGGACTCCTGCGTCACCTGCTCGAGCGCCTCCGCACGGTCTGCTTGCGCTACCCCCTTGCGCTGCAGCTCGCGGTCGAGCACCCGCGCCGACTTGCCGCGGCGCGCATGGCGTTGGCGCACCCATTCACGCGCGAATGCCGCGTCATCGAGCAGGCCCACGTTCGCAAGATCGTCAAGCACCGACTCGACGACCTCCGGGTCAAACTCCAACCCAATGAGACGATCGGAGAGTTCCTTTCGCGAACGCGCGCGCTGATCCAGTAACAGCAACGCACGATTGCGTACCTTTGCTTTAGCTTCTTCTGCTTCGACATCAAAAAGCCCGCCTCCAGTGGCGCCGGATTCATAATCTTCCAGCGCCCGGCGTAGCTTCTCGAGCTTCTCTGGGGCGGGCTTGTTCATTTATTCGTCGTCAAAGTCGACGTTTGGCACCAAGTCCACTGCCTCATCAGTTAGCGGATCATCCGCACCTGGCACGTCCATTGGAATGTCTTCGTCGGTAGCTGCACCAGAGCCGATCCCCAACTTGTTGAAGATCTTTTTCTCGATCTCGTCAGCGAGGTCCTTGTTTTCCTTCAAGAAGTTACGAGCCTTCTCCTTACCCTGACCGAGCTGGTCACCTTCATAGGTAAACCAGGAACCGGACTTCTTGATGAAGCCATGTTCCACGCCCAAATCGATAATGGAGGACTCCCTAGAGATGCCCTCGCCATACATGATGTCGAACTCGGCAATCTTAAATGGTGGGGAAACCTTGTTCTTCACGATCTTGATCTTGGTGCGGTTACCAATTGCATCCTGGCCGTCCTTCAGGGTCTGAATGCGGCGGATGTCGCAACGGACAGACGCGTAGAACTTCAGTGCCTTACCACCGGTGGTGGTCTCCGGCGAACCGAACATGACACCAATCTTCTCGCGCAGCTGGTTAATGAAGATTGCGGTAGTGCCGGAGTTATAAAGCGCACCGGTCATCTTGCGCAAAGCCTGGGACATCAGACGAGCTTGGAGACCCACATGGGAGTCACCCATCTCGCCCTCAATTTCTGCCTTCGGGGTCAGCGCTGCCACGGAGTCAATAACGATGATGTCAATAGCGCCGGAACGAACAAGCATGTCCGCGATTTCCAGCGCCTGCTCACCAGTATCCGGCTGGGAGACCAAGAGGTTGTCGGTGTCTACGCCCAGCAGACGGGCGTATTCCGGATCCAATGCGTGCTCCGCATCGATAAAGGCGGCAATGCCGCCGTCCTTCTGTGCAGAAGCAATGGCGTGCAACGCAACAGTTGTCTTACCGGAAGACTCAGGACCGTAAATCTCAACGATACGGCCGCGCGGGAAACCGCCGATACCCAGAGCAATATCGATCGCGGTATTACCGGAGGAGATCGCCTGGATTGGCGGGCGTTCGTCATCACCCAGACGCATGACTGCGCCTTTACCAAAATCCTTCTCAATCATCGCCATTGCGGCGTCAAGAGCCTTTTGGCGGTCATCACCTTTAGCTGCCGCGGCAGTGGACTTCTTCTTGGTTGCCATTTATTTCCCTAACTTTGATTATTTACGCAGAATGATTCACGCGCCGATGAGCGCGAGTTCTTCTTTTTAGACTGTTATTGCGCAACATTGGTTCCGCCGACAGACAAAAGCTATCGAATCAGCCTGACATCCCCCACAACAATACACACACAGATGTTCGAATTTCCACCCAAAATCAGCGTGCCTGTTCTATTTTCAGGCCACAAAGGTTTCAACGCGTTCGAAAGGCCGAGCTAACGATTACAAGGTTGGATAGTCGACCCCAAGGCGCCTTCCTTCGGGAACGTCAAAGTCATCGCACAATCCGTCCCACACGTCGCCCGGGTCAACTCCTCGCTCGATTAGCTCGTCAGCGGTCTCACCATATTTTGCTAGTACGTGGGAATGGCTAATCCACTTCCCCTCGGACTCGCCGAACTCGTCGACAACCAGTTGGTGATATTCCGTCAATCGCATGCCAGCCATCCTACAGGGTGGCCTTGCACACCCTCCCTAGGACAAGTCCCCCATCTAGGGCATAGAGCGCCGCCGAAACCCCACGTTGAACACTGTTCAAAACTGCCGGTTTCCTGCTTCGTTGGCAAACGTGTAATCTCCCCACCATGAAAAAGAACTCTGTCGCGACTGACATCGCATATGTTGCAGTCTTTACCGCTCTCATCATCGTTTTTGCGTTCGTTTCCATTCCAAGTCCTGTCTCCGGTGTTCCCATCGTTATCCAGAACGCCGTCATTACCCTAGCGGGTCTAGTTCTCGGTGGTCGCCGCGGATTCTTCGTGGGCCTGCTATTTATCGTTCTTGGCCTCGTAGGCCTTCCGGTCCTTGCTGGCGGACGTAGCGTCATCAGCGCCCTGCCTGGCCCAACCGTCGGCTACATCGTGGGCTACCTCATCTCCCCTGCCATCGGCGGCGCTGTGGCCTACCGTGCACCGCGCAACAAGACAGGCCTTGCCATCATGATTACCGTCGCCGGCTTTGTCAGCTTGCTCATTCAGTACGCTTGCGGCACCGTCGGCCTGGCACTGCGCGCGGGCATGGGCTGGGGCGAAGCTGCCCTGGCACAGATTCCATTCCTCGGCCCAGATGCGCTCAAGCTGGTGATCATGATCATCATCGCCATCGGTGTGCACTCAGCTTTCCCTGATCTCATGGGCCGCAAGCCTGTGACAAAGAAGGCTGAATCCGCGGCTTAAGCACTATGCCAACAATTGAATTTCAAGGGGTCTGCGTCTCTTTCGAGGACAAGGAGATCCTTTCTGATATCAACCTGACCCTCAGTGAGCAGCGCATTGGAATCATCGGTGCCAATGGTGGGGGCAAGTCCACGCTGACGCGTCTCATCAATGGTTTGGGTGAGCCAACTACGGGCACAGTGCTTGTCGACGCCGTCGATGTAGCGAAGAGCGGCAAAGAAGTCCGCCGCAAAGTGGGCTTCGTATTCTCCGATGCAGAGAACCAAATCGTGATGCCAAATGTGCGTGACGACGTCGCCTTTTCCTTGCGTCGCCTGAAACTAGCTAAGGAAGAAAAGAAGGCGCGTGTCGACGCTGCCCTCGAGAGATTCGGGCTCTCACATCTAGCGGAGCAATCACCACACACGCTGTCAGGTGGTCAGAAACAATTGCTTGCGCTGGCGGCTGTACTAGTCATGGACCCGTCGCTCATCATCGCCGACGAGCCGACAACCTTGCTCGACCTACGCAACCGTGACCGCATCCGGCGTGAGTTCGCGGCACTTGAGCAGCAGCTCATCGTGGTCACCCACGACCTCGAATTCATCAATGACTTCGACCGCGTCATCTGCATCGATGACCACAAGATTGCTGCCGACGGCGCACCCGAGGAGGTCATCACTTTCTACCGCAAACTCATGGCCTCACGGCCGCTCTAAAGAAGTCAGCTTAAAAGAACCGACCCACTCAACAATCACCCCAACCAAAACTCTTTGTGAAGTAGGAAGCCAGCCGTGCCGAAAAACATCCCCCTTGGCTATTACGTTGATGCCGACACCATCATCCACCGGTGTCCGACGTGGGTGAAGTTTGTGGTTCTCATTACATTCATTGTGGTCACCACACTGTGGGCTAAATCCATTCCCACCGCGATCGGCGCCGCCGCGATAGCAGTGGCTTACTACCCCATTGCACGTATCCCTATCAGTGTGGCATGGGGCCAACTTTTGCCGCCTCTTTATCTCTTGCTGGCCCTAGCCGCGTTTCAGTGGTGGCAAAAGGACTTTGTCACCGCAGTGGTGATGTTTTTTAGTGTCTATGCCTCAATCATCGCGGCCGTTTTGCTGACCTTGACTACCAAGGTTTCAGACATGATGGAGTCTTTCGAGCGGGCACTACAGCCTTTCGCGAAACTCGGACTGCCGGTAGAAAACCTCAGCCTTGCCATGTCGCTGACAATCCGTCTGTTGCCGCTAATGCTCGGCACAGTCAATGAAGTCCTCGACGCCCGCAAAGCACGCGGCGCCGGCACGTCACTGCTCGCCTTCGGTACACCGGTGGTCATCCGCTCTATCCGCCGCGCCCAGGCCATGGGTGAGGCCCTGCAAGCCCGCGGCGTCGGCGATTAGCGCTAGCAAGAGTAGCTCCATGAATTTGGAACCCGAGTTTCAGTCCCCAGAAACTCACTACATGCAGGAAGGGCCTCACCCGGCGGATGCCAAGGGTGAGGCCCTTCCTATGCTCGAGGCTATCGGCTACTTTCGTAGCGTCAATTAAGGCTTACTCGCCGCGCAACTCGCGGAGACGAGCCTGGACAGCATCATCAGCTGCAGCATTTGGCTGAGCTGCCTTGTCAGCAGCGGAACCAGCAGTGCGGTTGCCCTCGATTGCCTGCTGGGGGTTGCCCTCCACAGCCTTGGTGGTGTTCATTTCAGCACGAATCTGCTCGAGACGGGAGTGGCCTGCGAGCTGAACGCCAGCCTGCTCAATCTCGTGCATGCGATTAGAAACGGAGTTCTCGGCGAGCTCAGCCTGGCCCAATGCCTTGGTGTAGCGGCGCTCAATCTTGTCACGCACAGAATCCAGCGACGGGGAGTTGCCGTTCGCGGTCAGTTCGTTCATGGAGTTAAGCGACTCGGAGACCTTCTCCTGCATCTTGGCCTGCTCAAGCTGAGACAGCAGCTTGGAGCGCTCGTTGACCTTCTCGCGCAGAGCCATGCCGTTGCGCTCGACAGCCTTCTTAGCCTGCTCAGCCTGCTGAAGTGCCTGATCGTGAAGCTTCTTGGTGTCCTCTACAGACTGCTCAGCAGTAACGAGCTGTGCAGCGAAAGCCTCCGCAGCGTTCTCGTACTCGGTGGCCTTGGTTGCGTCACCTGCAGCACGAGCTTTATCAGCGAGCTCGAGAGCCTGGCGGGTATTGCCCTGCAGCTTCTCAATTTCGCTCAGGCGACGGTTAAGCTGCATCTCCAGCTGACGCTGGTTACCAATGACAGCAGCTGCCTGCTGCGAAAGCTCCTGGTGCTGACGCTGTGCTTCCTCGATAGCCTGCTCGATCTGAACCTTCGGATCAGCATTTTCTTCGATCTTGGAATCGAAGAGTGCCATCAAGTACTTCCATGCCTTTACGAATGGATTCGCCATTGTATTCTGGGGCCTTCCTAATTAGCTTTCAAAATTTTCTGAAAAAGTATTTCTCCGGTTCTCTATACTAGCGAAGCCCGCGCTTCACTGCGTTGCCTAGGGCATAAAGTTCGCTGTGGAGCGCGGGCTATTAAAAGCTAGTTAGAGCTCAGATGCTGCAGGGGCAGTCGACGCCAGTTCCTCATCCATCGACGGCAGTGCCATGTAGCCCGCTGCCTCAATGAGGACGTCAGCAACGCTTACCTCGAGTGCATGGCAGACAGATGCCAGAAGCTCTGAAGATACTTCCTTGCGTCCGCGCTCTAGCTCGGAGAGGTAACCCGGGGATACACGGGCCACGCCGGCGAGCTCGCGGAGAGTCACGCCCTTGTCAGCGCGGAAGGCGCGGAGCGTGATCCCCAAAGCCTCACGAAGGAGCGGTTCCGGAGCGCGTTTAGGGGTTTCGACTGCACCCGGTACCCGCGCCTGGGTGGCGTTTAAAGGCTTTTCAAGAAGTGCTGTTGTAGTGTTCATCATCCTGTATAACGTGCTAAGTCAGCACTTTGTTCCCGACAGTGCTAATTTTCTTCCAAAGTTGATAGAAGCAGGCTCAATGCTGCGGCTACAGCACCCGTTCGAATCTCGTCGCGCGAGCCAGAAAGGTGCTCCGTCTGAATCGCCGTTGGTTCAACGCTGGGGCCCACAATCCCTACGAATACCGTGCCCGCGGGTTTGCCCTCCTGAGTATCAGGGCCTGCGACACCAGTTAGCGAGACCGCCCAATCCGCGCCAGTCTCACGGGCGGCAGCCACGGCCATCTCCTGCGCCGTCGGCGCGGAAACCACGCCACGTTCCTCCAGCTGCTCCAGAGGAACGTGCAAGAAATGGGACTTTACCTCGGTTGCGTAGGTAACCAATCCCCCGCGCAACACTGCAGAGGCGCCGGGCACGGTGGCCACGGTTGCCGCGGCTAGGCCAGCAGTCAGAGACTCGCAAAACGCCACGGTTTCCCGGCGCCGCTTGAGCGTTTCAACTACTTGGCTAGCCAGAGAATCCATTAGGAATTCTGCTTCCGACCGTCAATGAGGTACTGCACACCGGTGACCACGGTGACCACAACTGCCGCCAGCATGACCACAAAGGTAGGGATATCCATCCAGCTCGGTAGCGGGCACAGGTACATGGCAACGGCGATGGTTTGGAGAACAGTCTTTAGCTTGCCACCCTTAGATGCCGGGACCACCTTGCCCTGGCGCAGCAAAGCCATGCGCCACAAGGTAATGCCGAACTCGCGCACCAGGATAACCACCGTCACCCACACAGGCAGCACACCGATGATATTAAGGCAGACGAATGCAGCCGTCATCAGTGCTTTATCTGCGATGGGGTCAGCAATCTTGCCAAAGTTTGTAATCAGACCGCGGGAACGAGCAATGTCGCCGTCCAGCTTGTCCGTGATCATCAAAGCCACAAATAGGCCAAACGCCCACCACTCATGGTCCGCCAGGACAAGCCATGCAAAGACTGGGATAAAAAGAATTCGCAAGCTGGTCAAGACGTTGGGCAGATTCCAGTTGGAAACGTTGGGATTTACATCCGACGCCGCTGCTGCCTTTTGCTGAGCTTGAGAATCATTCACGGGACTAATCCTACCTGCCATGTTGAAGCTCCTGCGGCTGACTCCCCCAACTCCCTAAGATGAGGGGCATGAAGTACATTGCAACACTCTACGAATATGACCCTGAAAATCCGGCCATCGCTGATAACCGTCCGGCGCACCGCGAATTCATCAACGGCCTCAATGCCGAAGGCAAGATTCTTGGCTCAGGCCCATTCCCAGATGCCAAAGGCGGCGCGTTGATTGTCCTCCAGTTCACCGATGAGACGGCCACCATCGAAGACGCTGCCGCAACCATGGACAACGATCCCTTCTTTACATCCGGCGCAGTCACCGCCCGCGACTTCCGCGAGTGGAATCCAGTCATCAACTCGTTTAGCTAGTAGCTAGTAAGCGCCCAACCTCGATAAATGCTAAGACCCGGAGAGGAATGCACAGTGTTTCTCTCCGGGCCTTTATGATGCGGTGTAAACGCCTCTTAAACTTGTGGTTTAAGGCAATTCTGACTGCGGTAGGTCCGCAGCTTTGCCTACAAACTCGCCGCTCTTGGTGCGAACTATCTTGTTACCCTCTTCGTCCCAATCATAGTGGTTGTGAGATATCGAGATACCACCCTGGGCCTCATCGCGCTTGCTCTTCAAAACAGAGGCGGCAACGGTCACCGCGAGGACGCCCACGATAACCAGCAGGGACATCAAGGTCGGGATCTCTGGAATGCCGCCGACGTTTTCGCCGCCATTCACGAACGGCAGGTTGTTCTCGTGCAGCGCGTGGAAGAGGAGCTTCACTCCGATGAAGCCCAAGATGATGCCCAGGCCATAAGGCAGGTAGACCAGACGCTCCAAGAGGCCATCAATCAGGAAGAACATCTGGCGCAGGCCCATCAAAGCAAACGCGTTAGTAGTAAAGACCAGGAACGGTTCTGAAGTAATGCCGTAGATAGCCGGGATGGAGTCAAACGCGAACATAACATCGATGAGGCCAATAGCGGTCAGTGCCACGAACAGTGGCGTCAGAGCCAGCTTGCCCTTCTTCGGGCCGGATTCCTCGCGGTGGGTGAGTTTGTCACCGTGGTAGCGCGGCGTCACGTGAACGACCTTGCGCAGCCACTTGATGACGAGCATGTCGTTGGGGTCCGTCTCCTCAGCGTCGCGAATCTCATCGATGATGAGTTTGACTGCGGTGTAGATAAGGAAGATTGCGAACAGATAGAACACGTCGGACCACGCCTGGATGATCGCAGCACCGAGCATGATGAAGATGAGGCGGAATAGCAGCGCCAACACGATGCCGATCAACAGCACCTTCTGCTGGAAGCGGCGAGGAATCTTGAACGAGCCCATAATCAGTGCGAACACGAAGAGGTTGTCCACGCTCAAGGCCTGCTCAGTCACCCAGCCTGTGTAGAACTGAATGGCGTGCTCGTGATCCCACAGCACCCAGACAATTCCGCCGAAGATGACGGCGAGGCCCATATAAAACAGGGTCCAGGAGCCGGATTCCTTGATGGAAGGCTCGTGCGGGGATCGCACGTGGCTGTAGAAATCAAAGATGAAAAATCCGAGAATGACGACGATGGTGATCGCCCAGATCCACAATGGGACATGCATATATAAATATCCTCCGGTCGGGTTACGAAATTGACCGGAGGTCTCCCCCACCCGCTCGACGCGGGCCAGCGAGACCGGGAACCCTGGTATAAATCCGAGCTGCCGTGTTGACGATCATCGCTGTGGAGCGGGGTACTCCCCTCCAAGACTCGTCCTATATTACACAAAAGAAAATGCCCTACCGCATTTAAATCGGTAGGGCATTAAAGCACCAGCGCAACTGGAGTCCAGTTCTTAGAACGCCCCAGAAGATGGGTTGTAGGTGGCCTGCACGGTGCGTGTGTCGTCGGAGGACGCGGCGTCGTCAAGCGCTGCGTCGCCACCGTCAGCAGACTGCGCCATCTCATCCTGGATTTCCTTCGGGGCTTCAGCCGGATCCGCGCCCTTAATCATCCAGATTATGGTGTCGAGTTCTTCCGGCTTGACCAGAACCTCACGTGCCTTCGAGCCCTCGGAAGGACCCACGACACCGCGGGATTCCATCAAGTCCATCAGGCGACCAGCCTTAGCAAAGCCGATGCGGAGCTTGCGCTGGAGCATCGACGTCGAACCCAACTGGGAGGTAACCACAAGTTCGACGGCCTCAAGCAGATCATCCAGGTCTTTTCCGATGTCCTCGTCGATTTCCTTCTTCGCCTCGGACTTCTTTTCTTCCGTGACGCCTTCAGTGTAGTTCGGCTGGCCTTGTGCCTTCGCGGCATCGACAACAGCCTGAACCTCTTCGTCAGAAACGAACGCGCCCTGCATACGCACCGGGCGTCCGCCTTGCGGGATGAACAGACCGTCGCCCATACCGATGAGCTTCTCAGCGCCACCCTGGTCCAAAATGACGCGGGAGTCAGTCAGCGACGAGGTAGCAAAGGCGAGGCGGGAAGGAACGTTGGTCTTGATCAGACCGGTCACGACGTCCACGGAAGGGCGCTGGGTTGCTAGGACCAGGTGGATACCCGCCGCACGTGCCTTCTGAGTAATGCGGACGATGGACTCCTCGATTTCCTTCGGGGCGGTCATCATGAGGTCGGCCAACTCGTCCACCACGCACACGATGTATGGGTACGGGCGCATCTCACGCTGGGAGCCGGCAGGTGCCTGGTGCTCGCCGGAGATGACCTTGCGGTTGTAATCCTCAATCTTGCGCACGCGGGCGGACTGCATGTCCATGTAGCGCTGCTCCATCTCCTCGACCAGCCACTGGAGGGCGGCTGCCGCCTTCTTCGGCTGAGTGATGATCGGGGTAATGAGGTGTGGAATTCCTTCGTACGGGGTGAGCTCCACCATCTTCGGGTCAACGAGAATGAGGCGCACCTCCTCCGGGGTCGCGCGGGTGAGCAACGAGACGAGCATGGAGTTCACGAATGCGGACTTACCGGAACCGGTAGCACCCGCCACCAAAAGGTGTGGCATCTTCTTCACGGAGAAGGACGAGTATTCACCCTCAATGTCCTTGCCCAAGCCGATGAGCATTGGATCGTCGGAGCCAGCGATGGCCGGGGAATCTAGCACGTCGCGCAGACGCACCATCTCTCGGTCTGCGTTCGGCACCTCGATGCCCACTGCGGACTTGCCCGGGATCGGGGTCAGCAGACGCAGGTTGTCCGTGGCCACGGCGTAGGCCAGGTTGGACTGCAGGTTCGTAATCTTGGAGACCTTGACGCCTGGTCCAAGCTCGATTTCGTAGCGCGTAACTGTTGGGCCACGGCTAAAGCCGGTGACCTGGGCGTCGACCTTGAACTCCTCGAAGACATCAGTGATGGCCTCGATGATGCGGTCGTTGGCCTCGGTACGAGCCTTGGCAGGCTTGCCCGGGGTCAGCAGGTCAGTGGTCGGCACGTCGTAGTCGGATTCGCTAGCCACACCAGGGGCAGGTGCCGGGGCCGGTGCAGCAGAAGCCGCCTGTGCGGGTTGCGCCTGTGGTGCGGACTGCTGGGACTGCGTTGCTGACTCTTCGACGGACTTGCCGGTCGTGGCATCGCGCCCGGATCGCTGTTGGAACAGGCGCACTGCCTCAGCGTGTGCCGAGGAGACCACGTCTGCTGCGGAGTCGAGAGCAGCGCTTGGCGACGCCGCTCCTGCCGCAGCACCCGCAGCCGCGCCAGCGGCAGCACCGGCGGCACCGCCGATTGCGGCACCGGCTGCGCTGGCAGATGCCTGGGAAGTACGGCGCGGGGTTGCCGAGCGCGGAGACGCTGGGAGCACGGTGGTTGACACCTCGTCGCGGACTACTGGAATCTCATCGGTGTCGTCGACGCTGCGCGGGATAGTTGAATTGAATTCTGGGCGGCCATGCTGCACTGGGTGCGCCGGCGTGGCCGGTTGTGAGATAACCTCGGTCGGCTGCCCCGCATCATCGAGCAGCGCGGACTGCTCGGCGCGCGCTGCAGTAGCTGCGGCGTCCGCATCAGCGTCCTGCATCGGCGCTTGAGCGGAGTCGAAGGAGACCGTTGCGTTTGCGTCTGCCGGGTAGTTATCCATCGGCGTCGACAAGCGGCGTGGGCGCTGGCGGCGTGCGCGGCGCGGCTGCTGCGCCTGGCGTTCCTCACGCGGTGCGCGTTCACGACCCTCGGCGATGTCCTCGATATCGTCATTGACGTGACCATAGGCGTCGTCGTGGAGCTCCTCGTCGTAGTCCTCATATCGTCCGTCCTTGCGCTCGCGCAAGCCGGCCATGAGGTCGTTGAAGACCGCCGAGATGTAGTCGAAGGCCTCGCGCAGGGTGATACCCGTGATGTTCAAGGCACCGTAAATGATCAGCAGGAACAGCAACGGGACCGCAACATAAGCAGAGAACGCCGCCTCGAGCAGCTGGCCCACGACAAAACCGATGGCGCCGCCGGCGTCACCTGCAGCATTGTTTGACCACGACAGGGCAGGCAGTCCGGCAAAGATGTGGATGAGGCCCAGCATGCACACGATGATGAGGGTGGTACCGCCCACGACGCGTGGCTTGAGGTGACCGGCCACGCCGGATACCCCCATCATGAGCGCCATGGCGAGGGCCACCAGCGCCACTGGTAGCACGTACGCACCTGCGCCGATGACGTAGCGCACCGCATTGGTGAGGTAGGCACCGATGACGCCCACGATGTCGAACCACACCGCACACGCGAGGACAATCGCGATGCCAATCAGGGTCAGCGCAACCGCATCCGGATTGGAAATCTGGATGGTGCGTTCCTGCCGGGCGACGCGGCCCTCAGGATCGACAGAGCGGTCCAGCGCAGTCTCAGGATTATTCGCGACGTCCTCGCCCCGACCTTTGCCATTGTTCTTGGCGCGGGTTACCTTGCTCTTCTTGGTTTTGCCCCGAGTAGAAATTTCCTCCGGCTCCCTTACATCATCGTAATCTTCAGTGTCATAGTCGCCGTAGATATCGCGATCATCCGCACCGCCGTCACTCGGTCGCAGGTTGTTCATTCCACGGCCGACGCCGCGTGCCATATCGCCCATGCCACGCGCTGTGGCGCCAAAAGCCGCGCTTAGCCCACGACCGACAGCACGAAATGCGCTGCCGGTCCTCTCGGAAGAGGTCTCAGCAGCGCGGTTTGCGGAAGTCAGCGTGAGATGCTCGGAGTTTCCCCGGCTCGAGGACTTACCTGTACCGGTACGGCCAGACGGCCGCGATCGGTTCGCAGGGCGGGCGCTTCCCTTTGAGGAGCGGCCACGGTGCGAGGCGCGTGACGGTGCGTTTTTGACAGACATATCCACCACTCTAGTAGCCCTTGCACCACTATTCACATACGCCACACTAGTTTCGGGTGGATATTTTCCTTAGTGAATAAGGCTTCTACACGCTTTTGCATCCTCAATGGGCAGCAAATCGCTAGTTGCTGCGCTTATTCTAGTCTAAGGGCTTGACGCAAAGTTAGAAGCCGGATCGGACGATAGCATTGTTATCGCCCTCAATCCTGACGTCACTGGCGTCACGGCCGTAGGTCCACAGAACCAGTTCGGAGACTGGGCCCAGGACGCGGACGACGTCGTCCCCGCGCTCAGCCACCTTCTTACTATCGCCCACGACGATGCGAGCAAGGCCCTCCGGGTACAAGACAACCGGCTTCGCGGACTTGCTCAACATGCGGGGAGCCAACATTTTCAACCCTTTGTGGAGTTCCTTCTCCACTGCCTTTGAAAAGTCGCGCGGCTCGGTCATACCGTTGGCACGGCGAATGTCCTCATGGTGGATGAAGTGCTCAGTGAAGTTTGCCAGTGAATCAACGTAGCGCATTGGGTTCGTCTTCTTCGCTCCCCTCCCCCAAGCATCAACCAGCTCATCGAAGTCACGCGCTGCTGCTTTCTGCATCGCCGACTCAAGGCGCTTTTGCAGCTGCGGGATGAACATCCCAGCGGCCGCGTCAGGGCGGTTTTCCCTTACCCACAAGTGCGCGGCAAGGTCGCGAGTGGTCCAGCCTTCGCACAGCGTAGGGGCATCCGGACCGAGTTTATGGAACAGCGCCACCATCTTGACGCGCTCAGCAGAAGAAAACGACATGTGCCCCAGCATAGACTGCCGGGGCACATGTCGTTTGAGAGGTTTAGCCTAAAGCTCCTAAAGCTACTGCCTCATTTAAAGAGACTCGCGGGAAGCCTCTACCTCTTCGTCATCAGCCAAGAGCGGACCAGAGTTTGTCGGGATGATGGTCGGCAAGATGACTGGCTCGCGCTTGTACTTGGAATCCATGAGCTTGGATACCTTGCGGCGCAGCTTCTGCACCATGCGGTAGGTATCGTTCTCGCCCTCAGCGGCGAGATCGTTCATCGTGGACTCAACCAACTTGGCAACCTCCGGCACGATGCCGCGGTCATCGTCAGAGAAACCAGTGGTGGATACAGCCGGATGCTCAAGCAGCCGGGACGTGCGGTTATCAATCACACAGGTGATGGAAACGACGCCGCCAGAGCCGAGGTTGGTGCGGTCTGCCAGGGTATCTGCGTCGACGTCACCCATGGAGACGCCATCGACGTAGAGGTTACCCACGGTAATCTGGCCAACAACCTCTGCACGGCCGTTGCGCAGATCAACGACAACGCCGTTCTGTGCCAGAACCACGCGGTCGCGGTCAACGCCAGTGGAGACTGCCAGTTCCTTGTTTGCACGCAGGTGACGCCACTCGCCGTGGACCGGCATAACGTTCTTCGGACGCGCAGCGTTGTACAGGAAGAGCAGCTCGCCGCCGTAGCCGTGGCCGGAGGCGTGAACCTTGGCTTCCTTGTTGGTGATAACTTCAGCACCAATCTGGGAGAGCATGTTCATGACACCGTAAACGGCCTCTTCGTTGCCCGGAATCAGGGACGAGGAGAAGATGATGAGGTCGCCGTCGCGGACGGTGATCTGACGGTGCTCACGGCGTGCCATGCGTGACAACGCAGCCATTGGCTCGCCCTGGGTACCGGTGGTGATGAGCAAGACCTTGTGCGGTGCCATCTTGGCAGCCTCGTCGATCGGGATGATGGTTCCGCGCGGAACCTTCAGGAAGCCCATCTTTTCGGCGATTTCCATGTTGCGCATCATCGAGCGGCCGTTGAAGGCAACCTTGCGGCCAGCATAAACGGCGGCGTCGATAGCTGCCTGTACACGGTATACGTTGGACGCGAAGGTTGCGATGATGACGCGCTGCTTAGCATTGGACACCAGGCGGCGGAAGGTAGCCGGGATATCTCCCTCGGATGCGGAAACGCCCGGGATGTTCGCGTTGGTGGATTCGCAGAGCATCAGGTCGACGCCCTCATCACCGTAGCGAGATAGCGCCGGAAGGTCGGTCGGACGGTTATCCAGCGGGGTCTGGTCCAGCTTGATGTCACCGGTGTGGATGATATTGCCAGCCGGGGTGCCCAGCATGATGCCCAGTGCATCCGGAACGGAGTGGTTAACTGCCCAAAAACGGCAGCGGAACGAACCGTAGTTCACATCCGACTTCTCGTTGACCTCAACGAACTTCGGCTTCTGGCGGTGCTCCTTACACTTCGCCGCAATCAGCGCGATGGTAAAGCGCGATGCCACGATTGGAATATCCGGGCGCAGCTTCAGCAGCCACGGGATAGCACCAATGTGGTCCTCGTGAGCGTGGGTGACAACGAGTGCCTTGACCTTGTGAATCTTCTTCTCGATCGGGCCAAAGTCCGGCAGGATCAGGTCGACGCCCGGCTCGCCAGAGGACGGGAAGAGCACGCCGCAGTCGATGATGAGCAGCTCATCCTGGTACTCGAAGACGGTCATGTTACGGCCAATTTCGGAGATACCGCCTAGAGCGTAGATGCGCAGGGCATCCTTCGGCTGCTTTGGTGGTTCCGGCAGACGCTTAGTCAGATCCGCGCCCTGCATCGACTTCGGCACGTTGCGGCGACCGCGGTTGTTGTTACGGTGGCCGCGGCCACCGTTGTTGCCGTTGCCATTGTTCTCATTACCGCCATTGTTTCCGTTGCCGCCGCGACCGCGACCACGGCCGCCACGGGAGCCACGGGAACGGGAGCGACGGTTGTTGCCGCCCTCGTTGTTGCCCGATTTATCGGAATTGTTGCCACCGTTGTTGCCGTTGCCAGAGGACTGGCCATCGGAGGTGTTCTTGGAATTTTTCTCACCGGATTCCGTGCGCGCCGAATTGGTCGGTGCCTGAAAAACCGGCGAAGCCGCCTCGTTCGAGGCGGTCTCAGTTTCCGCTGGTGGGCCCGCCTTGCGGGTAACCTTGCGGGAACGGTTACGGGGTTCAGTCATTCTTAAAGGACTCCAGCCTTTTCCATATCACGGCGAAGCTCCTCGATCTCCTGCGCGGAGGCCGCGACAACTGGGAGACGAGGGTCGCCGACTTCGATGCCCTGCAGACGCAGGGCAGCCTTTGCGAGTGTTGCTCCTCCCAGACGCGCTTGCGCCTGGATGAGCGGGGTCAAAGTTTGTGCATTGATCTCCCTTGCGCGTGCAAGGTCGCCTTCTTCGAAGGCAACAAGGAGATCCGCGAGAGCACGCGGAGCTGCGTGGCCGACGACCGAAATGACGCCGGAGGCGCCCAAGGTCAGCCAAGGCAGGTTCAGCGGATCATCGCCGGAGTACCAAGCCAAGCCGGTCTCCTGAATAAGCGGTGCGGCCGCGCCAAGGTCGCCTTTAGCGTCCTTGACAGCCTTGATGTTCGGCAATTCCGCAAGGCGGCGGATGGTCTCCGTCGCAATTGGAATGCCCGAGCGGCCAGGAATGTCATAGAGGCAGATCGGAAGATCGGTTGCCTCGGCAATTGCTGCGAAGTGGGCGTACACACCTTCTTGAGAAGGCTTGGAGTAGTAAGGAGCCACAACGAGCAGGCTGTCTGCACCCGCTTCTGCGGAAGCCTTGGCCAACTCGATGGACACTGCGGTGTTGTTGGTACCTGCACCTGCGCAGAGCTTTGCGCGGTCCCCTACTTCTTCCTTGACGGCCTTGAGCAGCTCTAGCTTCTCATCCAGCGTTGTCGTCGGCGATTCACCCGTGGTACCAGCCAGGATGAGGGAATCTACGCCGTTGTCAACGAGGTGAGCTGCTAGACGACGCCCCGCGGCTACATCGAGTTTGCCATCGCGGTCAAACGGGGTGACCATGGCTACTCCGACGCGGCCGAAGGTTTCTACGCCTGTCTTTGCTGTCATACCTGTGCTCATAGCCGTCAAGATTACCCGCTTCACAGTATTTTTTGGGCATCGGGGTCGCGTGGCGCTATACCAAACGCCTTCGAGCCGCCGCCTTCCTGTTTTCCTGACTATGAGTCAGGCACCCAAAAAGCACTTAAGCGTAGGGGCTCGACGCCATCGCCGTGCCGTCGGCAAGCTGCGTGATGTGGAAATCATCAAAGAGGACCGGCGACTGCTCGCGCAACAGCTTGAGGCAGGCAATCGCTAGCTCGCGCATCTCGGTATCCGCCTGCTCTGTGGCACGCGCGCCGATGAAATGGCGCCAAGCGCGGTAGTTACCAGTCACGACAATGCGCGATTCCGTCAGGTTGGGCAGCACGGCGCGCGCTGCTTGCCGCGCCTGCTTCTTCCGCAGGAGGGCATTCGGCTCGTCTTCCAGCTTGCCCTCCAGCGCGCTGAGCAACTCGTTGTAGACAAAACGCGTCTCATCCACTGCTTGCATGGTCAGTCGCGTCAGCTGCTCGTCCTCTGCAATGAGCTTGGGCAGCACCACCTGTGTTTCTTCCGGGTGCACGTAGCGTTGCGAAAGCTGCGAGAAGGAAAAGTGGCGGTGGCGCACCAGCTCATGACTGGCAGAGCGCGACAGGCCGCGGATGTAGAGCGTAGCCGTGGCGTGTTCCAGCAGCGCATCGTGGCCCACCTCAAGGATGTGACGCAGGTACGCGGGGTTGCTGGCGGTGCGTGGATTCGGCTTATCGAAGGACTCGTAGCAAGCCCGGCCGGCAAATTCGACGAGAGCCTCGCCATCGGAGGCTGCCTGCTCCCTCTCCCACTCGATGCCCTGCGGCGGGTGGAACTGCGTTGCCGCGATGAGCTGGACGTCCAGTTCGCTAATGCGTGCCATATTTTATGCCTTATGTCTTCTTTAATGCCTTATGCCTTCCCGATAGTCCGACTTATAGGCCCAAGTACTTCTCAAGACCCACGGTCAGCCCGGGGTGCTCTGCAATCTGGCGAACGCCAACCAGCACGCCTGGGGTGAAGGAAGAACGATCATAGGAATCCTGGCGGATGGTCAAGGACTGCCCCTGGGCGCCGAAGATGACCTCCTCGTGGGCAACCATGCCGCGGGTACGCACGGCGTGGACTGGGACACCGTCGACGTCGGCGCCGCGTGCGCCTTCGAGAGCCTGCTCGGTAGCGTCCGGCATCTCTCCTAGGCCTGCTTCCTTGCGGGCTGCCGCAATGCCTTGCGCGGTGTGGATGGCGGTGCCAGAAGGCGCATCCAGCTTGGTTGGGTGGTGGTACTCCACAACCTCGGCGGTCTCGAAGTACTTCGCAGCCTGTGCTGCGAAAACCATGGTCAGCACGGCGGAGATAGCAAAGTTTGGTGCAATCAGGACGTTGCCGGCGCCATCTTGCTTGGTCCACTCCTCGACCTGTGCCAGGCGGTCTGCGTCGAAACCGGTGGTGCCCACGACGCAGTGAATGCCGTTGCCAATGCAGAACTCGAGGTTTGCCATCACCGAAGACGGCTGGGTGAAGTCAACGATAACCTCGGCGTGGTTATCCACCAGCACCTGCAGGTCAGTATCGCGGTCAACCTCAGCGACCAGCTCGAGGTCATCTGCCGCATCAACGCCTTCTACAATCGCCTGGCCCACGCGGCCCTTCGCACCCAAGACTCCCACTTTGATAGCCATAAATGCTCCTTGCCCTGTTCAATGTTCAATCTAAATTTAAATACGTATAAGCACGCTACATCTAGCGCAGGCCTTATTGCCTGCCCCAACGCCGACCAGTCTAACGCGCCAGTTCGCAACGTAGGCTTTGTGCCATGCGTATCTATACTGCTTCCTTGCTTGTCGACGACGTCGCTCGCGCCCACGATTTCTACGTCAACACCTTGGGTTTCAAGGTTAAAGACGATGACACCGTGGGCAACCTCATCCAAATGGTGCAACTCAAGCTTTAGCGTCGCTGTGTCTGGCGGGCAGTGCAGGAATGATTTAAAGATTGTGCACAAGCGTGAGCCCGTTTTCTTAGACTGGTCAGCATGATGCCTCTCAAACTCTCTGCGCCTTCCTATTCGCTTTCTCATCGCCGCCGCCTGTACGTTGTGGCCGCCACCTTAACCACGGCCACGCTTACGCTTTCCGCCTGCACCGGCAGTGCCTCCAACGACAACAGCCACAGCGCGCCGCTATCTACCGTGGCGCCTTCTGAGACTACGCCGCCGACGAGCAGTCAAACGTTAGAGGAGACCACAAACCCGCAGCCGACAAGCACCGAACAGAAATCAGATGGGCTTCCAGAGGGCTTCTTAGGCACTCCAGATACGGCAGACATCGACTTCGACGAAACCTCTGAAGGCGAACTAATCCCAACCACTATGCGTGCTGGTAGCCATCAAGGCTACGACCGCGTTGTCATAGAGTTCGCGGGCGCCGGCATTCCGCGGTGGTGGGCACACTACACCGAGTCCACAAGCGCACCAGGGTCGGGGTTCCCCGTGCCCTACTCCGGCAATATCGCTCTCGAAATAGGCCTCGAACACACACCGTGGCCCGATAGCCAAGAGCTCCGAGACGCAATGCTCAAGCCCCATGCCCAAACGCCTGGCGCGGGTGTCGTGCGCAGCGTGGAATTTGTCAGCGCATTCGAGGCCCAGTCTCACTTCGTTATTGGGCTCGATAAGAAAGTGCCCTATTCCATCACGTACTTGGACGGTCCACCTCGCATTGTCATTGACTTCCTCACCAACTCTTAAGGCTTGTCCCTAGCCACCGATGACGCTAGAGACAAGGAAAGGCGCCCTCGCTAGCAGCCGGCATAGTTGCGACCGCCAAGCGAGGGCGCCGTTGTGAGACAGCCGCATCACACGGCTTGTCGGGAGGATGCGACTAGTCTTCCTCGACTGGAACCAAGGAGATCTTGCCGCGGTTGTCGATGTCTGCGATTTCCACCTGGATCTTATCGCCGACGTTGACGACGTCCTCGACCTTCTCGATGCGCTCGTCGCCGCCGAGCTTGGAGATGTGGATGAGGCCATCACGGCCTGGGGTCAGGGAGACAAACGCGCCGAAGGCTACGGTCTTAACGACGGTGCCCAGGAAGCGCTCGCCGACCTTCGGCAGCTGCGGGTTAGCAATGGAGTTAACCTTCTCGATCGCGGCGTCGGCAGCCTCACCAGTTGCGGCGGAGATGTAGACGGTGCCGTCTTCCTCGATAGAGACCTCAGCGCCGGTCTCCTCAGTAATCGAGTTGATGGTCTTGCCCTTCGGGCCGATGAGCTCGCCGATCTTGTTGACCGGAATCTTCACGGAAGTGATCTTCGGTGCCAGACCAGACATCTCGTCTGGGCCTTCGATGACCTCAGCCATGGTGTCCAGGATCGTGGCGCGGGCGTCGCGAGCCTGCTCCAGGGCCTGCGCCAGGACCTTGGACGGGATACCGTCCAGCTTGGTGTCCAGCTGCAGAGCGGTGATGTACTCGGAGGTACCTGCGACCTTGAAGTCCATGTCGCCGAAAGCGTCCTCAGCACCGAGGATGTCAGTCAGAGCGACGAACTTCTCCTTGCCGTCTACCTCGCCGGAGACAAGACCCATTGCGATACCTGCAACCGGTGCCTTCAGCGGCACGCCAGCGTTGTACAGGGACAGAGTCGATGCACAAACGGAGCCCATGGAGGTCGAACCGTTGGAGCCGAGAGCCTCAGAGACCTGGCGGATGGCGTATGGGAAGTCTTCACGGGAAGGAATAACCGGAAGCAGTGCGCGCTCAGCGAGTGCACCGTGGCCGATTTCGCGGCGCTTCGGGGAGCCAACGCGGCCGGTCTCACCGGTGGAGTACGGCGGGAAGTTGTAGTGGTGCATGTAACGCTTGCCCGTGACCGGGGTCAGGGAATCGATCTGCTGCTCCATCTTGAGCATGTCCAGGGTGGTAACGCCCAGGATCTGGGTCTCGCCGCGCTCGAACAGGGAGGAACCGTGGGCGCGTGGGATGAGGTCAACCTCAACGCCCAGGTCACGGATGTCGGTGACGCCACGGCCGTCGATGCGGAAGCCCTCGGTGAGGATCTTCTTACGCACGATGGCCTTCATGACAGCGTTATACGCAGCGCGGATCTGCTTGGAGGCATCCTCGTCCTCGAACTTCTCAAGGAGATCCGCCTCGACCTGCTCCATGTACTCGTTCGTTGCGTCGTCGCGGTCCTGCTTGCCCGGGATGGTCAGCAGCTTCTCCAGCTTCTTAGAGGCTGCCTTCTCAACTGCGGCGAAGACATCATCGGTGTACGGCGGGAAGAGCGGGAACTCCTGAGTTTCCTTAGCAGCGCGCTCAGCCAGACCTGCCTGAGCCTCGCACAGGGTCTTGATGAACGGCTTGGCTGCTTCGAGGCCCTCAGCAACAGTGGATTCCTGCGGTGCCGGTGCGCCTTCCTTGATGCGCTCAGCAACGTTGGTGCCTGCGCCAGCCTCGACCATCATGATGGCAACGTCTTCCTTGTTGCCCTTCTTTACGATGCGGCCGGCAACGACCATCTCGAACAGTGCGCGCTCGTGCTGCTCGTGGTTCGGGAATGCAACCCACTGGCCCTTCGGGTGCTTGTCATCAGCGATGAGTGCCATGCGCACGCCGCCGACAGCGCCGGAAACCGGCAGGCCAGACAGCTGCGTGGAAGCAGAAGCGCCGTTGATGGCGATGACGTCGTAGTACTCCTCCGGCGCCATAGAAAGTACGGTAACAACGACCTGTACCTCATTGCGCAGACCCTTGACAAAGGTCGGGCGCAGTGGACGGTCAATCAGGCGGCAGGCCAGGATGGCCTCGGTGGAGGGACGGCCCTCACGGCGGAAGAAGGAGCCCGGAATCTTTCCGGCTGCGTACATACGCTCCTCGACGTCCACGGTCAGTGGGAAGAAGTCAAAACCTTCACGTGGCTGGTTGGAGGCAGTGGTGGTGGACAGGAGCATGGTGTCCTCGTCCAGGTAAGTGGTGACAGAGCCGCCCGCCTGACGAGCCAGCAGGCCAGTCTCGAAACGGATGGTGCGGGTGCCAAAATCGCCATTGTCAAGGGTGGCGATTGCTTCGGTGATACCGAATTCTTCATCAATGTTGAACTCAACAGCGTTTCTAGCGCTCAAAGTTTTCTACTCCTTGTAGCCCGGCGATCATCGGTGCCGCCGGTGAAAAATGGTGGGGTTTCTACAACGAGTAGCGATTTTAGCAGCTTTCCTGGGATTATGTCGAACATCACGCGCCCCGACTCGCGGTACAGACTTAGACTTAAGCCATGGCCATGTTGTTGCTGTGGTCGCTTCCCACACTCATCTACCTGCTCCTGCGCCACCAGCCGGCAGTCGCCGTCTGCGGACTGGGACGTCCATGGGCGCGCGGGTGGGCGTGGGCAGCGATGATGCTGCTCGTGTTGCTGGTGCTGAGCTACCTCGCGTTGTTGCCTGTGTCGGCGGAGGTTGTCGCGCAGGCCACGACTGCAACAACGGCAATGGGATTCCTCGCGATGGCGCTGCGCGCGGTGGGCGAAGAAATCTTCTTCCGCGGTTTCCTACAAGGAATTATCACCCAGCGCTGGAATGCCGGCGCGGGAATTACAGTGCAGGGCCTCCTCTTCGGCCTCATCCACCTACCGCTGGCCATGCTGGATATCAGCCTCATCCCGCTCTTTGTTTTGCAGATTGCCACCGGCTTCGCCCTGGGTTGGCTGCGCGAGAAAAGCGCTTCTCTATGGCCCGGCGCCGCCGTGCACGCTACCATCAACGTCCTCACGGCAGTGCTCCTCGTGTAGCCCACGCGCGGGACTAGGCGAACGGGTCGCGCCCTCCCAGCATCATTTCGAAGCGCGCATAGTCCTCAAGCGACGCAAAGTGGCGCGCATAGAGGTCCACGTCTCCCTCGACCGTGCCGTCGAGTGCGGGCGCGACATCCACGATGTGGCGCATCACGATTGTGGGATGCTCTGCCGATTCTTGGCTACGCGCCAGCGCCTCGACCTTCGCGCGCGCCTCATCGTCGTCTGTGGCACGGACGAGGACAAAATCTTCCCGGAAATACGACGGCTCACTGGGCTCTACCGATTCAAGTTCAAAGACGACAATGCCGATATAAGGTTCCATGGTGCCAAGCTACCACCTCCAGGGCCGCGACACCTGCTTCGCGATCAAGATGGCCCTAAAACGCAACAAACCCCGTCCGAAGACGGGGTTTGAAGGCTACCGAAAGGCTTAGCGGCGCAGGCCCAGGCGGGAGATGAGGTCACGGTAACGATCGATGTCGTTAGCTGCGAGGTACTTCAGCAGGCCGCGGCGACGACCGACCATCAGCAGCAGACCACGACGGGAGTGGTGATCGTGCTTGTGGAACTTCAGGTGCTCGGTCAGGGTGTTGATACGGGAGGTCAGCAGAGCGATCTGTGCCTCTGGGGAGCCGGTGTCGGTCTCGTGCAGGCCGTACTCCTTGAGGATCTCTGCCTTCTTCTCGGTGCTCAAAGCCATGTTGGATTTCTCCTATTGTATTTCAGTCCGCATGAAATTCTTAGCGCCTTTAACTGCTGCGGACCGCAGTCACAAAGCCAAGCGATAACTTTAACAGCTTTTCTGCCCCAAACCCAAACTGCGGCTTCTTGGCACAATTCGCAGAAGACATGTCACTTGCTGCACGTCAATGCTGTTGCAGGAGCGAATTGAGCTTGTCCATCAGCTCAGCCGCAAAGCGCGGGGCATCCACCTCTACTGCCACGTGGGCAGCCTTGTGTGGTTCTTTCATCCTGGCAACATCGCCGATGGTGCGGCCCGGGGTCGTGCCCGTAGTTTCGCAGGCAAGGTTGGTGTCGAAGCAGGTGACCAGGCTAGGGTCTGCCGCCACGGCCACCGCGAGCGGATCGTGCAGGCCACAACCGCCCAGGTCCGGTTCGATGGCGGCGTAGGCGCGGATGTAATAGTCGAGCATGTCCGCATAAACGCGTCCGGCCCGCGTACCAAGCCCACGCCACTGCCTGGTCTCCGCAGCGGTCAGAAGCGTTTGCAACGTGACATCCAAGCCCACCATCGTCACGTCGCGGGCGGTACGGAAGAGGAAGTCCGTGGCGGCGGGGTCCTGTGCCACATTGGCCTCAGACCAGGTGGTGACGTTGCCCGGCACGGTCAGGGCGCCGCCCATCATCACGATGCGAGTGTCCGCGAGTGCCGGTTCAGCTTTCAGCGCCGCCGCAATCGTGGTCGAAGGCCCAGTCGGGATAATCACCAGGTCTTCGCCATATTCACGCGCCGCCCGGCACAAAAACTCCACTGCAGATTCTTCCTGTACCTGCCCGCGCGGCGGCGGAAGCAGGACGTCGCCAATGCCATTGCGTCCATGGATGAAGGCAGAAATGGGCTTAACCTGGAACCCCGCCGGCTGCGTACCGGCAAAGACCGGGACGTCGCCCGCGCCGAGCAGCTCCAGCAGCACCAAGGTATTGCGCACGCCGAGTTCCACCGGCACGTTGCCATAAGTCACGGTCACGCCGATGAGCTCAAGGTCAGGATACGCCAGCGCATAGGCCAGCGCCAGGGCATCGTCGATCCCGGTATCGAGATCCAAAATGACCTTCATTTAGCCCTCCTGCAGGAAGTACTGGTCCTTCTCCCAACCACATGCCTTAGCATCCTCGGCGAGGACCTCACGCGCCTTGGCCACATCTGCCGCCATCGCATCCAGCAGCTCCTCCACGGAATTGAACTTCACCATGTCGCGCAGATGATCCACGAACTTCACGGTGGCCACGTGCCCATATAGATCAGCATCGCGATCCAGCACGAAGGACTCGATGGAACGCTCCTCGTCGCCGAAAGTCGGGTTCGTGCCCACAGAGATCGCCGCCGCATAAGCCATGCCGTGGTCCATGTTGCCCTCGACGGGCGCCTCAGCCGGCTCCAGGATGAACCAGCCCGCATAGACGCCATCGGCCGGAATCGCCACGCTGTCCGGGAAGTACTGATTGGCGGTCGGGAATCCCAGCTCCTTGCCGCCGCGTCCGGCACCGCGCACCACCGGGCCCGTCACCGAGAAGTGGCGGCCAAGCGCCCAATTAGCCTTGGCAATCTCACCTGCTGCCAAGTTGGCGCGGATATTTGTGGAGCAGATTCGCACCCCGGCGTCGTCAAGCAACGGCACCACGTCGACGCTAAAGCCATGGGTTTTACCGAACTCCACCATCGCGTCCGCCGTGCCGCTCGCGCCCGCACCGAACGTGAAATTCTCCCCCACGACCACGTGACGCGCATGCAACTTTCCCACAATCAGGTCTTCGACGTAGTGCTGCGGAGTCGTGCCCACGAGCTCCTTGGTGAAGTCGATGACGAGCACCGCATCGATGCCCATCTCTTCCGCCAACTGCAAGCGCCGCTCAAACGTCACCACGGACAGCGGCGCGCGTTCCGGGAGGAAGACCGCGACGGGGTGCGGATCAAAAGTCACCATCACCGTGCGCAATTCCTCCGCGCGCGCATAGCTCACCGCATTATTAATGAGCTGCTGATGGCCGCGGTGTACGCCGTCAAAGACGCCGATGGTCACCGCAGTCGGGCCAAAGTCACCGGGGATGCTGTCGATTCCGTACCAAATATCCACGGCCACCATGCTAATGCACGGCGAGGCGTGGAATAGACTGCAGGGTATGACTGATGCGCTCGCAAATTCTGGCCTAGTGGTAGTGGACAAGCCGCAAGGCATGACCTCACACGATGTGGTGGGCCGCCTCCGCCGCATATTTCACACCCGCAAAGTGGGCCACGCAGGCACCCTCGACCCGATGGCCACCGGCGTTTTGGTGGTCGGTTTGGAACGCGGCACCAAGTTCCTCGCGCACATGGTCGCGTCAACCAAGTCCTACGACGCCACCATTCGCCTTGGCATGGCGACGCATACTGACGACGCCGAGGGCGAGCGCACCTGGGGCAAGCCTGCAAGCGAACTCGATATGGAGCAGGTCAATAAAGAGGTCGCTGCTCTCACCGGTGACATCATGCAGCGCCCCGCCGCGGTCTCTGCAATCAAGATCGACGGAAAGCGCGCCCACGAGCGTGTGCGCGAGGGCGAAGAGGTAGAAATCCCCGCCCGCCCGGTTACGGTCAGCCGCTTCGACATCCTCGCCCACCGCATCGAAGGTGAGTACCTGGACCTCGACGTCACCGTTGATTGCTCATCTGGCACCTATATCCGCTCCCTCGCCCGCGACTTAGGTGAGGTGCTCGGCGTGGGTGGTCACCTCACCGCTCTGCGCCGCACGGAGGTAGGGCCATTTACGCTTGGCGACGCCCGGACCCTCGACGAGCTCGCTGATGCTCCGGCGCTTTCGCTCTCCCTCGACGAGGCGCTCGCCCGCTCCTACCCTGTCCTTCAGGTCACCGAAGGCGAGGCAAAAGCGCTCGCCATGGGCAAATGGCTCGAACCGCGCGGGCTAAAGGGCACCTATGCGGCGGTAGATCCTGATGGTCACTCGATTGCGCTCATCAAGGAAAAGGGCAAGCGCCTGGCCACGGTCTTCGTGGCGCGGCCGTCGACGCTTTAGGCCCGTGGGTGGGCTATTAAGAGCCCGCCACTAAAAGCCCACCGCGGGCACCACCGTGGAAACGATGACGAAGCCATCGCGGATCATCCAACGGCCGCTAATCAGCGGCACGGGAGTCGGCCGGGCCAAGATATAGGAGATCAAGGTGCCGTCGAGGCGCAGGTCGATCTCTGCTTGGTCGAAGTCCAGCCAGCGATGAGTCATGGGAAACCACGCTTTGTACGTGGCTTCCTTGGCGCAGAACAATAAGCGATCGGGGCAGCTAATCCCGGCGTCGGCAAGCCGCGTTAACTGCGTCATCTCCCCTGCGCGCGCAATCATGGTCAGCACGTGATCGGGCAATGGCTCGGCAGGTTCGGCATCCAGGCCCATGGAGCGCACGTGTTTACTCGGAGCCGCTACTGCCGCGCGCAGGCCCTCTGTATGCGTCATGGAACCGGTATAGCCGTGCGGCCACAGCGGCATGCCCCGCTCGCCGCGCATGATGGGCTCCTGACTTTCACAGCCCAGCTCCTGCAAAGCGCGATGCGCGCACCAGCGGACGTCTCCGAATTCCGCCTTGCGCACGTCAACTGCCTGGGAGACCAAGGATTGCTCCTGCGGGTCCAGCTGCGTGTAATTCATCAGATCCGTAATCGCAGCGTCGGTGCGCACGTAGCAGTAGCGGGCAGTATCTGGGAACAGGTTTGGTTCCAGCATTAGCGCACCTCCTCAAGCGCCGAGGACGCAGACTCATCACTGTGTAGGACCGGATAGGGCCACTGCTGGAGATGGCCGTGCGCCTCCCACTCGCGGGGATAGCCCAGTGAGACCTCGATGTGGTCTACCCCATCGACGTTGATGCAGCCGGGCAGATGCAGGTGACCGTAGATGACCGCCTGCGCGTTATAGCGCCGCGCCCACGAGCGGGTATGGCGAGTGCCGCACCACAGGGCGATTTCCGGCCACGCCATGCGCAGCGTGGGTTCTTGAACCAGCGGCCAGTGATTGACCAACACCGTAGGCCCACTTACCCGGGAAAGGCGCTTGATGGAATAGGCAAGGCGATCCCAGCACCAGGCGCGAATGTCGACGAAAGGAGCGATGGCGAAGTCATCGGTCATGACAATCTGGTGTTCACGGGCACGCTCTAAGGCGCCCTCGACGGTAGTGCCGGGTGGGCGAAAGCTGTAATCATAAAGGGTAAACAGCGGCACGATGGTCACCCCGCCGAAGACGGGATATGGGTCTTCCGGAGTCACCACGCCGATTTCGCGGCAGCCCTCCACCAGCTCGTCATACTTGGCGCGGCCCTGGCACCTATCTTGGGAACGCGAGAAGAGCTCGTGGTTTCCCGGCACCCAGATCACCTTGGCATAGCGCCGCGAAAGCTTGGTGAGGATGCGCAGTACGAGTTCGGTGCGCTCGGCCACGTCACCGGCCACGATGAGCCAATCGGCAGGATCTTCCGGGTAAAGCTCATCGATGCGGCTGGAATTAGCGCGCACTGCCGCGTGGAGATCTGACACCGCCCATAAGGTGGCCATGGCATGCTCCTTTCTTCATTTTCCTTCAGATTAGACCACAGCCCAGCGCATCGAGCGGAAGCGATAGACCACGCCGAGGCAACGGATGAAAACAAACAGCGCAAGGCCGCACCACACACCGGGCAGGCCCGCTCCCAAGGCGTAGGCCGCCCACACACCGGGCAGGAATCCGCAAAGCACCGAAACGATGGTCAGCGTGCGCAGGAAGGCGGCATCGCTGGCGCCGAGCAGGACGCCGTCGAGTGCAAAGACCACGCCTCCCAGAACCACCATGGCAATCATGATGAGCCACGGCACACGGATGACCTCGAGCACCACTGCATCGGTGGTGAAAAGCGCAGGAATGATGCCGATGCCCAGGGCTAGAACTGCGCCGAGCCCGAGCGCAAAGGCTGTGGAGTAGAAAGTGACCTTGGTTCCGACGCTGCGCGCATGCTTGGCCGAGCCCGCTCCGAGCGCCGCGCCGGTCAGGGCCTGGGCGGCAATCGCCAGAGAATCCAGCACGAGGGATAGGAAGTTCCACAGCTGAATCATGATCTGGTGCGCGGCAAGCTGGGCCGTACCGAAGCGGGAGGCCACGGCGGCGGCCGAAAGGAAGGCCACCTGGAAGCTGGCAGAGCGCACGATGAGATCGCGGCCCAACACGAGCTGGCGCTTAACGACGCCCCACTGCAGCCGCCAAGAGCCCACGTGCTCACGGTGAAGTTCCCACAGGAAGAGCGAGGCCATGATCGCCATGCCCAGCACCGTGGCCCAGGCGGAGCCGGCAAGGCCCCACTGGTGGACAAAGAGCGGCACCGCGATGGCGCCGGGGATGAGGCCGGCCAGGGTAAAAATCAGCGGCTTTACTGTGTTTTGAACGCCACGCATCCAACCGTTGCCTGCCATCTCGATGAGATTGAGCGGGATAGCGAAGGCGGCGATGCGCAGCCACAGCGCGGTGTCCTGGGCGGTCTCGGGGTTGCCGGTCAGCCACTGGGCAAAGTGGCCGGCACCGATCCACATGATGACGGCCAGGGACATGCCCACGCCAAGGGCTACGTAGGTTGCCTGCACGCCCTCGGCTACGGCTTCGTTCTTCTTGCCCGCGCCGAAAAGCCGCGAGGCGCGCGCCGTGGTGCCATAGGAAAGGAAGGTCAGCTGGGTTGTCACCACCGTATGGATGGTGGCAGCAGCGCCGAGTGCTGCGAGTTGGTGCGCGCCGAGGCGGCCCACCACTGCGGTATCGAGCAGCAGGTACAGCGGCATGGCAGCCAACACCCCCAGCGCCGGAAATGCGAGGCGAAATACCTCACCAGCGCTCACGCGGGTGACTGCCTTATCTGGCTTCGAAGTATCTTCTGCTTCTGCCGAAGCATTGTCCTGTTCGCGCCGCGTGATGGTTACCCCCCTACAGCATTTTCTTCGTCGTAAGCGGCAAGTGCGTCGACGAGATGAGCAATGATTTCTTCTGGCTTGCCCAGGGCCGTATAACCGGCCGCCGGGATGTGCCCGCCGCCGTCAAACATGAGCGCCACCTGCGCGCAGTTAACGGTGGAAGAACGCAGCGACACCGCCCAGACTCCCGCGCGTTGCTCTTTGAACACCACGCCCATGTCGGTGCCTTTGAGCGCGCGCACGAAGTCCACCATGGATTCCACGGCGGAATCGGAGTGTGACTGTACTTCTTCAACGGGAACAATAAGCGTGCCGAGGCGGTGCTCGCCGGCTTCGATGATGCGCAGACCAGACAGCACGCGGCCGACCATCTGCACGTCGTCGGCAGTATTGGAGTCCATCAGATCCACTGCGATCTGCTTGGTATCGAGCCCGTAGAACATCAGGCGGGCAGCGATGTCGTGCATGGCTGGCCGGCCCCAGCGGAAGCTGCCGGTGTCGGTGACCAGACCGGCATAGAGGCAATGCGCAATCCCGCGATCGATCTGCACGGAGAGCATATCGAGGACGTCGAGAAGCACCACAGTGGTGGACTCGCACTCCGGATCAATCAGGTTGATGGAACCGAAACCGCGGTTCGATGCGTGGTGGTCGATGCACAGAACGCGGCCGGTGTCCGCCATCTTCTCCAACTCCCGCATGAGAGCTCCGGTGCGGTCGATGGAACCGCAGTCCACCGTGACATAAAGGTCATAGCCTTTGGGCAGGGTGTTAACGAGCTCAATCTCGTCGGCGGCAGGGATGGTGAAGAGATTGTTCGAAATCGGGTGTTCCTGGCCGATGACGGTGCGGGTCTGCTTGCCTCGCTGGCGCAACGCCAGGTTCAACGCGGCGGCAGAGCCGATAGCATCCGCATCGGGGCGCAGGTGCGTAATGATGCAGATGCTGCTCGCTTCTATCAAGGCGTCGGCGGCGCTTTGATAATCAGTGCGGCGCACCCTAGACCTCTTCCCGAGCGGAATCCTTGTATGGGTTCGCGTCTCCAGCGGGCTTCGCGTTGGCCTTCAGCTTGGCAAGCTCCGCATCGCGGGCGCGGGCGCGCGCCAGCAAATCCTCCATGTGGGCGGAAGCCTCCGGAACGGTATCGACCTCGAAGGCGAGCGTCGGGGTAAAGCGCACGGAGAGCTGATCGCCCACAATCTTGCGCAGTTGGCCCTTCGCGCGATTGAGTGCCTCTGCTGCCTTGTCAAAGTCCGGCTCGGAGTCGATGTCCTTGCCGCGCACGGTGTAGTAAACGGTGGCATCGTGGAGATCACCCGTGACGCGAGTATCGGTGATGGTCACCATCTCGAGGCGACGGTCCTTGATCTCGCGTTCGATGGCACTCGCCACGATTTCCTGAATACGCTTAGCCATTCGTGCAGCACGCGCGTGGTCAACCATGGTGCAACTCCTTCTCCGTCGAACTAGCGATCTCTACCAAGATCTATAAAACCGTGTTCATCTTACATTACTCCGCATTCATGTCCTGCAGCAGAAGCTGCAAATAGAATCGCCAGGGCTTCCCCCATCGGGGAAACACCTGGCGATTATATTTACTCCGCTTGCGGACTAGGTACGCGGAACCTCGACCTCTTCGTAGGCCTGGATCTGGTCACCCACCTGGATGTCCGGGTAGGACAGGACCATACCGCACTCGTAGCCGGCGTTGATCTCGTTTGCGTCGTCCTTTTCGTGGCGCAGGGACTCGATCTTGGCGTCGGAAGTGATGACGTTGCCATCGCGAACGATGCGGACCTTGCCGTTGCGCTTGACCTTGCCCTCGGTGACCATGCAGCCCGCGATGGTGCCGACGGCGGAGGACTTGAACAGCGCACGGATCTCCGCAGCACCGGTGTCGCGCTCCTCGTAGATTGGCTTAAGCATGCCCTTGAGAGCAGCCTCGACCTCTTCGATGGCGCGGTAGATAACCGTGTAGTAGCGGATATCCACCCCCTCGGCGTTAGCTTCCTCAGTTGCCTTACCCTCAGCGCGAACGTTGAAGGCGATGATGATGGCGTCGGAAGCCGCTGCCAGGGAGACGTTGGTCTGGGTTACAGCACCGACGCCACGGTCGATGATGTTGAGCTGTACCTCGTCGTCGATCTCGATGTCCAACAACGCATCTTCCAGGGCTTCCACCGAACCGGCGTTGTCGCCCTTGAGGATGAGGTTGAGGGTCGAGGTCTCCTTGAGAACTGCATCCAGATCCTCGAGAGAGACGCGCTTGCGAGCCTTTGCCTGCAAAGCGGAACGCTTGCGAGCATCACGCTGTGCAGCAATCTGGCGGGCCACGCGGTCGTCTTCGACCACGAGGAGGTTGTCGCCAGCGCCTGGCACACCGTTGAGGCCCTGGACCTGAACCGGACGGGACGGACCTGCCTCTTCGACGTCGTTGCCGAACTCGTCGAGCATGCGGCGGACACGGCCGTGAGCGTCACCGACGACAATGGAGTCACCAACGCGGAGGGTACCGCGCTGAACGATGACAGTGGCAACTGGACCACGGCCACGATCGAGGTGAGCCTCGATGGCTACGCCCTGTGCGTCCATCTCTGGGTTAGCAGTCAGCTCGAGAGCTGCATCGGCAGTCAGGACAACTGCCTCCAACAGACCATCGATGTTGATGTTCTGCTTTGCAGAGATGTCGACGAACATGGTGTCGCCGCCGTACTCCTCCGGAACCAGGCCATACTCGGTGAGCTGGCCACGGATCTTGTCCGGGGATGCCTCCGGCTTATCGATCTTGTTAACAGCAACCACGACTGGGATGTCCGCAGCCTTGGCGTGGTTAATAGCCTCAACGGTCTGCGGCATGACGCCGTCGTCCGCTGCGACAACCAGGATTGCCAAGTCGGTGGACTTTGCACCACGCGCACGCATAGCGGTAAACGCCTCGTGACCCGGGGTATCCAGGAAGGTGATGGTGCGCTCGCCATCTTCCAGTACAACGGTGGTCTGGTATGCACCGATGCCCTGGGTGATGCCGCCGGCCTCGCCCTCGCGCTCGTTGGTCTTACGGATGGAGTCCAAAAGGCGGGTCTTACCGTGGTCAACGTGACCCATGACGGTAACGACTGGAGGACGCTTCTCAAGAGCCTCTTCGCCGCCCTCGTCCTCACCGAACTGCAGATCGAAGGACTCGAGCAGCTCACGGTCCTCGTCCTCTGGGGAGACGACCTGAACGTCGTAGTTGATCTCGGCGCCGAGCAGCTGCAGGGTTTCCTCGGAAACGGAGGCGGTAGCGGTGACCATCTCACCGAGGTTAAACAGAGCCTGTACCAATGCTGCTGGATCTGCACCAATCTTCTCAGCGAAGTCAGCCAAAGATGCACCTCGGCGCAGACGTACAGTCTGCCCCTTGCCGTCAGGCAAACGTACGCCGCCTACCTCATGCTTCTGCTGCTCTTCGAACTCATGACGCTTCTGACGCTTGGACTTCTTGCCCCTGCGTGGTGCGCCACCTGGACGGCCGAATGCGCCAGCGGTGCCGCCGCGACGAC